>Ga0209385_1000489_pt1 | contig 16106 bp, 15 predicted proteins | sample NGEPerB_FD_184506 | JGI IMG/M metagenome (GOLD analysis project Ga0209385, IMG submission 184506) | Arctic peat soil microbial communities from the Barrow Environmental Observatory site, Barrow, Alaska, USA - NGEE PermafrostAB12-B... | ecosystem: Environmental > Terrestrial > Soil > Wetlands >... | reverse complement strand
GTGAGCGATCTGGGCGCCGCGAGACGAGGGGTTCGACACCCGCCCCATTATGGCGATCGGGAGGCGGGCGGGTGGGCGAGCGCCGGACGAGGGGAGTGCGAGCCCGAAGCGAGCAGGATCCGAGCAGGTTTCAGTGGGACCGAGTGGCGGTCAGTGAGCCGCGGCCTTCGTGCCACCCGAGCTTCCGGAGGAACTCGACGAACCCGACGAGGTCCCGCCGGACGATCCGTTCGACGAGCTCGACCCGGAATCCGAACCACCTCCGGCCGGCTTGGCGGCCGGTGCGTCCGACTTCTTCTCCCCGCCTGACTTCTCCCCGCCTGACTTCTCGCCCCCGGACTTCTCGCCAGCGGACTTGTCCGAGCCCTTGGCGGCGCTGACCTCGCTGGACGCGGCGCGGGAATCGGTCCGGTAGAAGCCGCTGCCCTTGAAGACCACGCCAACCGATCCGTAGACCTTGCGCAGCTTGCCGGCGCACTCCGGGCAGGTCGTCAGAGAATCGTCGGTGAACGCCTGGACCGCTTCGAAGCGGTGTCCGCAGTCGGTGCAGGCGTACTGATACGTGGGCACGAGGTCCTCCAGGACCGTGAGGTTTGACGGGAAATCAGGCACTGACCTGGCACTCGGGGCGCAAGACTGCCAATCCGATGATGCTCCCCGAGCCCGGACCCGCGCAAATACGACGGAAGCCGACCATCCTCGACCGATCACCGCCGCCCTGTTTCCAACGCTCAGCGGGATCCGCTGATTCCTGCGCAGTCCACTCGGCGGGTGTCACGGTCGATTCGGTTCGTCGCCAGGGCCCAACTGCCGCGGGCCGTGACCGGGCGTCACGACCGCCGACACTCGTTGATCCAGCGCGTCGAACGGCACCGAGTCCAGGACCTCGTCGTCGAACACCACGGCAATCCGCTCGGGCAGTCCCCCAGGACGAAGAGAAGCGAGCAGGGCGAGGGTTCGGTCGTAGTGACCGCCGCCCCGGCCGAGCCGATGCCCGTCCGTACCCACCGCCAAGGCGGGGACGAGGACCGCGTCGACCTCGCAGATTGCCGCTGCGCCCAGCCGTGCGCCGACCGGTTCCGTGATGCCGAATGCGCCGGTGCGCAGCGGTGCGGGATAGGCGCACCAATCCAAGGGTGCTGCCCCGGTCACGACCGGCACGAGCACCCGGGTTCCCGCCGCCACCAACGCGTCGAGCACCCGCGCGGTGAACGGCTCGGTGGGCAGTGGCAGGTACCCGGCAACCGCCGCGGCACCCATCAGTTGCGGCGTCAGCCGGGTCGCGATCGCAGTGCGGGCGGCCGCCCGTTGCGCATCCGTTCGTGCCCGCCGCGCGGCGATCAACGACTGTCGTACCCGGGTCTTCGCAGCGGCGACGGACTCGGGTGGGGACGGCACGGGATCACCGTAGGTCACCCGGCGATGCGGGCGGCCCGGGCGGGTCCGTGCCCGCACCGGGCGGTGTCGCCCCGGGTAGCGGGGCCGCAGGGGTTAGCGTTACCGACCATGAACCTCGACGTCGCGACCGTGCCGGCCCATGGGGGCGCCGGTCTGCCCGCCCGTCGGCGATCAGGGACGCGGGCATGAGAACAGTCGCCGAGCAGCTGGAACGGGTGCTGTCGACCGCGGTGACCCCGGCCCCCGTCCGGGTGGCGATCTCGGAGGCCCATGGCCTGCTGTGCGCCGAGGAGGTGGTGGCCTCGGCGGCGCTGCCCGCCTTCGACCAGGCCGCCGTCGATGGTTACGCGGTGCGCTCGGTGGATGTGGCGATTGCCTCGCCCGGTCACCCGGTGGTGTTGCCGGTGGTCGGCGACATCGAGGCCGGGGTGCGGACCGCGCATCGGCTGCAGCCCATGCAGACGGTGTACGTGGCGACCGGTGCGCCGTTGCCCACCGTCGCGGACGCCGTCGTGCCGCGCTCGCAGACGCAGGGCACCGAGGCCAGAGTGTCGGTGACGAAGCCGGTCGCGTCCGGCCAGTTCGTGCGGCGCACCGGCGAGGACGTGCAACCCGGTGACGTCGCCGTCCGGTCGGGCGCGTTCATCGGATCTCCGCAGGTAGGGCTGCTCGCGGCCGTCGGGCGGGACAAGATCCTGGTGCATCCGCGGCCGCGCGTGTCGATCGTCTCGGTCGGTGACGAACTGGTCGACGTGGCCCGTCACCCCGGACCGGGCCAGGTCTACGACGTCAACTCGTTCTCGCTCGCAGCGGCCGCGCGTGACGCAGGCGCGGACGCCACCCGGGTCGGTATCGCGCCCCGTGATCCGCGCCGGTTGCGCGAACTGATCGAGGCCCGGCTGCTGGTCTCGGAGATGGTGGTGGTCTCGGGTGCGGCCGGCGGGCACAGCGCTGAGCTCGTGGTGGAGGCGCTGGCCGAGTTCGGCGCCCTCGATCTGACCAGGGTCGCCATGCAGCCCGGATCGGCCCAGGGCTACGGCCTGCTCGGCCCCGACCAGGTGCCGACCTTCCTGCTGCCGGCCAACCCGGTGTCCGCGCTCGTGGTCTTCGAGGTGATCGTCAGGCCGATGCTGCGGGTGATGCTGGGCCGCCGCAATCCCTACCGCAGGACGGTGACGGCCCGCACGCTCGAGCCGATCGTCTCGCCCGTGGGCCGCCGGCAGTTCCTGCGCGGGCAGCTGATGCGCGATGACGAAGACGAGTACCTGGTGCACATTCTCGGCGGGGGAGGCGGAACCCACCTGCTCGCCTCGCTCGCGGAGGCGAACTGCCTGGTGCTGATCGACGAAGTGACCACCGAGGTGCCCATCGGCGCGGAGGTTCCGGTGTCGTTCCTGGCGCAGCGGGCGTAACGCCGTGTTCGACCCGGCTGGGTTCCCGGCCGGTGGGCTTTCCGGCCAGCACCCGGGGTGGCCCACCCGGCTGGGGCCGTTGGACTGCAAGGCCGGTCGGGTGGATGCCAGGCCGCTGCGGCGTTCCGACGGGGACGCCTGGCAGCAGACCCGGCTGGCCGACGAACCCTTCATCGCGCCGTGGGACGCGACCAGCGACCTGACCTGGGCTGAGCGGCACACCCGGAGCATGTGGCGCTCACATCGCTCGCTGCTGCGGGTGGGCGCCAGGCGCGGCGAGGTGGTGCCGTTCGCGATCACCGTGAACGGCGAGTTTGCCGGCCAGGTGACTCTCGGCGGTATTCAGCGCGGCGCGCTGCGATCCGGCTGGGTGGGCTACTGGGTCGCCTCCCAGTTGCAGGGGAACGGCGTGGCCACCGCAGCGGTCGCGCTGATCGTCGCGCACGGCTTCGGACCGGTCGGGTTGCACCGGATCGAGGCCACCATCGCGCCGGAGAACCTGGCCAGCCGTGGGGTTGTCGCGCATCTCGGATTCCGCCAGGAGGGTCACCTCGTCCGCTACCTGGACATCAACGGCGCCTGGCGGGACCATCTGCTGTTCGCAATGACCATCGAGGAGTTGCCCGGTGGACTGCCCGAGCTGCTGGAACGGTGGCGGGCCGGCCGACAGGCATGACCCGCGTGGTCCGTGCACCCTGCCGCCGCTGATCGGGTCGGTCGCCGGATCGATGCGACGGATGACTGCGATCGGGCCGATCCAACGATGCTGAGGGCGTGTCCTTACCAGTTCACCGGGCCTCGCCTGGCTAGCGTGATCTTGAGCGAAAGCTCCGTGCCGGCGTGCTGCCAGCGCGTCACGCCCGAGGGGAGGCCCCATGAACATTCCGACGTCCCTGATCGTCGTGGGACTGGTGGTGGCCTGGCTGGTAGTGCTGGTGCCCATGGCCGCGCGGCGACGCGAGCGCGTCCCGCAGGAACCGGCCTCCGCGGCGGGAATGCGGGTGCTGCGCCGGGCCTCGGCCTCGCTGCGCCGCAAGCCGCGCCGGGCGCGCGCCGGGCGGCCCGCGCAGGGCGGAGATCGACAATCTGGCAGAACCGAGGAGGTCATGGTGAGTGTGGGAGCCGGTCCGCAGCACGAACCAACGGACGCGGCGGAGGACTGGGCGGCCGCCCAGGCCGAGTCCGGCCGTCCCGTCGCCACGATGGCCCCCGCTCGCGACGAGCCGCAGCAACTCTCGTTCACCGACGAGGGCCGCGGTTTTGACGACAACGGTGCCGACGCGGACGGTTCTGCCGATCCTCGCGCCGATGATGCCGGTTTCGAATCGGATGCCGGCAGCACTCTCGCTGGTGACATCTCCGGCGCCGGGGGCGCGGACACCGACGACGCGCAGCCCGTCGACCGCGGCACCGTCCCGGACGAGGTTGACGAGGACGAGTGGGCGATGGAGAGGGCGGCGGCGCCGGAGGTTCCGCCGTTCCGGCCCGACGGCGTCGAAGGGGAGCATCTGCGTCCGGTGCCCCGGCGGCCCGGTCGTGGCGGCTACGACCCGGAGGCGGCGGAGGCGACCCGTGCCTACCGGTACCGGCAGCGGCGGCGGATCACCTTCGTGCTGCTCATCGCGACCGTGGTCTTCACTCTCGCGGCGCTGCTGACCCTCTCGGTGTTCTGGGTGGGTGCGGTCGTTTCACTCGTCCTGCTGGCCGGGTACCTCGCGTACCTGCGTCGGCAAGTGCGGATCGAGGCAGCGATCCGTCAGCGGCGGATGGAGCGGCTGCAACGTGCCCGGCAGATCCGTCCCGAGTCCGGACGATCACGGTCGGGTCGGGTTCGGTCGGATGCGGACCGAGGCCGGGAGGTCGTCGACCTGGACGACGACGACCCTGGGTTCGACGATCTCGAGCAGTACCACGAGGCTGTGACCTACCGGCGCGCCGTAGGGCAGTGATTCCAGCGGTGCGGATTCCAGCAGGTCGAAATCGGCGCGACGGCACAGATGTTTTCCGCGATCGCGCCCGGTACCAATCACTCGGCCGCCCGCAAAGCTGTGAGTCCAACCGATGACCGGTCCTGGCAAACCGCCGACGGCGGCCCCCACGTGGTCGAACCAGTCCGGGTTCGGCATCCGGTTCGAGTGGGGCGTTCAGGGTGCGCTCGCGGTGGCGCCCGGCGCGGCGGCAGTGGTGGTCGTCGACGTGCTGTCCTTCACCACCACGCTCACGGTTGCCATCGACGCCGGCATCGAGGTCTTCCCCTACCGGCTGCGTGACGTGTCGGCTGCGGCCTTCGCCGCGTCGAGAGGCGCCGTGCTGGCCGTCGGCCGCCGCGAGGCGGGGTCCACCGGGGTCAGTCTTTCCCCGGTGTCCGTGCGACGGGCCGCCGAACCCGGCGGGCCGCTGTCGGTTACCTCGAAGCTGGTGCTGCCCTCGCCGAACGGCGCGGCAATCAGCCGTCAACTCGGCGAGGCAGGGGCGGTTGTGCTGGGTGCATCGATGCGGAACGCCTCCGCAGTGGCGCGCTGGGCAGCGAGCAGCGCGCGCGGTCCCATTGCCGTCGTCGCCGCGGGCGAGCGCTGGCCAGGGGATTCGCTACGGCCCGCGGTCGAGGACATGTGGGGCGCCGGAGCCGTGATCGAGGCGTTGGTGACCGCCGGGATCGGGCCCGTCTCGCCAGAGGCGGGCGTCGCCCGTGCCGCGTACCGGTCGATCGGGCGGTCCCCGGCCACGGCCTTGCAAGCGGCACTCGCTGCCTGCGCGTCGGGGCGGGAGCTGATCGAGGACGGTTACAGCGAGGAGATCGCGGTGGCCGCGCAGGTCGACGTGTCGCGGCGCGTCCCGGTGCTCACGGGGGACTCGTTCAAGGCCGGCTAGCTGATCATCATCGGACCGCTGGCGACCCGCGGTGTGCGGCGCGCCGTCACGGCTTCGCAGGCGGTGATCCGCTGCTATCCTTGCTGACGGCTCGCGGCGGGATCCGCGGGCCATGGGGCTGTAGCGCAGTTGGTAGCGCGCTTCGTTCGCATCGAAGAGGTCCGGGGTTCGATTCCCCGCAGCTCCACCATAGAAGGCTTACTCAAACAGTGGACCAAGTCCATGCCCTTGAGTAGTCCTTCGCTGGTCATCACAACATCAAGGCCACCCATCTCCTGGGTGGCCTTGATGCGTTCTGTGGGGTGTTGTCGGAGGTCGGTGACTGCGGATTTGCGTCCGCCGTCGCCTTCGGATGTCGCGAGGGCGGCTAGCTGCTGACTGTGTTGGGCAACATGGAGCTCAGCGAACGGCTCGCGCAGCACATGCTTGGTCACGTGATCCTCCTCAACGTAGAGCTTCACGAAGATCGCTTGGTTGAGCTGGCGGCGCTGTGTATCGTCGCACCGACGGTATAGCTCCTGTGGGTTCTGGAGCAGGCGCAGGCATACCTCGATAAGGCGTGCCCCAGCAGAGAGATCGTCACTCACTTCGGCCAGCGCGCGCTTCAGCGTTTCCCGCTGCCGCTCGATCTCGTGGAGGCGTGTGCGGATCTTGCTATGAGCGAGTGTCCCATCGGCCGCAAGGTCGATAAGGTTCTCCTCCTTGGTGTCGAGGGCGGTCAGCTGGTTCGTCAGCTGACGCTTCTGCAGTTGGGCGGCGCCGATGGTGTCGTTCAGGGTCTGGTCCATCTGCTCACGGATCGCGGCGATGAAAGCTGGGGTAAAGGCGATCGTTGCATAGTGGGCCAGGACTGCGTCCTCGACGACAGGGATGGGAACGAAAGGCATCTGGCAAGTGTGTTCCTGGATTCCGCGGCAGAAGAAGTAGAAGTATTCAGTGCCCCGCGGGTTGACGGTGCGTTGGACGACCATCCGGCGCTCAGGGCCGTCATGTCGGCAGCGACCGCAGTACAGGCTCCCCTTGAGGTAGTGGTGGTGGACGCGGCGACGTTCCTTGGCCGTCGAACGACCTTCGATGACCTCTTGGACACGGTCGAACAGAGCGTCGTCGATCAGCTGCTCGTGCCGTCCGTCATACTCGGCGCCCTTATAGGTGACGATGCCGAGGTAGTAGCGGTCGCGGAGCATCTGGGAAAGCTTGGTCTTCGAGACTGGTTGTGCTGGACGTCGGGCGGTGGGCCGGGTCAGCAAGCCTCGTCTGGTGAGCTCGTCGGAGAGACCCATAAGGGTGTACTCGCCGGTCGCGAACAGCTCAAACGCCAGCTTCACAAAGGGTGCGCGGATGGGATCAATTGCGACCGATCGGATTTCGCGACCTTCGATGCGGTCGATGCTGTTTATGTATCCGAGCGGCGCGATGCCGAGTGTGCCGCCCTTCTTAGCCTTCTCACCCATTTTGTAGGCGATGTCGGCGCCATCTTCACGGGAGCGGTATTCGTTGAACGCCGCCAAGATGCCGTGCATGAGCTGGCCGACGGGTGTGTCGTCGATCGATTCGGTGGCCGAGACCAAGGTGACGCCACGTTCGCGTAGGTCAGCCATCACGATGGCGTCGTCAAGGCGGTTACGGTTCAAACGCGAGAGCTTGTACACGATGACGTGGTCGACATCTTTCTGTGTCTTGATGCGTCTCAACATCTCCTGGAAGGCCACCCGCTTGGTCATCTCGGTCGCGGATTTGCCTGGTTCGACATACTCGCCCGTGATTACGTAGCCCATTTGCTCGGCCTTGCGCTCGCAGGATGAGCGTTGGGCGGGGATGGATATGCCCTCGGGGTCGTAGTCCGTGTTTACTTGCCCCACACTGGATACACGAAGGTAGAGGACGGCGCGGCGGCCGGCGAGCACGTCGACCGCTTCGTCATCGGGGTTGATCTGGCCAGCAATGGAGGTGGGCTCTTCCGGTAACTGCTCGTCGTCGAGCGACGTAAAGTAGGCGCTTGCGCTGGAGCTGCTCATCTGTGTTCCTCTTGTTGTTTAGACGGGGCGCGACTTGTCTGAGGTGGCATTTGTGGCGACGGTATCCCGTCAGCCATGCCGAGCTCGGACAGCCGCATGTCAATTCCGCCTGGGTGGACGCCGAACAGCTCGGCCAACGCCCCGTGGTCGGGCTGCTTGCGGTAGGCGGCACGGAACTGCCGGGCGGGCATCAACACACAGGCGGCGAAGTAGTCAGCGGCAAGTTCGCGTTGACTGGTGCCGGTGGTGCGTGCGGGACTGAACAGCACGTCTTGGTGGGGATGGTCGATGATGTGCTTCAACTCGTGTAGCAGCGTGAAGCGTTGCCGCGCGGGTGGTTCGTCGGCGTTGATGTCGATCACCCATTGGCCGCCGTCCCAAAAGGAGGCGCCGGAGATCGGGATGCCCCGGTCGAACATCACCGTGACCTTGGGCAATTCGACGATGCGCTCGACCGGGAAGCCGGGGCCGGTGACATTGAGCAGGGCACGCAAGGCGGTGGCTTGCCGTTCAGCGATATGCATGGCTTCGAGAAAGCTGACGCGTCGTTTCGGTATAAGGGTGCGCAAGGTGGCTATGGCTTGCCGCGCTACAGGTGAAAGTGGTTCGGGTTCGATAAGCTCAGATTCGATCATCGAGTCTTGCAGGTTTTTGGTCATGTGTGTAGATTCCTCCTTCCTTATCAGGTTGTCGGTTGTGGTCCCACCCATTTGAGTTCATGTTTAAGCGTCCTTGTTGGTGTCTTCGTCTTCACCGGGGGCTGGGCCTTTCAGGTCCAGATGGTGTTTGTCGACCAAGTCGCGGAAGTAGCTGTCGAGGTCAGCGACGGCCGCAGCCGGCAGGTCGCCGTATTTGGCACGCAGATAAGGCGAGAAGCTCGGCAGGTCGTAGGGCACGACGTAGTTGGCAAGCGCGAAGACATCCGCCAGCGGCAGCCCGAGAGCGGTTGCGATGCTCTTGAGGGTGTCCGGCCGGGGCGCGCGGTACTTGCCGTGCTCCAGGCGCACCAACGTGGCGGTGTCGACGCCAGCGCGGGCGGCCAGCGCCCGGATGGTCAAATGCTGCCCGGTGCGTTGCTCGTGCAGGTATTCGCCAAATTGTCGTGCCATTGTTTCGTTCATCGAGATTTCTCCTCAATTGCCTTCATTTTACCTCGTTTGGTGATGGAAGTCACCATTTGTTGCAAATTCCGCAACACTTTCTGGAATTACCGGCTATTAAGATCCAGCTTGCCGGTGATCTCGCCGGCGCAGCTGCCGCTCCGGCGGTCAGCAAGATCAAGGGCATTGACCTGCCCGCTTCGGCTCCAACGGCCGGCCAGGTATTGACCGCGACTGGTACCACCGCTACTGGCTGGCAGACACCCGCATCGGCACCGGTCAGCAGTGTCAACGCCCATACAGGGGCTGTCGTCCTTGCCAAAACTGACGTCGGCCTGGGCAATGTTGACAATACCAATGACCTGGGCAAGCCGATCTCCGCCACGACGCAGACGGCGCTCGACGCCAAAGCCCCCCTGGCGAGCCCGACCTTTATGGGCACGGTGACCGTCCCCACGCCAACTAACGCAACGGATGCCAGCACCAAGGCGTACGTCGACAGCGCGGCAGCAACAGGTACACCCGACGCCAATGGATCCACCAAGGGAAAGCTCCAATTGGCTGGCGATCTCACAGGAACAGCGACCAGCCCGATCGTCGCCAAAGTAAATGGCGTCGTACTACCAGGTTCAGCCCCAACAGCCGGCCAGGTCCTCACTGCCACCAGCGCCTCCGCCACTAACTGGGCGACCCCAACCGCTGCGCCGGTAGTATCAGTGGCAGGCAAGACTGGTGTCGTCACGCTAACGGCAGCCGATGCGGGTGCGATTCCCACGACCGACAAAGGTTCAGCTAGCGGCGTAGCTACTTTGGATGGCACTACGCATATACCGGCGGCCCAGCTGCCAGATTTGTCGGGTAGTTACCCGCGAGTCTTCACTCCGGAAGCATATGGCGCATTAGGTGACGGGACCACAGACGATACTGCCGGTGTCCAGGCCGCAATCAATGCCGCTCAGGTGTCGGGCGGAGAAGTTCGTTTTGGCTCCAAGACGTACCGTTGCAATGGCCAGATAGCTATCCCAAACGACGGCGCGACGACATACCCACGTCAAAAATCCATGCGTTGGGTCGGTTCTGGTTCTTACAGCGATCCGAAGGGCGGCGGAGCACCTTTCCCCGATCTTACGGCGGTCGGTGGCACTATCCTTGATCTGCGTTACTCCGGTGGCGGGTTTAACTTCGCTAAAATTGACACCCGCGGAAAAGGGCTATTCGAAGCTACTGGAATTACCTTCACCGACCTAGGCACTTCGTCGAACCCTTTTATCAAGACTACTAACACTACGCTACATTTCCACAGCAATGCCTTCGTAGGTAACCCAACGAAGTACGGAACGACCTGCGACCAGGACGCGTTTATCCTCGGCGGCTTGGACATTTCCATAGCGGGTGGCTCTGGCCCGGACGCCGCATTCCAGGGCTACGGAACCGTGATCAATCAAAACTATTTTGCTAGGATTCGTCGTGCTGTTCTTATGCAGGCATGGTGTAACGCTACTGTATTCCGCGATAACAACATTTGGCAGTCCTGCGGTAGCAACCTTTCGGATGGTGCCGCTATTGAGCTATTCCCTGGGACAACTAACGGCTACATCATTGGGAATGTTGTTGACGGCAACCTTATCGAAGTGTCCTATTACCCTTATGGGATTAAGCTCACCGACTACGCATTGGGCAACACCATTAGCAATAACAGCATGTGGGACCCATCGGGCGTGACACTATACTGCGTTTATGCGGGAACAACTAACGTTAGATCTAATTGCATCCTCCCGGGATACGGGGATCTTTCGGCCAGGGCGTATCTGTTTGAGCAAACGCCCGGGTTGAATAACTTGCTGCCGGGGATGATCTCAACAACACAGTCTCAGTTTGCCCAGATTGCGGCATTCCGTAAGGGAATCGCAACGGGCGCGCTCTACAACCTGGGTGCCGGCGTTGGTCCGGAGATTGCTCTTGGGCAAGGGACTAATCCACCAGGAATCTACGTAATCAACGGCTCCACTCCGCCTGCCTTTGCCGCCCCAGTTGGCTCTATCTGTATTGTCAAGGGATCAGCGAATTCACGCGTTATTTGGCTGAAGGTGAACGGCACTAGCACCACGGGATGGAATCTATTTAGCTCAACGGTGTTATCCTATCAAATTAAGACCACTAACTATGCCATATCAGAAACAGAAGGCGACAATGTTGTTGTTTTCAATGGGGCGTCATTGACAGCTACGCTGCCACAATCCCTGAACTGTGCGCCTGGACGACGGTTCACGATAAAGAATATCTACGCGGGGAATCTTACAATCGCCACGACTTCTAGCCAGACTATCGACGGAACTGCCCCAGGATTCCTGGCTCAGTGGGGCATCTTGCGGGTCGTTTCCGATGGCGCAAACTGGTTGACCATCTGACTCGACCTTGCACTTCCAGAGGGGGCCGGAGCACCAGTGGCACGGCCTCGGTTCCGGTGTTTCGAACACGGGGTAAGAGGACTGTCCTTTAACAGATCGTCATTATGTGAATCGCGATGTTTGTAATAACGCCAGCCTCTCAGTCTCCAGAGCCGAAACACGTCCTCGTTCCTTCTGTGTGCAGGTTTCGCCCCGATCAGATTTCCGCCGTGGGATCTCTCGATTCGCCAATCCAAGGTGGTACAACTGTATGCATGGAGCTGTATCTGTCCCAGTACCTCGGCATCGAGGCGAGCCTGCTCGAAGACTACGGTGCGTTCGATGTCAGCGTCGCTTCCGACCTACCGCTCTTCATCGATCCATTCCTCTTGTTCCACAGCGAAAGACCTGAGTACCAAGCGCTCCACAAAGGCATCATCAAGTACTTGTGCTTCCTTCGGGACAAGGCGGCCGGCGGCAAGCTCGATCCGGGTTTGGTAGCCAGCTGGTACAAGTTCCAAGAGGTCAAGCAGAACTGGCTCGGCTTTAGCGTCCTCGGTAATGGAGGCCACGGACTTGGCAATGACTTCGCCCGAGCCCTCCACGACTCGCTTGGCACCGTCCTAAGCACCTTTGGTTCGGAGGACATTACAGCTTCCAGCCACCTCGAAAAGGTGAGCCTGATCCGGCCGAACGTCGGCCGAGATAGTATCTCTGACTTCACGACCAACCTAATCAAGGAATACCTCCTCAAGTACACGCAGGCCTTCGCGCTGACACACCTCCGGCCCGACCAGTGCCGGAGTTTTCCTGTGCGTCGCGTCCGGTTCAACTATGAGACCGAGTCATGGGAGGCAGGCAGTTACCGGCTGCCCGTGCTGTGGGACGACTTCGTTCTCCTCACTCCGATCGACATGCTGACGCGAGACGACACCTGGATCAGCCACAGCGACATGCTGGCGCGCTTCGCGCAGATCCCCGCGGCGCTTCCCGGTGAGGAACTGCGTGCCCAGGTCAACAACTACTTCAACCTGCGCCTTGGTCCCCAGACAAGCAAGGCGGACCGAGCGGCTGCCGCCACCGCGACTATCCGAGAGTTCCCAGCGTTGCTTGACTACTACATTCGCATCAAGGAGGAGTCGGGCGACCAGGCCGAGACAGTCAGCTTGGAAAAGGTCCAAGACACGCTCGACGTGTTCGTCGATCAGCTGAAGCTTGTCGTGGACGACCTGCGGGCAAAAACCACTTTCTACGCACAAGGCTGGTCCAGCTATCACGAGGCGCTCGCGAGGGTCCGCGGCTTCAAGCACTACGTCGAAAATCAAGACGGCTGGCGGGTTATCAACCGAGCTGGTCAGCCGTTCGCCAAAGAGACCGAGGTGCAACTGTTCTTCGGAATCATCTGGTTCGCCAGCGTCTTCGACGTCAACCGAGAGGTCAACAACGGTCGCGGACCGGTCGACTTCAAGGTCAGCATCGGTGCCGCTGACAAGGCACTGATCGAGTTCAAACTTGCAAGCAATAGCCATCTGAAGCGCAACCTGCAGAACCAGGTCGAGATTTACGAGAAGGCCAACCAGACTGCCAGCTCCGTCAAGGTGATCATCTGCTACACCGCGCGCGATCAGGAAAAGGTGGACGCCGTCCTGTAGGAACTGGGCCTGACGGACGCTGAACACGTCGTGGTGATCGACGCCCGGAGCGACAACAAGCCCTCCGCGTCGAAGGCATAGAGCACGCTTCGATCCAACATTCGCCGCAAGGAGGTGCATGGGTCCACTCGGGCGGTGCTGCATTTGTCCGGGACGGTTCTCACACAATCGGCCAGGTCGCCCAGACAGCGGCCCCGAACAACGAGCAGCAGGCGGTCGACCATCCCTGATTACGTAAAGTGATGAGCCGATGGGTGATGCGGTCACCCATATGGTCCTAGATACTGAATCTGGTGGGGTCGGGTCGTCATATGCCCTGGATGGCCGGCTGCTTGACAGGACGTCAAGGTTGCGACGTGAGGCGGGTGCCGTGAGGCTTGAGCTGAAGACCAAGGACGGCAAGGCCATCCTTGATAGCTCACGAGGCACGATCAGCGTCGACGGCCAAGGTGGGGCCGTCAGGGGCGCTGTAGCGACCGTCGACACGGCCGGAGCGATCGACAAGCGGATCACGGCGACGAGAATTGTGTTGGCAGGGCCGTTCGCTCTGGCTTGGCGAAAGAAGAAAGACCAGCGAGAGCTATACCTCCTGGTTGAGGGCGAGACGTTCTCAGCAGTCGCTCAGATCGACTCCAAGCAGGGCATGGAGGCTCGCAAGTTCGCCGCAGCGGTCAATACAGCCAGCAAGAAGACCCCAGGTCGCCCTCCAGCAAGCGCTTTGAACGGGCGTCCGAGCCTCGCTGCTGGCGAGATGCCTGATTACGTGGGTCAGGCGCTCGACGTTGCTTTCAAAGATGCCGTGCAACTCAAGCTTGGTATGCCGAAGCTGGTCGATGATCAAGGCAACAAGGTCCGGGCCTACGTGCTCAGCAACTGGAAGGTTGTCGGCCAGTCCGGTAATGCTCATTCTTTGGTCTTCAAGGTCGAAAAAAGTGGCTGACCAGCGCTCCAAGACTCATCACACGGTGCCCCGCTTCTATTTGCAGCGATTTGCCGACAGCCGCAATCGAGTAACCCGAGTCGTACTTCCCGGAACCAAGCGCCATCTACAGTCGATCAACAGCGCCACGGTCGTCAATGAGTTCTACACCTTGGTGCAGCAAGACGGTCAGCCCTCTGATGCGTATGAGCAGTTCCTATCGACCATCGAAGGAGCGGCAGCACCCGCGTTTGAGGCAATCCTCGACAGAGGGGAGTGGCCCCTGACGCCTGAACTTAAGTTCGTCCTAGCTCAGTGGGCAGCCGTGCAGTATCTCCGCACCCCCGTACACCGCCAAGGGCTCGACGAGCTGAAGAATTTCATGGCTCGTCTTCACGTCGGAGCGGGTGGCAAAGCCAGGCTCAAACGGCACATGGAGACGTCCATTGGCCGGGAAGTTACAGACCTCGAAGTTGATCGCCAGTGGGAGTGGTTCACTCGGCCGCAGGGTCCAAACCTTAGAGTATCGGCGCTTGATCACGTCAAGTCGGTCAATGCTCTCGCCTCAGGAACAAGCGCGATGTTCGCCGACAAGAGTTGGTCCCTGATCCGATTTAATCGCCGAAGGCTCGTGACATCTGACAACCCGATCACACTCGTACCTGACTTTCATCGGCCCCAGGATTCCGTTGGAATAATTAACGCCGAGCACATCATGTGCACCCTCGACAGACAGACCGCGGTGATCATGGGAAACCTGTTCGGCCCTGATATCGAAATGCCACCGAGTACACGCTTCGCGCACTACGTCAACATGATGATCGCCTACGGTGCCCACCGTGCGATCTACCACCACCCAGACGACGACCCGCTGAACCGCATCAGCCTTCCAGAACCCCACCTCCGTGTGATGGAAGATCCCGGCATCGAGGAGTTCATCCGAGAAGCGGGGATCTGAGCCCCGTCAACTCCCTCCCGTCTCGAATCGACACACTTTCCTTGGGACCAGTTACCAGTTTCGAAAGGTCTCTATCTCTGCCGTGACTTTTCCATTTGGTACATTTGGTCGACGCCGGAGATCCAGGTCACTACTTAATAGAACTCTTGTTTGTTTGGCATAATATCGTAATATGCAGTATGTAGTTCTACATTCTACCCGTCCGCGCACAACCGTAAGGGCCAGTACCATGGAATTTAATGATCCGTTCTCTGTCGCTTCGCGAGGCATCACCAGGTTGGGCGCGTTGATCGCCGTGACATTCGTTGCGCTGATCCTCATCCTTGGCGCGGTGCCCGCGCAGGCCGACACTACCCCGACCACGACCAACCAGGCCGCGTACATCACATCAGTCGTCAAGACTGTGAAGGATGCGCACCTGAACGCCTACGTTGACCCCGATCTGAACCCGGCACAAGCTGTGCTGACCATAGACCAGGCCCAAGCGTTGAACACGAAGATCCAGACCTCCGGCCACCCGATCTACATCGTGGACCTCAATGTGTGGGAACTGACTCTGTCCGGCATCAGCAACGCCACCCCCCAAGGGGAGGCCGAGCGCAACCAGGGTTTGATCGACGTTTCGAACCAGTTCAAGTACGCCTTTGGCGGTGACGGAATTTTCGTCATTTTCGCTGGCTTCGAGCAGGGTTTTAGAACCGATCCGTCAAATCCGTCGCAACCACCGGCAGTCATCCCCATGCAGGGAATGCCCGTGGACGTGTCGACCAACGCCGTGAGCATTTTCGGCTCAGTCTGGTACGGATCAGCGCCCTCGACAAGCAATGACCTGAACCAGGGTTACCGGCTCGACCAGTTTGTCGGCAAGATGATCGACCCGGGCACGAACCCGGTCGTCGTCCGCGATACTCCCGAGTACCACGCCTGGATCGGCACTGGCGGCTCGACCGCTGTTCAGGCCCCGTCGCCCGCAACGACCAGGCCGACCTCGCCGTTCACCGGCCCGCAAGATGCCTATCCCCAGGCCCCGAGTTCGGCCAACCCGGTCGTCGCTACCCTCATCATCCTGGGGATCTTTCTCCTTCTGGTGGCCTGGCCGCTGAGAGCGGCTTTCCGCGCTTGGCAGCGTGGCAACCTACGCAAGGCGGAGGAGGCGTTTGCACGTGGTGAAACCGTCAAAATCGGAGGCGTCACATTGACGCCGCCAGCCGATCCCACAAAGGACGACGATTCGGTCTAAAGACCGAGTGATCCACAACACCACCAGCCGGACGTCGATGAATTTGGGAGACGCGGAGACGAGGTTCACAAGCACCCCTCTTTGGGTCCGTCAAGCTGAAAACACAAGGTGTCTTGGTCGATTCTGATGCTATTGAACCAGCCAGCAGATC
>Ga0209385_1000488_pt1 | contig 16112 bp, 12 predicted proteins | sample NGEPerB_FD_184506 | JGI IMG/M metagenome (GOLD analysis project Ga0209385, IMG submission 184506) | Arctic peat soil microbial communities from the Barrow Environmental Observatory site, Barrow, Alaska, USA - NGEE PermafrostAB12-B... | ecosystem: Environmental > Terrestrial > Soil > Wetlands >... | reverse complement strand
GGCTGGCGGCTGCGTTGGCGGTGGTTCTCGGTGTGATCGCGATGCAGGCACGGTCGTCGCCGCCGGCCGAATCGGTGCCGGCCGAATCGCTGCCGGCCGAATCGGTGCCGGCCGAATCGCTGCCGGCCGAATCGGTGCCGGCCGAATCGGTGCGGGCCGATTCGGCGGGCGCCGGGTCTTGGGCCGATGCGGCCGACTGGTTGGCCGTCGTCACGGAGCTCGATATGGCCCGCGCGCAAGCGCTCTCGGCCGCTGATCCGGCCCTGCTCGACCGTGTCTATACGGCCTCTTCGGCGCAAGGTGCGGCGGATACTGCCGTGGTCACCGATCTTGCGGCGAAGGGCCTTCGGGTGCAGGACGGAACTCATCGCATCGTCAGCGCCACCATCGAGGCGGTCGCGGCAGGCTCCATCGCTTCCAGCCCGCCGGCAACCGGTCCGGCAACCGACAGCCCCGCCGGAGCAGGGATTTCGACGGTGCGCGTCGCGGTGGTGGACGCGATGCCGGCGCACCTGATCGTGGACACGGCGGGCAATCCCGTGGGACAGACCGCCGCACGCTCCGAGGAACGCCGAATCCTCGTGCTGGAGTCGACGACTCAGGGCTACCGGATCAATTCCATCCTCGCCGGGTGAGCCGGGCCGCCCTGTTGATGATCGCCGGCCTGGCGATCCGGTACCCGAGCTCGAGTGTCCGTCGGTCTGACGGGCGCGTTGATCCCGAGGGTTGTCGGACCCGACTCCTACCGTGAGCCCATGCGGCTGCTGCACACCTCCGACTGGCACCTCGGTCGGACGTTCCACGGGCAGAGCCTGCTGGCCGACCAGGAACAGGTGCTGGGTGCGCTGGCCGACCTCGCGGCCGAACGTGCCGTCGATGCGGTGCTCATTTCCGGTGACCTGTACGACCGCGCGGTGCCGTCGCCGGAGACCGTGCAGACCGCGACCCGGATCCTGCGACGGATCCGGGATGCCGGGATCGTCATCGTCGCGATCTCCGGCAATCATGATTCGGCGCCCAGGCTGGGCGCCTTTACTGACTTCCTGGCCGCCGGTGGGCTGCACCTGCGGACATCGCTGGACCGGATCGCGGATCCGGTTCTGCTGTCCGACGGGGCCGGACCGGTAGCTCTCTACCCGCTGCCCTACCTGGAGCCGGACCTGGCCCGCGCCGCGTGGGGGCTGCCCGCGCCGGCCGATCACCAGCGGGTGTTGGCCGCCGCCATGCACCGGGTTCGGGCGGATCTGGCCACCCGCCCGGCCGGCACCCGATCGGTGGTGTTGGCGCATGCCTTCGTGGTCGGCGCGATCGCCGGGGGATCGGAAAGGTCCATCGCCGTCGGTGGCGTCGAGTCCGTGACGGCCGAGGTTTTCGACGGCGTCGACTATGTGGCGCTGGGGCACCTGCACGGTTCGCAGGTGCTGAGCGAGCGGGTGCGGTATTCGGGGTCACCGATGCCGTACGCGTTTTCCGAGACCGGACATCGCAAGAGCGCATGGCTCATCGAGATCGACGCATCAGGGGCGGTGGTTGGTGAGCGGTTGGCCCTTCCAGTCATCCGTCGACTCGCCACGGTCCGCGGCCGACTGGCCGATATCCTCTGTCTGACAAAAGGTTTCGCCGAAACGTACTTGTCGGTAGAGCTCACCGATCCGGTGCGGCCGCTGGACGCCATGCGTCGGCTGCGCGAGATGCACCCGCACACCCTGGTGGTGCAATGGCTGCCAGACGATCGCAGCACCCCGGTGGTCGCGGATCCGCTCCCGGTCGGGCACACCTGCAGCGACCTCGACGTCCTGCTCGATTTCGTCGCCACCACCCGAGGCGCTCCGGCGTCCATCGGCGAGCGGATGCTGCTGGACGCCGCGGTGACCGCCCGCAGGATCACCGAGGCCGCCGGATGAAACTGCACCGGCTCGAAGTGCGGGCGTTCGGCCCCTTCGCGGACGAGGTAGTAGTCGATCTTGATGCACTCGGGTCCGACGGGTTGTTCCTCTTGCACGGCGACACCGGGGCGGGCAAGACCACCCTGCTCGACGCCATCGCTTTCGCGCTGTACGGACGGGTTCCCGGCGCCCGGAACGAGGCCAAGCGGCTGCGCTGTGACCGCGCCGCTCCCGCCACCCGCACCCAGGTGCGGCTGGAGGTGACGATCGCCGGTCACCGCCTGGAACTCACCCGCAATCCCGAGTACCAGCGGGCCAAGGCGCGCGGCGTCGGGTTCACCGTGGAGAAGGCGAGGGTGGTCCTGCGATGGATCGGCGCCACACCCTCCGGGCGCAGCGAGGACGGACTGACCCGCGCGGACGAGGTCGGTGAGGTCGTCGGCGAGCTACTGGGGATGTCCGCGGACCAGTTCTTCCAGGTCGTGCTGCTGCCCCAGGGAGACTTCGCCAGGTTCCTGCGCGCCGACACCGCCGAGCGGGGTGTGTTGCTCGAGCGGCTGTTCGACACCGGGAGGTTCGGGACCGTCGAGGAATGGTTCGCGTGTGCCCGGCGGGATTCCGGCAACCGGCTTCGAGAGGCCGACGCGGACGTCGACCGCTTCGTTGCCAGGGTCGCCGAGGCCGCCCGCGTACCGACGCCTGACCGACTCGAGACCGCGTGGATCGTCGACCTCCGGGACCGGCTGGCCGATCTCGCGGACCTCGCGGCGGGGCGCGCGGCAGTGTCCCGTCGAGGTGCCGAGAGACTGGCGGCCGAGCTGCGCGGGGTCCAGGATCGCCAGGACCGGGTGCAGCGGCTTCGAGACGTGCGCGCCAGGCTCGCGGCGCTCGATGCACGATCCAACGAGCTCGACCGGTTCCGTGCCCAGATCGAACGGCATCGGCGGACGTCACGGGTCGCTGTCACGCACGCGGCGCTGTTGGCGGCGCACCGGGACCATCGGTTGCGCCGAGATGCCCACGCCCGCGCGGCCGCCGAGCTGCGCGGGCTGGTCGCGACCCCGTCCGGGTCCGCGCCGGGTCAGGCTGCCGCGCCGGCAGACCTCTTGTCCGATGACCTGTCTGACCTGTCACTCTGGACTCCCGCGCGCGCCAAGGAAGGGGCAGCCGCGGATCGCGACCTCGCCGGGGCGCTGGCCGAGTTCGACGCGCACGCCGCCGAGCACGAACGCGACAGCGCGGCGCTCGCGGCCGCGCGCCGGCGGCACCACCAGGCCGAGGTCGACGCGGTCGACGTCGAACAGCGAGTGGCCGCCCTGCCGGCGCTGATCAACGACCTCGCCGAGCGGGTGAACCGCGCCAGGTCGGCAAGGGACCGGCTCCCGTCCGCGGCTGCCGCGGTGACCGCCGCGAAGCACGTGCTGCTGGCCGCCGAGGCGTTACCGGCCCTGCTGGCCGAGCAGCACGACGCGATCGTCCGAGCGACCGCCGCCGTCGACGGCCACCAGCGCTCCGTCGGCGAACGGCAATCGCTCATCGAGCGCCGTATCGCCGGCATCGCCGGAGAACTGGCATCCGGGTTGACCCCGGGGGCGCAGTGCCCGGTGTGCGGGTCCGCCGAACACCCGCGGCTGGCCGCTCCGGCGGACAACGCGGTGACGGCAGCGCAGATCAGGGCAGCTCAGCACGCCGAACGAGCCGCCGCCGCCGAACGGGAGCGGGCCACCGCCGAGCGGACCCGGGTCGACGGGGCGGTCACCGCGGCAATGGAGCGGGCGGGCGGACACGATCTCGCTGCGGCACGGGGAATGCTCGGGCGGGCCACGACGGCGCATTCGGCGATGGCCGCCGAGGCCTGCACGCTGGACGAGTTGATGGGCCGTCAGGACGGCGCGAGCAAGGCGCTGTTCGAGCATTCACTGCATCGCGACGAACTCGCGCAGGCGGTGGCCGCCGCCAAGGCGGAGATCGCAACCATCCAGCCGCGGGTGGCAGAGCGGGAAATCCGGCTGCGGGCCGCGCTGGCCGGTCACCCGAGCGTGGCCTCGCGACGGGCAGACCTGCTGGCGCGTGCCGCTGCGTGGGACGCGGTGGCCTCGGCAGCCGCGTCCGCAACGGCCGCTTCCGCCGCCGAGGTAGATCGGCGCGCTGAGCTGACACGAGACGTCGAAGCGGCGGGATTCGTGGATCTCGACGATGCCATGGCCGCCGCTTCCGTTGACATCGAACGGCTGACCCGCGAGGTGCGCGCCGCCGAAGACGCCCGCACGGCCGTTGAGGGCCAGCTCAGGGACCCGGCCCTGGCCGACGTTGATCCGGACGAGGAGTGGGACGTGTCCGGTCTTCGCGCCCATGCCGACGCAGCAGCGCGGCTGGCCGAGGACGCGCGCTCCCGCGCGGACGCCGCGGTGGACCGGCGCGATCAGGTCGGCCGGGCGTGCCGACGACTTCTCGCGGCCCGGTGCGAGCGCGAACCGATCGCCGCTGCCGACGCCGAGATCAGCGCTCTCGCCGATGTCGTCCACGGCCGGGGGCAGAACGCGCTCGGTATGTCGCTGCGCACGTACGTGCTTGCCGCGCGGCTGCGGCAGGTCGCCGACACAGCCGGGCAGCGGCTGGAGCGGATGTCCGCCGGCCGGTACGGGTTCGTGCACTCCACCGACCGGGAGTCGCGGGGGAAGGCAGGCGGGCTGGGGCTGGACATCTTCGACGCCTGGTCCGGATTGGTGCGGCCGGCGAAGACCCTGTCCGGGGGCGAATCATTCCTTGCGTCGCTGGCCCTGGCGCTGGGGTTGGCCGATGTGGTGGCGAGCGAAGCCGGCGGACGGGTGCTGGACACCCTGTTCGTCGACGAGGGGTTCGGTGGGCTTGACGCCGACACCCTGGACCTGGTGATGGGCACTCTGGATGAGTTGCGGGCGGGCGGCCGGGTCGTCGGCGTGGTCTCGCACGTCACGGAACTACAGCAGCGGATACCGAGCCGGCTCTGTGTGCGCCGCACGCCACTCGGGTCGACCGTCGAGATGTACAGCGACTGAACCGGGATGATCACTGCGATGTGTGCGCTGGCCGGCGCCGGCTCGCACCGTCTACGGTCGGCTCAGCGGTTCTCGGGCCGCAAGATGCGCAAGGGGGTGTGTCGTGTTCCTGCTGGTCGCGCATTTCCGGGTCGACCAGGGAGTCGATCCTCAGGACGTTCTCGACCGGGCTCGGGAGCCGATTCGGTTGCTCGCGGGCCAGCCCGACACGGTGCGGCTGCGCTGGGCCCGGTCCACCGAGGACGCCGGGCACCTGGTGCTCACCGCGGAGTTCGCCACGGCGGCCGCCTACCGGCGCGCGCTGTCCCCGATGCCGGTGCGCACGGTCGTCATCCCGTGGCTGTCCGCGGCCGAGGTGGCCACCTCGGGCGTGCACGAGGTGCTGCTCGCCGCCGACGGCGGGGTCATCGAGGAACCGGAGATCATCGTCCCGGAACCGCAACGTTGACCGGGCCGACCGTGACAACGGCTGGGGAATCGGCCCGAGGGAGTCGGCACAGGGGTCGGCCAGAGGCCGTCGGACCCAGGAAAATCTGCCCAAGGGAAACCTGCCCCAGGGAGTCGGCCCGCGCGGGTCGGCCTAGGAAATCGGCACGGTGGTCGGTGCCGCCCAAGGAGTTCATTAGGCTCGACGGTCGTTGACCGACCCCGCGGAATCCACCGTCGGGGACGCCGCTCGGCCGGGTCACCTCGGCCGGGCCTCTTCCGCAGGAGATCCACGTGGCCGCCGACCGCATTGACGCCGTCGTTTCCCTCGCCAAACGGCGGGGGTTCGTCTATCCCTCCGGTGAGATCTACGGCGGGACCAAATCGGCGTGGGATTACGGCCCGCTCGGCGTCGAACTCAAGGACAACATCAAGCGGCAGTGGTGGAACGCGATGGTCCGCTCCCGCGACGACATCGTCGGCCTCGATTCCTCGGTGATCCTGCCGCGGCAGGTGTGGGTGGCTTCCGGCCACGTCGCGGCCTTCGTGGACCCGCTGGTGGAGTGCACCTCGTGCCACCGGCGGTTCCGCGCCGACCACCTGGAGGAGGAGTTCACCGAGAAGAAGGGCAGGGCACCCGCGAACGGGCTGGCCGACATCGCCTGCCCGAACTGCGGCACCCGGGGGGCCTGGACCGAGCCAAGGGAGTTCAACGGTCTGCTGAAGACCTTCCTCGGTCCGGTCGAGGACGAATCCGGCCTGCACTATCTGCGCCCGGAAACCGCGCAGGGCATCTTCGTCAACTTCAACAACGTCTCCGGGTCGTCACGGAAGAAGCCCCCGTTCGGGATCGCGCAGATCGGGAAGTCGTTCCGCAACGAGATCACCCCCGGCAACTTCATCTTCCGCACCCGTGAATTCGAACAGATGGAGATGGAGTTCTTCGTCAAGCCCGGAACTGACGAGGAGTGGCACCAGTACTGGATCGACACCCGGACCGCCTGGTACGTGGACCTGGGCATCGATCGGGAGAATCTGCGCCAGTTCGAGCATCCCAAGGAGAAGCTCTCCCACTATTCCAAGCGGACGGTGGACATCGAGTACCGCTTCCATTTCCAGGGCAGCGAATGGGGCGAGCTCGAAGGCATCGCCAACCGCACCGATTTCGACCTGAAGACCCACTCCGAGCATTCCGGTGTCGACCTGACCTATTTCGATCAGGAGAGCGGCGAACGCTGGACGCCGTACGTGGTGGAGCCGGCGGCTGGTGTCGGCCGGCCGATGATGGCGTTCCTGCTGGAGGCGTACGCCGAGGACGAGGCGCCGAATACCAAGGGCGGCGTGGACAAGCGCACGGTGCTCCGGCTCGATCCCCGACTGGCACCGGTGAAAGCGGCGGTGCTGCCGCTGTCCCGGCATGCCGACCTCTCGCCGATCGCCCGCGACCTCGCCGCGTCCCTGCGCAAGTCCTGGAATGTGGATTTCGATGACGCCGGCCAGATCGGCCGCCGGTACCGCCGTCAGGACGAGATCGGCACACCGTTCTGCCTGACGGTGGATTTCGACACTGCCGACGACCAGTCAGTCACCGTCCGGGACCGGGATTCCATGACCCAGGAACGCGTTTCGCTTGGCCAGGTCCAGGGGTACCTCGGGGCGCGACTGGTCGGCAGCTGATATCGGCGTCATCGAATGCTCGGATTGACGCGCCTGGAGGGCGTAGCTTCCCGATGCCCAGAGGGTCGGCAAGTGAGACCGACGAGACAACGCCGGCCGACACGGCGGGGTCGCTGATGGATGACTGGCCCGCGTCGGGCCCGGCAAGTGATCGCGGCGGCCTTGCAGGCCGAGGTCGGCGCCTACGTCGACCCGGATCCCCCGGGCGTCATTGGCGTTCGACCAGTTGCCCCGACCGCTCCGCATTCACCACCGCCGCCCGGGCGCACCATAGGCAGCACCGGAGAGCCGCGAGGCTGGCCCTCATCGCCCGGCTGAGCGCCGCTCATCAGGTCGTATGCTCGTCCCCTTGGCTAGGCGCCGCTCAGCTCGTCCCCTGGGCGGGAGCCGCCCAGCTCGTCCCCTGGCCGGGAGCCGCCCAGCTCGTCCCCTGGCCGCGAGCCGCCCAGCTCGTCCCCTGGCCGGGAGCCGCCCAGCTCGTCGCCCGGCTGAGGACCGCCCATCTCGTCAGGATTTTGCCCGCCGTCACGATCTTTTTTCACGTGATTCTCCTTCCGTAAATGCTCCGCCCTTGCAATATGCCTGAGTCTATGTCACGCACCTGCACGGGACCCGTTCTGCATCCGAGCGGTGGTGGCGCCGCGATGGATATGCGGCCTGCTACATCATTTCCATCTACTCCGTGGCGGAATCGTTGCAGCACATCGAGCCCGCGGTATTCTGCGGTCAACCCACCGCTCGAGCGACCCGCCGACCCCAGCGCGGGCGGATGCTGGGGTCAATCGCATTCATCGCGCAATGGTCACGGGAGCGCTCAACGAGGTTCTGTCGGACCTCTGTGCCGATCCGTTTGCCGCCGGTGGCGAGGCGGAAGCGTCGGCATTTCATCTGCTGACGGCGGTGAGCTTCGAATCGATCCGAAGAACCTTTGGCGTACCAGTGGAGCCCCGGGCACGGAACGCCGTCAGTTTCCCAGTCCGCCCGGGTAGCGGAATTCCTGCGCGGGCACCGTGGTGCCACGGAACCACGCATCGATGAACGGCCCGACGTCTGTGCCGGCGAGCGTGGAAGCGTAGGTCTCGAAGTCGTCGAAGGTGGCGTTCTTGCCACCGAAGTCGGCCGGCCAGCCTTTCAGCATGGCGAAGAACGCGTCCTCGCCCATTTCCTTCCGCAGCGCGTGCAGGGCGAGCGGACCGCGGTCGTAGACGCGGGTGAACTCCTCTCCCGCGCCCATGTCCACCAATGGTGATTTCCAGTAATTGACGTCGTCGACGACGGTCGCCATCTGCTGCTTCCAGTAGTCGTCCAGGCTCGAGCCGTCGACCTTTTCCTTCCACAGCCAGGATGCGTAGGAGGCAAAGCACTCGTTGAGGCAGATGTCCGACCAGCGCTCGACGGTGACCTTGTCGCCGTACCACTGGTGCGCCAGTTCGTGCACCACGAAATCGAGATCAGCGAAATCTCCGTACACCGGTCGGGTCGCGGTCTCCAGTGCGAAACCGACCTTCTGCCCGGTGTAGATGCCGCCGACGGACTCGAACGGGTACGGCCCGAAATAGCCTGACAGCACCTCGATCACTCGCCGGGTGTCCTCGGCCAGCTGCTTGTCGTTCTTGGCATCGGGTCCGAGAGCGGACACGATCGGGGTGCCGTCGGCCAGCGCATCGGTGACCACGGTGAACTTGTCGATGTAAATGGTGGTCAGGTAGCTGGCGATCGGCTCCTTGATCGACCAGCGGAAGGCCGAATGCCCGGCACCCGGGTCGGGCAGGCCGTCGGTCTCGCGGATGCCGTTTGAGATCACCTGCCAGTCCTGCGGCACGGTGGCGGTGACCGAGAAGGTCGCCGGATCGGCCGGGTGCTCGTTGACCGGGTACCAGGCCGACGCCGCGAACGGCTCTCCGATCGCCACCGCGCCGCCGGACGACGTGCGGTACCAGCCGCCGTCGCCCAGCGTCGACGTGCCGCTGGGGATCAGTTCCGGCCGCCCGCCATACGCGATGTCGATCGTCATCGCGGCCTGCGGCGGGAGTTCGGTGGCCGGCGTGATGACCAGCTCGGCGTCCTGCTGCTCGAACTGGGCGTCGACCCCGCTCACCCGGACAGAGGTGACCGTCATCGACGGTTGTAGGTCGAGGTCGAACTGCGTCAGACCCTCCTCCGAGGTGACGCTGCCCTTGATCTGGGCGGTCGACTGCAGGTCGTTCGTGGCCGGGTCGTAGGACAGCGTGATGTTGTAGGAGTCGACCTGGTAGCCACCGTTGCCGGCGGTCGGGTAATAGGGGTCGCCGATGCCCGGATAGCCGACCGTGCCTGCGGCGCCGTCCGGTTCCTGGCTGGCAGCGGGTGCCAGGCTCGGGCTCGTTGGCACCGTGATTCCGCCCGAGGTCCCAGGTGTGGACGTGGACGGGGCCCGCGATCCAGGACTCGGTGACGGGGAAGCGCTGGCGGACGCGGCGGCTCCCGGCACCGGCGCGGCCCGACCTCCCACCGTCGACGAGCACCCGGCGAGCCCCACCGCCGCGACGATGGCGACCGCGATGGCGGCGGACGCGCGGGGCCGGCGGTGTCGGAGCATGAGCGCACCGTACAAGCCGGGTCCGACACCGAGGTGAGGAAAGGGTGTGACACGGCCGAGATCGACCGGCACGGTTCGCCGCTGCGCGTCCGCGCGTGATCGCCCGGCGCTGATCGGCCAGGCACGGGCGGCCTGGCATGATCGGCCCGGTGCGGACCGTGCTGCGCTACCTGGGTGGCACCGTGCTGGTCAGCATGCTGATCGTCACCGGCGTGGTGGTCGGCATCCTACGCACGGCGCAGGTCGACGACAGATCGTCGGCCGACGCCATTGTGGTCCTCGGCGCGGCACAGTACGACGGCACACCGTCGCCGGTATTTCAGGCCAGGCTGGATCACGCGGCCGAGCTCTACCGCAGTGGGGTGGCCCCACGGATCGTGACCATCGGCGGCGGCCAGAGCGGTGACGCCACCACCGAGGGGGACGCCGGCCGCGACTACCTCGCGGGTCTGGGTATCGATGCCGCCGCGCTCGAGTCGGTCGGCGCCGGTGACGACACACTGGCCAGCCTCCGGGCGGCCCGCGACGAGCTGGCCGGATGGAATTGGAACTCGGTGGTGCTGGTCACCGACCCCTGGCATGCGGCGCGGGCCCAGCTCATCGCCGACGACCTTGGGCTGGCGGCTGGGGTGTCCTCGGTGCGGGAAGGCCCCTCGCTGCGGGACGGCGTCGCGACCCGCTACGTCACCAGGGAAACGCTGGGCATTCTGTTCTACCTGCTCACCGGCGGCTCCTCGGGCGCCGGATCGACCGTGGTGTGAGCGCGAGAACCGTGACGCGACAACCGATTCAGTACTCCGAGCGGGATACCGCCAGGCTGATCGACGAGCCACCGAAGACCGCCGGACTGCCGGAGGCCGCGGGCACCGGCGGGCGCGGACCGTTCGCCAGGGACCGGGCCAGAGTGCTGCACTCCGGGTCGTTCCGGCGGCTGGCCGGCAAGACCCAGGTGGTGGCGCCCGACGAGGACGCGGTGCCGCGCACCCGGCTCACCCACTCGCTGGAGGTCGCGCAGATCGCCAGGGAGTTGGGCGAACAGCTCGGCTGCGACCCCGACCTGGTGGACCTGGCCGGGCTGGCGCACGACATCGGGCACCCGCCCTTCGGGCACAACGGCGAGACCGCGCTCGACGCGGTCGGTGCCGACGCCGGGGGGTTCGAGGCGAACGCGCAGAATCTGCGGCTGCTCACCCGACTGGAACCCAAGATCATCGCCGCGGACGGCCGGCAGGCCGGGCTGAACCTGACCAGGGCGTCGCTGGACGCGGTGATCAAGTACCCCTGGCCCCGGCCCGACGGCGGCGGCAAGTTCGGCGTCTACCCGGACGACGTCACCCTGTTCGAGTGGATCCGGGCCGATTCCCCGGCGCCGGACCGGCGCTGCCTGGAGGCCCAGGTGATGGATTGGGCCGATGACGTCGCCTACTCGGTGCACGACGTCGAGGACGGGGTCAGTGCGGGCCGCGTCGACCTCGCCTTGCTGGCCGACCCGGAGGAGCGCCGGGAGGTGGCACACGCCGCCATGGTCTACTCCACGGAATCCGCGGACGACCTGTTCACCGTGCTGAGCGACCTGCTCGCGCTGCCGGTGGTCGCCGCCGCGATCGGCCAGCCGCGCGGGCCGCAGGGCGACGCCGCGGTGAAAGGGATGACCAGCGAGTTGACGGGGCGGCTGGCCACCGGCCCGATCGCCGCCACCCGCGCCGCGGCCGGCGACGGACCGCTGCTGCGCTACGCGGCCGATCTGCAGATCCCCCGGTTACTGCGGGCCGAGGTCGCGGCGCTCAAGGCGGTCGCGGCCAGGTACGTGATGGCCGATCCGGTCCGGCTGGAGATCCAACTGCGCGAGCAGCGGCTGCTCACCGCACTGGTGCTGGCCATCGCCGAGGTGGGTGCACCCGTGCTCGACCCGATGTTCGTGCCCGCCTTCGAGGACGCCGTCGACGACGCCCATCGACTACGGGTGGTGCTGGACCAGGTGTCGTTGCTGACCGACGCCCAGGCGGTGACCAGGCATCGTCGGCTCGTCCGGCCCGACGAACCGTTCATCCGTGAGTGAAACCGGTCACATCAACCGCGAGGTGACGCCACTGGGGTGTCATGGCGGCAACAAAGGTGATCGGCAAAGCAGTGGCGGGACTGGCTGCGGTGGGCGGCCTGCTGGCGTTCTGGCGGTGGCGACGGCAGCCCGCCGGAGCGGGCAGGCGGCCCGATGACGGCGGCGGGTTGGCCGGGGTGCGCGAACCACGCCGCCCGGTGCCGCCGGTGCTCAGCGGTGCCGCAGCGGCCGATCCGCACGAGTAGCCGGCCCTACCTGGTCTGCGACGGATGTTCCCGGTGTGGACAACCGTCGGACGCCTCCACCGGGCCGACATAGACTCGGGCCCGTGGCTGGGCGGATCTCCGATACCGATCGGGAGCGGGTCCGCGAAGCCAATCGGATCGAGCAGGTCGTCGGGGAGTACGTGGCGCTCCGGTCGGCCGGCGGCGGGAACTTGAAGGGTCTGTGCCCCTTCCACGACGAGAAGACGCCGTCCTTCCAGGTCAGCCCCGCACGCGGCTATTACCACTGCTTCGGCTGCGAGCAGGGCGGCGATGTTTTCGCGTTCATCCAGGGTGTCGAGCACCTGAACTTCAACGAGGCGGTCCAGCGGCTCGCCGATCGCTCCGGAATCCAGCTGACCATTGTCGAGGGCGGCAGTTCCACCCGCACCGAGCGGAACACCAAGCCGCGGCTCATCGCCGCGAACAAGGCAGCCGCGAAGTTCTACGCCGAGCAACTGACCACCGACGGTGCCGCCACGGCACGGGAATTCCTGGCCGAACGCGGCTTCGACCTGACAGCCGCGGCCCACTTCGGCTGCGGGTACGCCCCCGACGGCTGGGACCAGCTGGTGAAAACCCTTACCGCGCAGGGCTTCTCGCTGGAGGAGTTGATCCGCGGGGGGTTGGCCCGGCAGGGTCAGCGCGGCGCCATCGACCAGTTCCACCGGCGGCTGCTGTGGGCGATCCATGACGCGGCGGGCGACGTCGTCGGGTTCGGCGCGCGCCGGCTCTACGACGACGACCGGCTGGAGGCCAAGTACATCAACACGGCCGAGACGCCGCTGTACAAGAAGTCGCAGGTGCTGTTCGGGCTGGACCTGGCCAAACGCGACATCTCCCGGCAACGCCGGGCCGTGGTGGTGGAGGGCTACACCGACGTGATGGCCATGCACCTCGCGGGAGTCACCACCGCGGTCGCGTCCTGCGGTACCGCCTTCGGTGACGAACACATCAGCGTGCTGCGCCGGTACCTGCTGGATTCCGAGGTGATCCGCGGCGAGGTCGTCTACACCTTCGACGGGGACAGCGCCGGTCAGAAGGCCGCCTTGAAGGCGTTCGACTCCGACCAGCGGTTCGCCGCGAACACCTACGTCGCGGTCGCCCCCGCCGGGATGGATCCGTGCGAGCTCCGGCAGGCCAAGGGCGACGAGGCCGTGAGGGCGCTGGTCGACGGACGCCGCCCGCTGTTCGCGTTCGCGATCAGGTCCACCCTGGACAACTACGACCTGGACACCGCGGAAGGGCAGGTAGCGGCCACCGCGGCCGCGGTTCCGCTGGTCGCCCGGATCAAGGAGCCCACCCTGCGTGACGAGTACGCCCGGCAGTTGGCGGGCTGGCTCGGCACCGAATTGGGGCCCGTTCGGGCGAAGATGCGGGCCTATCTGGACGCCGCAAAGCGGGACGGCGGGCAGGGCGCGCGGCGCGGCTCCGCGGTAGCGGCACGGCCGGGCGACAGTGTCTCCCGGGAAGGGGTCTCCCGGGAAGGGGTTTCCCGGGAAGGGGCTCGCGACGGACGTCGCGCGGGCACGATCACCGCACCGGCGGACGAAGAACCGCCACCACCCGATGAGGAACCTCCCCCGGATGGCCCGCGCGAGGTTGGCCCACCCGTGGTCCGCGAGCAGTCGGCGCCGGCCTTCCGGCGTCCCAACCCCAAGAATCAGAGCCTCAAGGCGGAACGCGAGGCGCTGAAACTCGCGCTCCAGCAACCGGATCTGGTGGCCGCTGCGTACCAGCAGGTGCACGCCGAGTCGTTCACCGAGCCGGCCTATGCGCAGATTCACCGCGCGATCGACGTCGCCGGGGGGCCGAGCATGGACCGCACCGGCCCGGTCTGGGTGGATGCCGTCCGCGAACAGCTGCCGGCAGGACCGCTGCGCACCCTGGTCGGCGAACTCGCCGTCGATCGCCCGGAATGGCCCTCCGATCAAGTCGAGGGACGGTACGCGGGCGCCATCCTGGCGCGGCTGGCGGAGCGGGTCGCACTGATCGAGGAACGAAACCTGCACTCGGCGCTGCAACGCGCCGAGGCGGCCGGTGAGCCCGAGCGGGTTCGCGAGCTCCTCGCGCAACTCATCGAGGTGGCCAATTACCGGCGGGCGCTGTCCGACCGCGCCAAGGACCAGGTGTGACCGCGGTGGCACCCACCAAGTGGCCCTGGCGACGCGCCCCCGTGCCACAGTCGTTGCGCGCCGCCCTCGACCCGGACGAGCGGATCCTGGCCATTGCCTGGTGCACCGACAAAAGAGTGCTGGCGGCAACCCGTTTCGGGTTGTGGACGGTGGACGACACGCTCCCGCAACGGTGGGGTTGGCATCTGATCTCCAAGGCGCGGCTGACCGGCCAGGCGCTGACCGTCACGGTGGCCGAGGTCATCGGACAACTCTCTGACGGCACCCAGGTCCTGATCGACATGCCGGTACTGGACTTCCAATTGGCCGAACCGGGCTCCATCACCGACGTGGTGCACGCCAGGGTTCGCCGCTCGGTCGCCGCGAGCCGCTACCTGCCGTGGCCGGGCGGTGGGGGATGGGTGGTACTCCGCCGTGTTCCCGGACAGGACGGCGTCACCCGGCAGGTGCGGTTGGACCCGGGCGCGGACACGGCCACACCCGGCTTCGAGCCGGCCATCGCGGCGGTCGCCGACGACCTCGACGAGGAATCGGGTTCCGGCTGACCGATAGAGTCGCTGACGTGAGTGTTGAAGCTGGCGAACCCTACGAACCCCGAAAGCTGCGTGCTTCCGACGCCGACCGGGAGCGGGTGGCGCAGGTGTTGCACACCGCTCTGGCCGAGGGTCGGCTGACCGTCGCCGAGCTCCAGGAGCGGCTCGACATCGTCTACGCCGCCAAGACTCTCGGGGAGCTCGAGCCCGTCACCTGGGATCTCCCCGGCCATGCAGACCTGGTACCCCGGCCGCCGGCAGCGCCGGCCTGGCCGAGCATGCCCAAGGCGCCGACCGGGCCCGCTCGGCTCACCCCCAACATGCCCGCGTCGCCCGACGCCAGGGTCGGCGGAACGCCCACCTCGACGGCCGCCATCGCGCTGATGTCGGGCGCCACGAGGAAGGGACAGTGGGTGGTCCCCGGTCAGTTCAGCGCGGTGGCGCTGATGGGCGGCGTCGACCTCGACCTGACCGAGGCGCTGTTCGCGGAACGGGATGTCACCATCACCGCGGTGGCCATCATGGGCGGGGTGGACATCGTGGTGCCCGACGACATCACCGTGATCGTCAGCGGAATCGGGTTCATGGGGGCGTTCGAGGACAACGCCCAGGTGCAGGGGACACCGGGCGGGCCGGTGGTCCGGATCAACGGACTGGCGCTGATGGGTGGCGTCGACGTGCACCGCCGCAAGCGGCGGCGCGGCGAGATCGAGTCCTGACGGACTGCTGGGGTGAGGTCCTTGCGGTCCGCGTCCGACGGGTCCCGCCCGGCCGGCTCCTAGCGGGCCGTTTTCTAGCGGGCGGAGTCCTTGGAGAAGACCTGGGACACCTTGGCCTGCACGAACCCCGCCGCACCTTGTACGGCCGGGTGGTCGGCCACGCTGGAACTCCAGCGCTTGATCTGCTCGTACCGTTCACGCCCGGCGCGCGACCCGAGCACGTAGCCGATGGCGATACCCAACGCGATCCGGAACATGTGACGTGACCTTCCTGATGTGTGTACCCGTCGACCCCGCGACCGGGACCGGCGGACGTCCGTCAAGTCTTCCCCATCGTCGCCTATCTCTTGCGCAGCGGTCGCGCGGCGAGGTGGTTGCCTGGTCCATCCGCGTGATCAGCACGGACGTGGCCGGCAGACAGCCGTGCACGTCGACCGTTCAGACGGGCGCTCGCGGTGGGGTATTCTGGTCCCGCGCTGCCGACTTACGGCACCGCCGGTCCTCCGTAGCTCAATTGGCAGAGCATCCGACTGTTAATCGGACGGTTACTGGTTCGAGTCCAGTCGGGGGAGCTGTATCCGCAGGTCAGAGGCCCTGTATGCCGTATAGGTCTCGAACCAGAATCGTTCCAAGCCATGGTTTACGCCTTGAGTAGGGAGCTAGTCAAGATCAACTAGAAGCGTTCGCGCGTGCCGGGGCGCCCGAAAATGAGAGCTGAGCCCGGGCTTCCGTATGACTACGGTGGAACGGTCGGCTGCGAACGGACTGTAGTTGGTACTGGGACTCGCCGGACTTCGA
>Ga0209385_1000484_pt1 | contig 16136 bp, 14 predicted proteins | sample NGEPerB_FD_184506 | JGI IMG/M metagenome (GOLD analysis project Ga0209385, IMG submission 184506) | Arctic peat soil microbial communities from the Barrow Environmental Observatory site, Barrow, Alaska, USA - NGEE PermafrostAB12-B... | ecosystem: Environmental > Terrestrial > Soil > Wetlands >... | reverse complement strand
ACGACCAGAGGCGCACGTCCTGCACACCGGCAGCCACCGGCACGCGTCCAGTGCCTACGGCGAGCGTGTTGACCCTCACCCCGGTCTGGGCGTCCGCCCACCGCTCCACCTCGGCGACGCGTGCCGTGTCACCCGCGGCCACCCAGACGTCGACCGGACCCGCCAGCCCCTCCTGCTCACGGGCGTGCGCGAGCGTGCGCCCGAGTTCCCGGACGATGAACCGTTCGGCGCGCTCGGGGTCGGCGGGCAGCGGCTTGTTGCGGAGCAGCACCGGCTTCCCCTCGGCCAGCACCACCAGCGCGAGCGAGAGGTCCTCGACCGCTGCGAGCAGGATCGGGGTGGCGGACGGCGGCAGGAGCGCGGTGAGGGCCAGCGCCGCCGGCTCGATCCGCCCCAGGTGGATGCCCGATGCCGCGAACGTCTCCTCCACCGCTGCGAGCGGCCGGTCGAGGGCGAGCACCACCAGCATCCGCCCATGGCTCCCGCCGGGAATGTAGTCGAGGCGCACGTCCTCCGGCCGGCAGGGGAGGAGCTTCTTCAGGCGCCAGCGCACAACGTCATCGGCTTCGTCGCGCTGGCGCGGCAGCTCTTCCGCGTCGATCACGACGCTGCGGACCCAGGCGTTGGGCGCCACGAAGCTCGCCTCCCTCGGCGTCTTCTCGATCTGCCGCACAAGCGCCGCCAGCGACGACGCGAGCGCCTGGCGGTCAATCTGCAAAAGGCCGACGGGCCCGAGCCTGAACCAGTCTCGCTCCAGCGGGGCGCGCTCGATGCGCGCCAGCGCGTCCCGCCGGCCGCCGAGCCGGCCGTACAGGAGCTGACCCTCGGCCGCCGTGAAGGCGTGCACCGGAGGAGGAGTCCGGAGCAGTTCGAGAATTTTCATTCGACGAACGTCACCTTGTTGACTTCCTTGAGCGTCGTCACGCCGGCGAACACGCGCTCGAGCGCCGACTCGCGCAGGAACTTCATCCCCTCCGCCCTCGCGGCCCGCTTGATCTCCGCGGCGGGGCGCTTCTCCAGGATCAGGGCCCGGATGTTGTCGGAAAGGTCCATGAGCTCGGAGATCGCACTGCGGCCGAGGAAGCCGGTCCCGTTGCACTCGATACACCCGGCGCCCGCGTAGAACGTGACCCCACGGACCGCCTCGGCGGAAAGTCCCGACTCCTCCAGTTGCTGCAGGGAGACCTTGGCTTCGCGCCGGCAATGCGGGCAGATGCGGCGCACCAGCCGCTGCGCGAGCACGCAGTTGAGCGCCGAGACGAAGTTGTAGAGGTCCACGTTCATGTTGAGGAAGCGCCCGAGCACGTCGACGACGTTGTTCGCGTGTACCGTCGTGAAGACCAGGTGGCCTGTGAGCGCCGACTGCACAGCGATCTGCGCCGTCTCCTCGTCGCGGATCTCGCCCACCATGATCTTGTCCGGGTCGTGGCGCAGGATCGACCGCAGGCCGCGTGCGAACGTCAGCCCCTTCTTCTCGTTGACCGGGATCTGCGTGACCCCGGGGAGCTGGTACTCGACCGGGTCCTCGATCGTGATGATCTTGTCCTCGACCGACACGATCTCCGACAGGCAGGCGTACAGCGTCGTCGTCTTCCCCGAGCCGGTCGGCCCGGTCACCAGTACCATCCCGTACGGCTCCCTGATGAACTTGCGGAGCTTCCGCTTGGTGTCCTCGTCGAACCCGACGACATCGAGGTTCAGCGTGCGGAACTCCTTGTTGGCCGACTCCTTGTCGAGGATGCGGATGACGCAGTCCTCGCCGTGGACCGTGGGCATGATCGAGACGCGGAAGTCGATCGTGCGGCCCTTCAGGCGCAGCTTGAAGCGCCCGTCCTGGGGGATGCGCTTCTCCGCGATGTCGAGCTCGGACATCACTTTGATGCGCGAGATGATCGTCGAGTGGTAGCGCTTGTCGATCGGCTCCATCGCCTGGTAGAGGACGCCGTCGACGCGGTACTTGACGATCACCTCGTTCTCGCGGGTCTCGACGTGGATGTCGGAGGCGCGCCGCTGGATGGCGTTGAAAACGATCGTGTCCACGAGCTTGATGATCGGCGAGGCGTCGGCGGTGATCGACTCGATGGAGAGCGCCTCCTCGCCGTTCTCCTTCTCCTGGACGAGCTGGATCTTGAAGTCCTCCGTGGCCTCGTCGAGGACGCGCTGCGTGGACTCGGATTTCTCGAGGATTTCCGCGATCTTCCCCGCCGGCCCCACCTTGACCTCGACCGGGCCGCCGATGGCGAGCTCGACTTCGTCCACCGCGAGCACGTTGGACGGGTCGGCCATCGCCACCACCACCACGTCCCCCTGGCGCTCGAGCGGCACGAACTGGTAGCGGACCATGACGTCGACCGGGATCTGGCGGAACAGCTCGGGGTCGCCGCGGAACCCGGAGAGGTCGTCGAACGGGACGCCGGCGCGCTCGGCCAGCTCGGCCGCGCGCTTGCGGTCCTCCTCGTCGCGCGGGAGCCCGCGCAGGTACTTCTGGCTCACGGTGCCGATGTCTTCTGCCATCGCCTGCCTCACTGCGCCTTCGACATCAACGTGAACATCGGGTAGTACACCGACAGCAGCAGCGTCGCGACCACGCCCCCCATGATCACGAGCACCGCCGGCTCGATGAGGGAAACCACCTGGGCGAGACGGACCTCAATCGTCTCGTCGTAGAACTGGCTGACGTTCTCCAGCATACCCTCAAGCGCGCCGGTTGCTTCCCCGACCTGCACCATCGCGATGGAAAGCTCCGGGAAGAGACCGGTGGCATCGAGCGAAGACCACAGCGGCTGTCCCTCGCGCACCCGCCCGGCCACCCGCACCAGTGGTGCGCAGAGCGCCCGGTTCGTCACCGTCGCGCTCGCGATCTCGAGCGAGTTCACGAGCGGCGTGCCGCCCGCGATCAGCGTCCCCAGCGAGCGCACGAACTGAGACAGGCCAAACAGGTGGAAGACCCGGCCCACGAACGGCACCTTGAGCTTCGTGTGGTCGATTGCGATGAGTCCAGCCTCGCTGTGCAGCCAGCGCCTCGCCAGCGCGTAGGCGATCACCAGCGCCGCCACGATGTACCACACGTGCTCCTGGATGAACTTGGAACCCCCGACGATCACCCTCGTGATGAGCGGGAGGTCGGCCGAGAAGCCCAGGTAGAACGACGCGAAGCGAGGAATGACGTAGGTCACGAGCAAGACGATGAGCCCGAACGACAACGACAGCAGCACGATCGGGTAGGTCAGCGCCGACTTCACGCGCCGCCGCACCCCCTCCAGCAGCTGCTGGTGGTGGATGTAGCGGCCCAACACCCCGACCAGCTCGCCGGAGCGCTCCCCGGCCAGCACCGTGGCGCAGTAGAGCTTGGGGAAGACCCCGCCCTGGGCCGCGAACGCGTCCGAAAGCGACACGCCGCTGCGGATGTCCTCGAGCACGCGCGAGAGCACCTCGCGGAAGTAGGCCGACGCCTGTGTGCGCTGCAGGAGTTCGAGCGACTGCAGGACGGGAATTCCCGCTTTCAGCAGCGTCGCGAGCTGCTGGTTGAAGACCAGGAAATCGAGCGAGGCGAGGCGCCTCCTGCGGCCGAAAAATGGAAGGCGCGCGGCGCCCCCCCTCTCTCTGATACGGAAGACCGTAAAGCCCTTCGTCTCCAGGTCCCGCCGCAGGGCCTCCTCGCTCACCGCCCGATGGCGCTGCTCGACCACCGCGCCCTCCGGCGTCCCCATCCGCACGGCGAACTCGCTCAAGGCTTCTCCTCCCGCTCGGCCCACAGCACCAGGAAAAGCGCCTGGTTGGCGTTCTCGGCGCGGGCGCCGCCCAGCACGGAAGGCTGCTTGACGAGCAGCGTCACGGTGGCGCGCACGAGCGGGCGCAGGACCTCGGCGTTGTCCGCACCGCGGTCGCGCCGCGAGAGCTGGAGCTGCGCGAGCTGAACGCGGTCCGGGTCCTGCGGGACGCCCCGCACGGTGAACCGCAGGTGGTAGCGCTCGCCGGCGGCCACCTCCACGACGCTGCCGTCGGAGGCCGTCACCTGCAGCGTCGCGACCTCCTGGTAGTTCGTGAAGTGGAACAGCTCCTTGAGCTCCGAACCGATCCCCTCGATGAGCGGCGCCGGTTTGCCCGGCGGTTGCGGGTCGGTGGTGGCCAGCAGCACCCGGACGCGCACCTTGTACGAGGCCGGGGCCACATCCCAGCTCGACAGCGCCTGGGCCACGCGCTGCAACACCTCGGGCGTGTCGCGCACCGTAATGGCGTTCAAGCTCGGCTGCAGCAGGACGCTCCCCTCGGACGAGAGCAGCGGCTCCACCAGCCCTGCGGCCTCCCGCGCCGGGCGGAAGTGGAGCTGGAAAACCCGCAGTTCCTGCTCGGCGGCGAGCACCGTGCTCGCCACCATCATCAGCAAAACAACCGCCGACCTGACCAACTACAGCTCCAGGTGCGGATCCACGATGAAGGCCACCTGGATCGCCCCACGCGACTTGGATGTCGGGGTGAGCTGGTACAGGCGCACCCCGGCGTTGTCCACCTCGACGAACGCCGGCTCCATCGTCGCCTCCGGCGCCGGCCGGCGCGCGATCGTGACCTGGGCGCGCGCCACGACCTGTCGGGCCGGCCACGCGACCTGCCTGACCACGGTTGCGCCGCCGAGCAGCGCCAGCACCACCGCCGCGGCCGCCAGCACCCGCGACCGGCGCCCCGTGAGCGTCCGCTCCAGCCGGCGCTGATGGATCTCGGCCATTACCTCGCCGACGAAGCGGTCGTCCTCCGGGCCCGGGCCTGATGCCAGCGCCATGGCCAGCTCGAGGACCGGCTCGCGCTCGGCCGCTGCCTGTCGGCACGCGGGGCAAACCGCGAGGTGCTCCCGCAGCTCCATTTCCGCCTGCCGGGGCAGGTCCATCGCCGCGAGCCGGGGCACGAGCCTCCGGGCTTCGAGGCAGTTCACCGGGCGCCTCCCGTGGGGAGGTACTCCGGGTAGCGCGCCGCAAGCTCCTTGCGCAGCGTCGCGCGCGCCTGGAACACGTGGTTGCGGACCGTCGCCTCGCTGCAGCCGAGCGCCTCGGCCACCTCCGCGGTGGCGAGGCCCTCCACCTCGCGCAGCACGAATGCCGCCCGCTGGTGCGGCGTGAGGCACGACGCCAGTTCGGCGAAGATGCGTTTCACCTCGCCCTCCGCGAGGTCGCGCGGCGCGCTCGGATCGACGGACTCACCGACCAGCCGGAGGTGGGCGGCGTGGGTGCGGTCGCGACTGTCGCGCGAGCGCAGCACGTCGATCGCGAGATTCGACGCGATCCGGTACACCCAGGTGGAGAAGGCCCACGCCACGTCGTACTTCGCCAGGTTCTCCCAGGCGCGCACGAAGGCGAGTTGCGCGATGTCGCGGGCCTCCTCGTCGTCGCCCAGGATGCGGGCGGCGCAGCGCCGCACGCCGGCCTGGTGACGGTGTACGAGCAGCGCGAACGCGGGTTCGTCCCCGCCGCGCGCAAGCGCCGCGAGTTGCCGATCGTCGTGCTCGACGTTCACCTTTTCCCGGACCAGCAGACGCAGGACGCCCATCTCAATTCCAACCTCCGCACCGTATACGGCCGTGCCAGGCCGGCCGTTGAGTGCGCTGGAAGTATAACCTCCGGAACGGAGAACCGACCCGGCAAGGAAATCCGAGGCGGCCACGGCGCGGTCGAGGACGGTGGACGGGAAACTGAGGTTGGTGGAGCCGAACGGGATCGAACCGTCGACCTCTTGAATGCCATTCAAGCGCTCTCCCAACTGAGCTACGGCCCCACCAGGGGCTGAGAAGCTATCAAGAGCGCGGGCGGGTGTCAACTTGTCGTCGGGAAACGCTGCGACAGCAGGCCGGCCAGCGGACAAAAGCGCCGGCCGCCCAGCGGGCGGCCGCTACGGGTGTATGCGGCGCGATACACAAGTGCAGGGCGATGCTAGACTCGCTCGCGGAAGCGCACGGGGCCTGGTGGTCCTCGCGGTCTTCAAAACCGTTGCCCCGTGCCCTTGCGGCACGGGGGGTGGGTTCGATTCCCATGCGCTTCCGCCACCCGCCGATTTCTCCTCTGCTCCTCCGCCCCTCCGCTCCCCTGTGCTAGCATCGCCCGCGTGAGCCGCGACGCGCGTCACATCTTCGTGGGCGACCTCGCCGACACGCCTCTCCCGGAGATGCTCGCGACGATCCACCGCAATCGCGTCCCCGGCGTGCTCGAGGTCCAGCTCGGCGAGTTCTCCAAGCGCGTCTTCATCCTCGGTGGCGACATCATCTTCGCCTCCTCGGCCAACCGCGGCGAGTCGCTGGGCGACTCGTTGCTCGCCTCGGGCCGCATCACGGTGGCGCAGTACCGCGAGTCCGCCCTGCAGCTGCTCGCCAACCCCGGGAAGCGGCACGGCCAGGTGTTGGTCGAGATGGGGATGCTCAGCCAAGACGAGATGCGCGCGGCCGTGCTCGAACAGGTGCAGCGCATCGTCTGGAGCCTCTTCGACCTCGCCGAGGGCCTCGTCACCTTCGCGCTCGGCGAGGACCGCGCTGACGAGGTCTACAAGTTGCGCATCCCGACGCCGCGCGCCGTGCTGCACGGGTGCAAGACCGTGGCGGACGCCAAGCGGCTGGTCACCAGGCTGGGCGGCAAGAGCACCCTGTTCTTGCGCCGCCCCGTGCCCGAGCACCTGGCGGACTTCCAGCTCGAGGCCGCCGAGGAAGAAATGCTGAACCTGGTGGACGGGCACCGGGGGCTGTTCGAGTTGTGCGACCAGGGCCCGTTCTCGGCGGGCCTCAACGCCCGCGTGCTGTACGCGTTCAGCTGCCTGGGTCTGATCAAGAAGGAGAAGGACACCCCGAGCGGGATCCGCGTCCAGGTGCCCTCGACAGACCCGGCTCCCTGATGTAGAATCTCAGTCCAGGGTGCTCAGGTTGCGCCCGGAGGAGTTCCATGCCGCTGTACGAGTACCGCTGCACGAGCTGTGGAGAGCGCATCGAGGTGCTGCAGCACTTGGGCGCGGCCCCGCTCGCGGAGTGCCCGAGCTGCGGCGGCGTCCTCGTGAAGCTGATTTCCGCGTCGGCGCTGCAGTTCAAAGGAACCGGTTGGTACGTCACCGATTACGGCCACCGCCGCACGACCGCCACCGGCAACGGCGAGTCGAACTCCAAGGACGCCGGCGCCAAGCCCGAGAGCAAGGCCGAGAACAAGGCCGAGAGCAAGGCCGCCGAGAAGCCGGTGGCGACCCCCGGCACGGCCGCCAAGGCGAGCTGACCCGGCTCTACCGGCAGCGATTCGAACCACCCCGGCCGCGACGGAGCCCGCGCACGGCGTCCGGAGGCCGCAACGCCGCGGCTACGTCTTCTCCGCCTTCACGAACAGATCCTCGAGCATGCGCCGGAACCCCGCGCCCAGCTCCGGGTGGTCGAGGGCGATCTCCACCGTGGCGCGCAGGAAATCGGCCTTGTTGCCGGCGTCGAAGCGTTTGCCGGGGAAGGTGCACGCGTATACCGGCCCGGTTGCCAGCGTCCGGCGTAACCCCTCGGTGAGCTGGATCTCCCCGCCCCGGTCGGGGGGCGTCGCAGCGAGCGCCTGCAGCACGGCGGGCGTGAGCACGTACCGGCCGATGATCGCGAGGTTCGACGGCGCGTGCGCCGGGTCGGGCTTCTCGACCAGGTCGCGGACGCGCCAGACGCCGGCCGAAACCTCCTCACCGGCGATGCACCCGTAGTGGCTGATTTCGGCGGGCGAGACCTCCATCACCGCGATCACCGGCGCACCGGTCTCCAGCGCCAGTTCTGCCAGGCGGCCGATGGCGGGAGGCTGGCCGATGATGATGTCGTCCCCGAGCAGGACGGCAAACGGCTCATCCCCCAGCACGGGCGCCGCCTGGAGCACCGCGTGGCCGAGGCCGAGCGCCTCCTTCTGGCGCACCGCGACGACCTGGACCATCGCCCCCACCTGGCGCACCACATCGAGGAGGTCGCGCTTGCCGCGCTCGGCGAGGAACGTCTCGAGGCGGAGATTGCGGTCGAAGTGGTCTTCGATCGCCGACTTTCCCTCGGCCGTGACGAAGATCGCGGTCTCGACGCCCGCGGCCACCGCCTCCTCGACCACGTACTGGACGGCGGGCTTGTCCACGATCGGCAGCAACTCCTTGGGAATCGCCTTCGAAGCGGGGAGGAAGCGGGTGCCGTACCCGGCCACCGGAAAGACCGCGCGCCGGAGGTTCATCGCTTCGGCTCCGCGACCGGGTACCCTGCAACGCCCTCGAACCGCAGCACGGAGCCGGGCTTGACCCCGCGCGCCGCGGCGAACCCCGCGTTCACCTCGAGCACGGTGCGGGCCGGTCGTGCCGGGTCGTACGAGGGGCACGGGTCGGCCCGGCACGGCGGCACGTTCGCGCGCACGTCCACCACCCGTCCTTCCTTGTCGAGCCACACGAGGTCGAGGGGGATGAAGGTGTTCTTCATCCAGAAGGCCAGCGGCGAGTCGGCGTCGAACACGAACAGCATCCCGGCGTCGGCAGGCAGGCTGTCGCGGTACATGAGCCCGAGCGCTCTTTCCTGGTCGGTGAGCGCCAGTTCGAGGTGGATTCTGGTCCCGTCGGGAACGGTGCACACGGGCGGTGCGGGCGCCACCGCCGCAGCCAACGCCAAGGCAAGAGTCAGCACGGTCTAGTCCTCCGTCGTCAGGTTGAACTTCTCGGCGTGATAGCGGAACGCCCGGTAGGTCATGCGCAACAGCCTCGCCGCGTCCTTCTGCACGCCGCCGCAGCGCTCGAGCGCCTGCCGCATCAGCTCCCGGCGCATCCCGTCGAGGTGAGCCTCGAGGTCGAGGCCGTCCTCGGGCAGTGACCGCGCGGACGCCCCCTGCGCCTCGTGCGCCTCCGCCCCGAGCAGGCTACGCGGCAGCGAGCTCACCGTGATGAGCGGCGACGGCTCCATGGCGACCGTGCGCTCGACGACGTTCTCGAGCTCGCGCACGTTCCCCGGCCAGAGCCAGTGTTCGAGGACGGACATCGCGTCACGGTGGATCAGTTTGGTCTCGGTGCCCAGGCGGGCGCACGCTCTCGCCACGAAGTGCCGCGCCAGTTCCGGGATGTCCTCACGGCGCTCCCGCAGGGGCGGGACGTGGAGGTGGATCACGTTGATCCGGTAGTAGAAGTCCTCGCGGAACAGGCCGTCCCTAACCCGGCGCTGCAGGTCCTGGTTGGTGGCGGCGAGCACGCGCACGTCGATGTCCACCTCGCGATTGTCGCCGACCGGGCGGATCCGCCTCTCCTGCAACGCCCGCAGGAGCTTGACCTGGGTATTGGCGGAGATATCGCCGATCTCGTCCAGGAACAGCGTGCCGAGGTGGGCCTCCTGCATGAGGCCCCGCTTGTCGCGGACGGCGCCGGTGAACGAGCCGCGCACGTGCCCGAACAGCTCGCTCTCCAGCAGCCCTTCCGGCAGGGCGCCGCAGTTGACTGGGACGAAGAGCCTCCCGGCGCGCGGGGAGGCCGTGTGGATCGCCCGCGCGAGCAGCTCCTTGCCGGTTCCCGACTCGCCGGTGATCAGCACGGTGGCGTCGCTGCGCGCGACCTGCGGGATGCGCTCGAGCAGCGGCCGCATCGCGTGCGAGCGGCCGATGAAATCGAGCGGACCGGTTAGGACCAGCTCCGACGCAGGTCGCATCATCTGCTTCGCCACCACGAGCTTGAGCTCCTCGACGTCGAACGGCTTGGAGAGGTATTCGACGGCCCCGTCGCGCAGGGCGCTCATCGCGTACGCCGGCGTGGTGTGCGCCGTCACCACGACGAAGTGGGTGTTCGGGTTGCTGGCGTGGTAGGAGCGGACGAGGTCGAGGCCGTTGCCGTCGGGGAGGAAGATGTCGCAGATGACGAGGTCGAAGGTCGTCTGGCCGAGGAGCTGCATCGCCTCGGCGTACGTCGCCGCCTCGCTGACCGAGTAGCCCTCGCCGTCGAGGACGATCCGCAACACCTCGCGGATGTTGGGCTCGTCGTCGACGATCAGCAGCTGACCGCTCACGCCGCCTCCAGCGGGATGCGAATGGTGAACGTGGTCCCCTTGCCGGCCTGGCTGTCCACCCGGATTTCGCCGCGGTGATCGCTCACGATCGAGTACACGACCGCGAGCCCGAGGCCCGTGCCCCCCTTGCGGAACGCCTTGAACGGCTGGAAGATCTCCTGGATCTGGTGGGGCTCCATGCCGACTCCCTCGTCGCACCAACGGACCACGTAGTCGTTGCCCTCGGGGGCCGCCTCCACCCGCATCGTACCACCCTGGGGCATGGCCTGAATGGCGTTGCGAGCGAGGTTGTAGAACGCTTGCCGGAGCTGCTGCGCGTCGGCGGTCACGGGTTCCGGGTGCGGCGTGATCCGCGTCTCGATCCGGTGCTTCTCGGTCACCTCCGCGGAGTTGGCGAACAGGGTCAGCGTCTCGTCCAGGATGAGGGCGATGTCGCACGGGGCGCGCTGCGGGTCCGGCGGGCGCGCAAAGCCGAGGAACGACTCGATGATCTTGGACAGGCGCCGGGACTCCTCGACGATGATGCGCGACAGCTTCCGCTCGTTCGGCCCGAGACCCGGGACTTTTCCCAGCACCTGAGCCGATCCGGAGATCGAGGCGAGCGGGTTGCGGATCTCGTGCGCGATGCCGGCCGCCATCTCGCCGACGGCCTCCATGCGCTCCCTCAGGCGCTCGCGTTTCGCCGCCTCGCGCGCCTCGCTGACGTCGCGAAAGTGCACGACGAGCCCAACGAGCGTGCCGGCGGCGTCGGTGAGCGCGGTGACAGTGCACCCGATCGGCACCTCGCCCCCGACAACCGCGCCCTCGATCCGGACCGGCGACCCAAGGGCGAGGCGGCCGAGCACGTCCGGCCAGTGGACACCCTCCAACGGCAGCAACGACGACAGGTGCTGGCCCTCGAACGGGCCGGCCTGGCGCAGGATCCGGTGCGCCGCGGGGTTGGCGAGCACGACGCGGCCCTCTACGTCCGCGGCCAGCACCCCCGAGTCGACCGAGCGCAGGACGTCGGCCGAGATGGCGAACAGCCGCGCGCTCGCCTCCCGCTCCCCCTGCAGGCGGTCCTCCGCCCGCTGCAGCGAGTGGGCGAGGTAGGAGGTGAGCAGCGCGACGACGGCGAAACCGGCGCCGGTCACCAGGATCTGAAAGGCGAGCGCCGACGGGCCGATCGGCGGGACCGCCGGGCCGAAGCGGGAGGGCTTGAGCAGGCCGAACGCGATCCCCTCCGCGAGCGCGCCGTAGAGGGCGAACGCCGCGCCCGCCACGGTGAGGGCGCCGCGTAAACCGAACATCAGCGCCCCGACCGCCAGGACGATCAGGAAGAGGAAGGCGAACGGCGAAGCCGGCCCGCCCGTCATGTAGACGAGCGTCGCGACGATGGCCAGGTCGCCGGCCAGCTGCAGCGCGCCGTGCAGCCGAGGTGGGATCCGCAGAACCCACAGCACGATCCAGATCAGGGATAGGGCATAGGTCAGGCCCGCGACGCGGGCGAGCGGCGCGATCGGCAGGATCTCGTCGGTGGTCGTCTGCACCAGCAGGGCGCCGACCAGCAACGCCGACATCGCGACGAGGCGCAGGCCGAGCAGCCACTTCGCCACCCGCTCGGTCGGGAGCGCCGAGGTTTCCAGGCCACCCGATGCGGCGGCCCGGCGGGGTGCGCCGTCGATCATCCGATCTTCGAAATCATCGAGAACATCGGCATGTACATCGCGATGACGATGCCGCCGACGACGATGCCGAGGAAGAGGATCATGACCGGCTCGATGAGCTTCATCATCCCGGCGACGGCGAGGTCGACCTCCTCCTCGTAGAACTCGGCGATTTTGGCGAGCATCGTGTCCATCGCCCCGGTGACTTCGCCCACGCCGATCATCTGGACCACCATCGGCGGGAACTGGTTGGTGGCCTTGAGCGGGTCGGCCATGTTCTTGCCCTCCTCGACCTGCTTGCGCACCTCGAGGATCGCCAGCTCGATGACCGCGTTGCCGGAGGTCCGCGCCGTGATGTCAAGCGCCTCGAGCACAGGCACGCCCGCCGAGAGCAGTGTGCCCAGGGTGCGGCAGAAACGCGCCACCGCGATCTTGCGCAAAACCTGGCCCAGGATCGGCGACTTCAGGAGCAACCTGTCGATCACGAGCCTGCCCTGCTCGGTCGCGTAGTACCGCTTCAGGGCGTAAACGCCGCCGACGACGATCCCGACGATCAGCCACCAGAAGCGGCCGACGAACTTGGACATCGCCACCACGACCCTGGTCGGCAACGGCAGCTCCGCGCCCAGCGAGACGAACAGCGACCCGAACACGGGGATGACTTTCCAGAGGATGATGTAGACGACGAGGCCCGCGATCGACAGCACCGCGATCGGGTAGATCATCGCCGATTTGACCTGGGCCTTCAGGCGCGCGTTCTTCTCGATGTAGGTCGCCAGGCGCTGCAGGATCGTGTCGAGGATGCCGCCCGCCTCGCCCGCCGCCACCATGTTCACGAACAGGTCGTCGAACGCCCCCGGGTGTTTCTTCATCGCGTTGGCGAGCGAGGAGCCCGACTCCACATCCTCGCGCACCTGCAGGATGATGCGCTGGAACGTCTTGTGATCCTGCTGCTCGCCGAGGATCTGCAGGCACTGCACCAGCGGCAGGCCGGCGTCGATCATGACCGAGAACTGGCGCGTGAAGATCGCCAGCGTCTTCTCGTCCACGCCGCCGCGCAGCTTGGGGAGGGCGATCTCCTTCCCCTTCTCCTTGACGGTGATGGGAACGATCTGCTGGCGCCGCAGCACGGCCAGCACGGCGTCCTTACTGTCCGCCACCAGAACGCCGCCCTGGGGGCGGCCGGCGCGGTCACGGCCCTTCCATTCGAAACTCGGCATGGCCTAGCCCCTCCCATGCACCCGTGGCGCCACCCCTGGCTGCACCACGCCGGTGCCACGGTTGATCATGTCCTGAAGCTCCTCAGGGTTGGAGCTGTACGACAGAGCGGTCTGAAGCGTGATCATGCGCCGCTGGTACAGCGTTGCGAGCGACTGGTTGAACGTCTGCATCCCATGTTTGATCTGGCCGGTCTGCATCGTCGAGTAGATTTGGTGGACCTTGTCCTCGCGGATCAGGTTGCGCACCGCGGCGTTCGGGACCAGCACCTCGCAACAGAGGACGCGGCCCTTGCCGGCGGCGCGCGGCAGCAGCGCCTGGCAGATGATCCCCTCGAGCACGAACGAGAGTTGGGCGCGCACCTGCGCCTGCTGGTGCTCGGGGAAGACGTCGATGATGCGGTTGATCGTCTGCGGCGCCGAGTTCGTGTGCAGCGTCGCGAACGTCAGGTGGCCGGTCTCGGCGATCTGCAGCGCGGACTCGATCGTCTCCAGATCGCGCATCTCGCCGATCAACACGACGTCCGGGTCCTCGCGCAATGCGGAGCGCAGCGCGTTCGGGTAGGACTGGGTGTCGGCGTGCAGCTCGCGCTGGTTCACCATCGCCTTCTTGTGGGTGTGCAGATACTCGATCGGGTCCTCGATGGTGACGATGTGGAGGGCACTCTCGGCGTTGACCTTGTCGAGCATGGCGGCGAGCGATGTGGACTTGCCGCACCCGGTTGGCCCGGTCACGAGCACGAGCCCGCGCGGCTTTTCACACAGCGACGCCACGACAGCGGGCAGCCCGAGGTCCTTGAAACCCAGGATCTCGTACGGGATCCGCCGGAACGCTCCGGCGATCGCCCCGCGCTGGAAGAAGATGTTGGCCCGGAACCGGGCCAGCCCCTTGATCCCGAAGGAGAGGTCGAGTTCGAACGTCTCCTCGAGCCGGTGCTTCTGCGCGTCGGTGAGCACCGAGTACGCGAGGCGCTTGGTCTCCGGCGCGGTCAGCGGCGGCAGCGGCAGGCGCTCGAGGATCCCGTCCACGCGGATCACCGGAGGCGTGTTGGTCGTGATGTGCAGGTCGGTGGCGCCCTTCTCGACCATGGTCTTGAGCAGCTCGTGCAGCGTGATCGGCATGGCTCCCCCTGCTCCCTAGAGTACCGTTTCCCGCACCACCTCGTCGATGGTCGTGAGTCCCTCGCGGATCTTCTGCAGGCCCGATTGCCGGAGCGTGATCATCCCCTCTTCGATCGCCTTGCGGCGCAACTCGACCGCGGTCGCACCGGATAGGATGAGTTCGCGCATGTCCTCGGTGATGTCCATCACCTCGAAGAGGCCGAGACGCCCCTTGTAGCCGGAGTTGGTACACTTCTCGCAACCGCGCCCCTTCACGAGCTTGAGGCTGTGCGCCTCGCTCTCCGGGAACCCCACCGAGAGCAGCGCCTGGATCGGGGTCTCGACCTCCTCCTTGCAGCTCTGGCACACCCTCCGGATCAGCCGCTGGGCCGCGATCACGTTGACGGAGGTGGCGACGAGGAACGGCTCGATCCCCATGTTCATCAGGCGCGAGATGGTGGCCGGGGCGTCGTTCGTGTGCAGGGTGGAGAGCACGAGGTGGCCCGTGAGCGCCGCCTTGATCGCGATCTCGGCGGTCTCGAAATCGCGGATCTCGCCGACCAGGATGATGTTGGGGTCCTGGCGCAGGAACGAGCGCAGGGCCGCGGCGAAGTTGAGGCCGATCGCGTCCTTCATTTGAACCTGGTTGACCCCGGGGAGCTGGAACTCCACCGGGTCTTCCGCGGTAATGATGTTGGTCTCCGGCACGTTCACGCGCTGCAACGCCGAGTACAGCGTGTTGGTCTTGCCGGATCCCGTCGGACCCGTGACCAAGATCATGCCGTACGGCTTGAGGATGTTGTCCTCGAACTTCTTCAGCGAGGACTTTTCGAACCCGAGCTTGGTCATGTCCAGGCGCAGGTTCTCCTTGTCGAGCAGTCGCAACACGACCTTCTCGCCGTGCAGGGTTGGCAGCACCGAGACGCGGAAGTCGAGCTCGCGCATGCGCCCCTCGATTTTGGCCTTGAGCTTGATGCGGCCGTCCTGGGGCAGCCGCTTCTCGGCGATGTCGAGCTTGGCGAGGACCTTGAGGCGCGACGTGATGGCGGCCTGGAGGCGCTGTGGCGGATTCATGACCTCGCGCAGCAGGCCGTCGATGCGGTAGCGGACGCGGAAGCTCTTCTCGTACGGCTCGACGTGGATATCCGAGGCTCCCCGCTTGATTGCGTCGGTGAGCATGATGTTCACAAGACGGACAACCGGGGCTTCTTGGGACTCCTCGGCAAGCTTGGCGACGTCAAGTTCTTCCTCCTCCTCCATCAGCTCGAGGGCGGCCTCGTCGACCGTCGTCAAGTCCTCCATGACCTTCTTGAGTTCCAGCTCGCGGGAGGACCCGAAGTTGCGGTCGATGCGCTCCCTGATCGCCTCCTCGGACGCGACTACCGGCTCGACCCGATACCCCGTCATGAAGGTGATCTCGTCCATGGCGAAGATGTTGGTGGGGTCGGTCATCGCCAGCGTGAGGGTGGCGCCGGTCTTGTTCACCGGGATGACGTTGTACTTGCGCGCGAGATCGACGGGGATGATCTTCGCGACGTTGGGATCGATCTCGAAGTGACGCAGATTGATCGAGGGCACACCGAACTGGTGCGAAAGGCACTCGATGATGTCGTCCTCGGTGACGTACCCGAGCCGCTGCAGGATCTCGCCCAGCTTGCCACCGGTGCTCTTCTGCTCGTCGAGCGCCTTGGTGAGCTGCTGCTGGTTGATGAGCTGGGCTTTGAGAAGCAGTTCGCCAAGCTTAAGGGCCATTCGACTCCCTTCCGTAAACTTTCGGTCCGCTGGCAGATTCTACCACCCCGCCGTGACGCACTCCAGCGCAACGGCGCGGCCCGGTCACACCGGCGCCCCAGCGCAGGCGCCGAGCGGCGCCGCTACCCCGTCGCGACGGCGAACTCGATCAGCGCCTCGAACACCGTCTCCACGCCGACCTCGCCGGCGCCCGCGGCGCGCGCACTGCCCCGTCCCGCGGCGGCGCCGGCGGCGGCAAGCACCCGCACCCGCTCGCCGCGCGGCCCGTTGCGCGCAGGGTCGCTGGCGACGAAGACCGCCACGGTCGGCACGCCGAGCGACGCCGCGAGGTGGACCGGTCCGGTGTCGCCGCCCACGACCGCCGCGCACCCCGACAGCAGGACCGCGAGCTCCGGGATCGAGGTCGCCGGCGCCAGCGCCACACCC
>Ga0209385_1000483_pt1 | contig 16138 bp, 11 predicted proteins | sample NGEPerB_FD_184506 | JGI IMG/M metagenome (GOLD analysis project Ga0209385, IMG submission 184506) | Arctic peat soil microbial communities from the Barrow Environmental Observatory site, Barrow, Alaska, USA - NGEE PermafrostAB12-B... | ecosystem: Environmental > Terrestrial > Soil > Wetlands >... | reverse complement strand
CCGAAAGAGCGCCGACCAGTGCCGCCGACGCTGAACTGGACGGCGGCACTGGTCGGCGCTCTTTCGGAGGCTGATCGGGCCATCGGCAGGTTGGCCGGCGAAGGAAGCCGGCTACCCAACCCGCACCTGCTGATCCGACCTTTCATCCGTCGCGAGGCCGTCCTTTCGAGCCGGATCGAGGGCACCCAGGCGACGCTCGGCGAGCTGTTGGCTGCCGAGGCTGGGGCCGCCGTCGAGCGCAGCCCGGCGGACTTGCGCGAGGTGGCCAACTACGTTGCGGCCCTAGAGTTCGGAGTCGGCCGGTTGGCGTCCCTGCCGACCTCGCTGCGGCTGGTTCGCGAGCTGCACGGCCGGCTCATGGAGGGCGTCCGGGGCGGGCAGGCGACGCCCGGGGAGTTCCGCCGGTCACAGAATTGGATCGGTCCTCCCGGATGCACGCTGGCGAGTGCCAGCTTCGTGCCTCCTCCGCCGCACGAGATGATCCGCGCGCTGGAAACCTGGGAGCGGTTCCTCCATGACCGCGCGTTGCCTCCGCTGGTCCACCTCGCGTTCGCCCACTCGCAGTTCGAGGCGATCCACCCGTTCCTCGACGGCAACGGGAGGGTCGGGCGCCTGCTGATCACCCTGCTGCTCGTGGAACGCGGCGTGCTGCCCGCACCCCTGCTCTACCTCTCGGCGTTCTTCGAGGCCACGAGGCGGGAGTACTACGACCGACTGCTCGGTGTGACGCGCGACGGGGCGTGGGAAGAGTGGATCGAGTACTTCCTCACCGGGGTCGCACGCCAGGCCGAGGATGCCTCCAGCCGGGCCGCGCGGATCAACGCGCTACTTGCGAACTGGCGCGGGCAGGTAATCGAGCGCACGTCCTCCAGTTCGGTCTTTCTTCTGGACCTGCTTGCCGAAAACCCGTTCTGGACGGTCAACGGCGTCGCCAGGCGCCTTCGCGTCGCCTACACGACCGCGCAACGCGCCGTCGAAGCCCTGGTCAAGCTCGGAGCGCTGGCCCCGGCCAGTGCGGCACGCCGTGATCGCGTGTTCGTGGCAAGAGCCATCCTCGACATTCTGGAAGAACCGGCGCGTTTGGTTCCTGAGGGCGGCTCCGAGGTCGCGTAGACTGCCGCCATGCCGACATACCGGCTGTTGATCGAATACGAGGGGACGAAGTTCGCCGGCTGGCAGGTGCAGGCCTCCGGGCGGACGGTGCAGGGCGTCCTGCTCGACACCCTGCGCACCATCACCGGGGAGCGCGGCCTCGACCTCCAGGGCGCCGGGCGCACCGACGCGGGGGTGCACGCCCTCGGCCAGGTGGCGTCGTTGCGCTGCCGCGCCCCGCTCAACTCCGGCAAGCTGTTCCACGCGCTCGAGCGCGAACTGCCCGCGGACCTCGCCGTGCTCGACGTGCGCCCCGCGCCCAGGGGCTTCCACGCCCGCCACGACGCGGTCGCGCGCGCCTACCGCTACCAGATCGCGACGCGCCGCTCGGCGTTCGGCAAGCGCTCGTCGTGGTGGGTCGAGGGCGCGCTCGACGAGGCGGCGATGCGCGAGGGAGCGCGCCGGTTCGTCGGGCGCCACGACTACCGCGCCTTCGTCAAGCGCGCGGGCGAGGCCGAGAGCACACTCGTCGAGGTGGAGGGGATCGAGGTGGCCTTCGCCGCCGGCTGCGTGCTGCTGCGCTTCGTCGCCAGCCACTTCCTGTGGAACCAGGTGCGCCGGATGGTCGGGGCGTTGGTGACGGTCGGCCGCGGCGAGGCGCCCGCCGACGACGTCTCGCGCTGGCTGGCCGGCAAGGCGCCGGCGCCGCCGCTGTCCGCGCCCGCCGCGGGATTGTTCCTGGAGGCGGTGCGTTACCCAGACGAGCCCTGGTCGCTGCCTGCGCTCGGCCCGGTCGGACTGCCAGCGCGCTCCTGATGGGCCCGGCCCGCCGGTCGATGTTAGGCTGGATCGGCTAGAACCGCGGAGGTTTCATGGCGTTCGACCTCATCAAGCTCCTGACCGACGTCTTCGACCCGCAGGCCGACGAGGTCGTGACGGTCGCCTGCGATATGCCCCGTTCCCTCGGCGAGGACAACGACGCGTGGAGGGAGCGGCGGGCGATGGCGGGGGAGTGGCAGCGCGCGTTCGCCGCGCTCGGCCGCGGCCGACACTTCACAACGCGGCCGATCCTCACCTACCCCGCGACCGGCGCCAACGGCGCCCAACTCCCCGACACCGGCGCGATCGCCGGCAAGCCCGCCCCGATCCGGGAGACCCTGCTCGAGAGCACGCTCGCGGTGTTCCTCACGGAGTACTCGGCCACCGCGGCGCTCGACGGGCTGTGCAGCGAGAAGCAGGACTTCCGCGCCGCCTCGATGCCGGGGGTCGCCAAGCGCATGGAACAGACGTCGCTCGCCGCCGACTACCACGAGGTGGCGCGGCGCTGCAAGCTCCTCGCGCAGGCGCTCAAGAACGCGACGAGCCTGGAGGTGGCGTTCTCGACCGGGCACCGCTGCAGCTTCGACCTGCGTTTTCGCACGGCCGAGATGGACGACGGCTTTTTGCCGCGCGGGAAGACCGGCGACCGCGTGATCAACCTGCCCTCCGGCGAAACGTTCATCGTGCCGTACGAGGGCGAGCAACCCGGCGCCCAGTCGCAGACCGCCGGCACGATCCCGGTGCGGGAGGGGCAGGAGCTGATCTCTTTCCAGATCGAGGCCAACCGCATCGTCAAGGTGGACGGCAACGGCGAGAGGGCCCGCGCCATGCGTGCCTTCTTCGCCGCCGACCCCGCCCGGACCAACATCGCCGAGGTCGCGTTCGGTTGCAACGAATGGGCGCAGGTCACCGGCAACGTGCTCGAGGACGAGAAGGCCGGGTTCCACTGGGCCTACGGCCGCTCCGACCACCTCGGCGGCGCGATCGGCGTCAAGGCGTTCATCCAGCCCGAGACGGTCGTCCACCAGGACATCGTGTACGCGAAGGGGAACCCGATCCAGGTGGCCGAGGCGGTCGCCGTCCGCACCGACGGCATCAGGACGCGCATCATCCGCAACGGCGCCTACGTGCTGTTCTGATACAGCCTTTCCCACGCGATCTTTAATGTGGGGCGCGACCCCCAGGCGCGCGGTCGTTGCCATCGGCTGGAAACGCCGGCCGCCCCGCGGGCGGCCGCTACGGGCGTCAGCCGCGCACACGCTCCTTATGCGTTGGGGGTGCGGCGCAGTTCCGAGCGCTTGTGACCGTAGAAGATGTAGATCGTCATCCCGACGACGAGCCAGATGGCGAATCGCATCCACGTGATGAACGGCAGCCCGGCCGCGAGGAAGAGGCACGAGCCCACCGCGACGATCGGCAGCCACGGCACCAGCGGCACCCTGAACGGCCGCTTCGCCTCGGGGTGGGTGCGGCGCAGCACGATCACCCCGGCGGCAACGATCGCGAAGGCAAACAGCGTGCCGATGTTGGTGAGGTCCACCATCTCCTCGATGTTGGCGAAGCTCGCGAACGCCGCTACCAGCACGCCCGAGAGGATCGTCGTGACGTAGGGCGTGCGGTACTTGGGGTGCACCTTGGCGAACGCCTTCGGCAGCAGGCCGTCGCGCGCCATCGAGTAGAAGATGCGCGGCTGGCCGAGCTGGAACACGAGGAGCACCGCGGTGTGGGCCGCCACCGAGCCGACCGCCACGATCCCGGCGGCCCACTCCAGGTTGTAGCGGTGCATCGCGACGGTGAGCGGCTCGGCGGTGTGCAGGTCGAACCACGGCACCATGCCGGTAACGACGGCGGCCACGGCGATGTAGACCACCGTCGAGATGATGAGCGACCCGATGATCCCGCGCGGCAGGTCGCGCCCGGGGTTCTTCGTCTCCTCCGCCACCGTCGAGACCGCGTCGAAGCCGATGTAGGCGAAGAAAACGATCGCGGCCCCCGCCCAGACGCCGTGCCACCCGTTGGGCAGGAACGGGTGCCAGTTGGCCGGCTGCACGTACTTGACCCCCACCACGATGAAGAAGGCGAGCACGATGAGCTTCACGATCACCATCACCGCGTTCAGGCGCGAGGACTCCTTGACGCCGATGACCAGAATCCAGGTGATGAGCAGCACGATCGCGGCCGCGGGGAGGTTCATCATGATCGGGACGCCGCCGATGTGCGGCGCCGCCGCCACGATCGAAGGGGTCGCGAGGCCGGTGCGCAGGTCGGTGGCCAGCCAGGGCGGGACGATGATCCCGACCCCGCGCAGCATCTCGCAGAAGTACCCCGACCACGAGATGGCCACCGCGACGTTGCCCACCGCGTACTCGATGATCAGGTCCCAGCCGATGATCCACGCCATCAGCTCGCCGAGGGTGGCGTAGGCGTAGGTGTAGGCCGAGCCCGAGATCGGCACCAGCGCCGCGAGCTCGGCGTAGCACAACGCCGCCAGGCCGCACACCGCGCCGGTGAGCACGAACGAGAGGATGAGACCGGGCCCGGCGCCGGGCCGGGCGGCGTCGCCCGCGGCCGCGGTGCCGACGGTGGCGAAGATGCCGGCGCCGATGATCGCCCCGATGCCGAGGCCGATGAGGTCCCACACCCCGAGGGCGCGCTTCAGGCGGCTGGCCGCGGACTCCTCGAGCAGCATCGCGAGCGGTTTGGTCTGCAGCAGACTGCGCAGCGTGCCGTTCATTTGCGGGAGGCTACCGGCGAACCGTCCCCGGCGCAACTGCCCCGGCCACCGGGGCGCGCCCTCTCAGCTTCTCCCAGTCGGCGAGCGCCGCCGCCAGCGTGGCGTCAAGCCGGGCGAACCCAGCGATCGCATCCGGAGATGGGTCGGCGTCGGCGCCGTCCACGGCCTCGAGGAGTTGCCGGAGGGCCACCTCCAGGTAGCGGAAGCTCTCGATGCTCGTCACGGGGACGGCCCAGGTGTTGCCCGGATTCGCGGTCGTCGTGATGCCGGCCAGGGCCACGACGTCATCGTCCAGCCGGCGGGCCTCCTCCCCTGACCGTGCGTCTCCGCGCAAGGCGAGAAGGGCTTTGTGGGCCACCTGCGCCTGCGACTGGGCGCGGGCGAGCCGGGCCTGTGCGGCCTCGATCTTGGCGGCCAGGGCGTCCTGCCGGGCGTAGGCGGCGGCGGGGAGAACCACCCGCGGATCGGGATCGACCTCGAGCGGCTGCCGGAAAGCGTGGCCGTCGACGATCAGCTCGACACTGTAGCGGCCGGGGGGAACCCAGCGGCCGTCCGCATAGGCGTTCCCGTGGGACAGCTCGGCGGGGAGCGCGCGGCGCAGGGGCCAGACGAAGCGGTGCATGCCGGGCGTCGTGGCGAGGACGCTGGGGTGCGGGGTCCATTCCGGCGCGGCGCGGGAGGTCGCGGGATCCGCCGCCGGGGGGACGTCCGCGCTGGAGTAGCGCCGTACCAGCTCGCCGGCGGCATCCCGGATCTCCAGGGCGATGGGCTGGCGGGGCGTGGCCGCCAGCACGTAGTCGATGAAGGCGCCGAACGGCGGGTTCGGGGCCGTGGGCTCCTCCTTGGGCAGGGGCGTTCCCGTGAAGTCGGCCGGACGAAGCCGGAGGGCCGTGGAGGGCGTGAACAGCCGCGTTTCGCCGGGCCGATCGCCGGCCTCCAGCTGGCGCAAGGGTGCGAGGCCGTCCAGGATCCAGAACCCGCGCCCGTGGGTGGCGATGACCAGGTCGTCCCCGTGGACCTCGAGGTCGCGCACGGAGACCCGCGGCAGGTTGAGCTGGAGGGTCTGCCATCGGTCGCCGTCGTCGAAGGACACGTCCACGCCGAGTTCGGTGGCGGCGTAGAGGAGGCCGCGCCGCGCGGGGTCCTCCCGGACCGCGTTGATGAAGTCGCCATCGCGGATGCCGGCCGCGATGGGCTGCCAGTGCCGGCCCTCGTCGCGGGTGCGGTAGATGTACGGCCGGCGGTCCTCGAGGCGGTGGCGGTCCACGGCGACGTAGGCGGTCCCGGCGTCGAAGTTGGAGGCCTCGATGCCGGCGATCTTCGACCAGGGGGTGAGGGCCGGGGGCGTGACGTCGGTCCATTGGGCGCCGCCGTCCGCGCTGCGCCAGACGAGGCCGTCGTCGGTGCCCACCCACAGGAGCCCGCTGTCCACCGGCGACGGGGCGATGGCGTAGATCACGCCTCGCCGCGGCCCCGCGCCGGCGTCCGAGGTCATCCCGGCAGCCTGGAGGCTGGCGGGCGATCCGGGATGCTCGCGGGTGAGGTCCGGGCTGATGGCGGTCCAGTACACGCCCCCGTCGGTGGTGCGGAACAGCATCTGGTTGGCGAAGTAGAGGGCCTTGGGACCGCGCCGCGAGAAGGTCAACGGCAGGGTCCAGGCGCGACGGTACAGACCGGGCAGCGCCAGGGTCGGGTCCACCGACCGCGTTTGCTCGGTGCGCAGATCGAGCCGGTCCACGGCGCCGCCGTAGACGATCGAAGGGTCGTCGGGATCGGGAGCGAGCATGCCGGACTCCCCGCCGACCGTGACCTCCCTCACCTGCCCGGGGCCGATGCTGGCGTCGTAGGGGGTGAAGCTCGGCAGGCTCACGGCCCCCGAGTCCTGCTGCGCCCCGTAGACGCGGTAGGGGAAGCCGCCGTCCGTCGCCACGTGGTAGATCTGGGCGGTGGGCTGGTTCATCCGCGAGCTCCAGGTCCGCCCTCCGTTCACGGTGACCTGGGTGCCCTGGTCCGATCCCACGATCTGCCGCTCGGGGTCCGCCGGGTCGATCCACAGCTGGTGGAAGTCGTCGCCTGTGACGTCGCCGCTTGCGGCGGCGAAGTGGCGGCCGCCGTCGTCGGACCGCAGCAGGATGGTGTTGGGGACATAGACCCGGTCCGCATCCGCCGGATCCACCGTGACGCTTCCGAAGTACCAGCCCCGGACCCAGATGCGGCTGTCCTCGCTGGTCCGCGTCCAGCGGGCGCCGGCGTCATCCGAGCGGTAGAGCCCGCCCTCGGGGCCGTCCACCAGGGCGTAGACGCGGCTCGGCCGGCTGGGGGCCACGGCGAGGCCGATCCGGCCGGTCCGGTCGGGAAAGCCTCCACCCGCGATCCGCGTCCAGTGATCACCGCCGTCGGATGACTTCCACAGGCCCGACCCCGGTCCCTCCAGCGGCGGGTAGACGCTCCAGGGCGTGCGCCGCGCCTGCCAGAGCGCCGCATAGAGGGTGTCCGGATGGCCGGGCTCGAAGGCCAGGTCGATGGCGCCGGTGGCGTCGTCGGGGCCCAGCACCTTCGTCCATGTCCGGCCGCCGTTCGTGGTGCGGAACACGCCGCGCTCGGGGTTGGGCCCGTAGGGATGCCCCAGGGCAGCCACGAAGACGCGGTCCGGATCGCGCGGGTCGATGAGGATCCGGCCGATCTGCTGGGAGTCGTCGAGGCCGATGTGGGTCCAGCTGCGCCCTCCATCCGAAGAGCGGTACATCCCGTCGCCCTGGGCGATGTCGGATCGCATGTCCGCTTCCCCGGTGCCCACGTAGAGCACCGCCGGGTTGGAGGGGCTCACGGCCAGGGCCCCGATGGTGGTCACGGGCTGGCCGTCGAAGATCGGCTGCCAGGTGCGCCCGGCGTCGCGGCTCTCCCACACGCCTCCGCTGACGGCGCCGAACAAGAACCGGTCGGGCTGGCCCGGCACACCGCTCACCGCGAGGACGCGGCCGCCCCGGAAAGGGCCGATCATCCGCCAGTGAAGGTCCTGGAACAGCGATGGGTCCGCCGCGGCGCAGCCGACACGGGCGGCGGCCAGCAGGAGGAGCGTGCAGAAGGTGCGGCGTGGCATGGAGGTCCCCCGTCGCCGATCCGAGTTGACCGGCGCGCGCCCATCATAGCGGCCTCGTGGCTGTCGCGGTCTCCTTTCCACTGCGTGGAGCCTCTTGCTTGGCCCCTCGGGTGAAGCGGCGTTCGGGCCTTGCTCGCCCCCGCTCGCTGCGGCCCGAGGCTCCTCCGGCCGCGACCCAGCAGCGCGCCTCGCCGCCGGGTCCCTCGCTGTTCCCTTCGCTGCGCTCAGGGCCAGCGTCTCCCGGCGGCGATGCGCGCGCTGGGGCCCCGCGGCCTCCGGAGCGATGGCCGCTTCACCCGAGGGGCGGATGGAATGCCCCCCACCCACCACTCGGAGGGGCTGCTGAAGCCGAGAGGTTTGGCGAAGCGGAACGAGTACAGCAGGAACTCAACTCTCCGGGGGGGTGGGCGGCCAAGACCGCCCAGCGGGCGAAGGCCGATTTCGCCGGAGCGTGCGGGTCCCGAGCGGGCGTCCCGCGGTGGGGTGTCGCTGGCTCCGACCGAGGGTCTCTCCGAGGGAGGAGAACAGCGAGGGGCCCCACCGCGGGACGCCATGCTCGGTCGCACGCGCAGGCGGGTCGGAGGGCGGCGCTCGATGCGCCGCCCGAGCGACACGGCCTCGGCCCGCTGGGCAAAACAAACAGGCCTCACGCAGTGAAGAAGAGAATCAAGGCCACCTGCCGGCCGGCGAGCACGAGAGCCCCCACGGAGTGAAGAAAAAGCCCCGGACGGCAACTGTGTCGCTAGCGCGCCGCCGGGCCGCCGGCGTCCTGCGCGGCGTTCAGCTTTGCCAGCACGCTGTGGCGGCGCCCGTAACTGAAGTAGATGACGAAGCCGATGAGGAGCCAGACGAACAGGCGCAGCCAGTTCTGCCCCGGCAGTGAGAACATCAGGAGCAGGCAGAGCACGACCCCCAGGATCGGCACCGCGATCCCGAACGGCGCGCGGAACGGCCGCTCGGCGGCCGGGTTGGTGAAGCGCATGATGAGCACCGAGATGCACACCATGACGAAGGCGAGCAGGGTGCCGATGTTGGTGAGCTCGGCAAGGATGCGCAGCGGCAGGAACGCGCCCAGGACCGCGACGACGATGCCGGTCAGGATCGTTGACTTCCACGGCGTGCGGAACTTCTCGTGGATGGCGCCGAAGATGCTGGGCGGCAGCAGTCCGTCGCGGGCGATCGCGAGCAGCACCCGCGGCTGCGAGAGCATCATCACGAGGAGCACCGAGGTAATGCCGGTGAGCGCGCCGAGCGAGACGATCCCTTGCGCCCACGGGAGGCCGACCTGCCGGAACGCGTCGGAGACCGGTGCGTTGATGTCGATCTTGTCGTAGCGGACCATGCCGGTGAGCACGGCCGACACGGCGATGTACAGCACGGTGCAGATCACCAGCGACGAGATGATGGCGATCGGCACGTCGCGGTGCGGCCGCTTGGCCTCCTCGGCGTGCGTGGAGACCGAGTCGAAGCCGATGTACGCGAAGAAGATGATCGCGGCGCCCGCGAGCATCCCGAGGGGCTGGCCGCCGGCGTCCGACTGCCCGAGCACTGTCTTGCCGAAGAACGAGAGCCCGGTGTAGCCGAACGGCGCGAACGGGTGCCAGTTCGCGGGGTTGACGTAGAACGCGCCGACGACGATGACGAAGAAGACGATGACCAGCTTGACCGCCACCATTCCGGTGTTGAACGAGGCGCTCTCGCGGATCCCCTTGACCAGGACCGCGCAGATCAGGATGGTGATCACGATCGCCGGCAGGTCGAGCGTCGTGCCGGTGGACACGATCCGCCCGAGTCCGGGGTCGTAGTCGAACGGCGCTCTCGTCAGGGCGTGCGGGACGTGGAAGCCGAAGATGCCTATGAAGTCCTGAAAGTACGCCGACCACCCGTGCGCCACGGTGGCCGACACCACGGTGTACTCGAGGACGAGGTCCCAGCCGATGATCCAGGCGAACAGCTCGCCCATGGTCGCGTAGGCGTAGGTGTACGCCGAACCCGCCACCGGCACCATCGAGGCGAACTCCGCGTAGCACAACGCCGCGAACACGCAGGCGATCCCCGACACCACGAACGAGAGGATGAGCGCCGGCCCGGCGTTGTCGTGGGCGGCCTTGCCGGTGAGCACGAAGATCCCGGTGCCGATGATCGCGCCCACGCCCAGGCTGGTGAGCTGGATCGGACCGAGGATCCGGCGCAGACGGTTCTCCCCCTTCAACTCCTCGAGCAGCATCGCCAGCGGTTTCGTCGCGAACAGCTGTCGCCTCATGCGAGTGTCCTCCTCGCGCCCACGACCCCTACGTTGCGACTCGTTCTGAGGGGCTGGCACGTGGGGCCGATCGGCCCCGGCCATCCTAGAACAGAATGCGATCGACGTTGACCTCGACCGGCCAGTCGTACTTGTACACGCCCAGGTCGAACACAACGTGGTACTTGACGAGGATCTTCACCCGGCCCGCGTCGCGCGAGACCTTGATGTCCTCCTTCTTGATCGGCAGGTCTTCTTCCTTGCCTCTCTGGAGGATCGACGCCGCGATGTCCTCGTCGCTGTAGTGGGGAAGCGAGGCCCTCTCCGCCTGCCGCTCGCAAAAGTCCTGCATCTCCGCCACGGCGATGCGGGTCGGGACCACCCGGATCCCGACGAAGACGGCGAACAGCAGGAGCACGAAGCTGAAGATGCACCCGATGTTGCTGCTCCCGATCTCGCGCCAGCGTGCCATCTGCGCCTCCTTGAGGAACCTGCTGGCACATTGTAGCCCGGGATCGCATCGCGTGGGAGGGCGCATCCGGCCCGGCCGTACACTACCGGGGAGGGGGACAGCCGATGAGACGCCTCGCGACCATCGTCGCCGCCGTCGTGCTCGTGGTTGTGCGCGCGGGCGGCGCCGCGGCGGCCAGCGGCGCCGTCGAGACGCTGGCGGCGGGCGATGCCGCCGCGGCCAGGTTCGACCTCCCGGCAACGCTGACCGCCTACCGCGCCGCCCACGGCGCCGCGCCGGAGAGCTACGAGGCCGCGTGGAAGCTGGCCCGCGCACTCGCCGACGAGGCCACCCTCGCGCACGACCCGGCCCAGGCCAAGCGGCTCTGCGTCGAGGCGGAAGCGCTCGCCCGCACCGCGGTCCTCCTGCGGCCCGCCGGCCCGACGGGTCACGACATGCTCGCCGTCGCGGTCGGCAAGCTGGCCCTGTTCGAGGGGGGCAAGCGCAAGGTCGAGCTCGGCAAGGAGGTCAAGGCCGAGGCCGACAAGGCGCTGCAGCTCGACCCCAACGACGACGTCGCCCTACACGTGCTGGGGATCTGGAACCGCGAGGTGGCCGGGCTCGGGTGGCTCTTGCGGAGGTTCGCCCGGCTGCTGTACGGCAAACTCCCGCCGGCGTCGCTGGCGGCTTCGGTCGCCGACCTCACCCGCGCGACCGAGCTGCGCCCCGAGGTCATCGCCCACCACGTCGAGCTCGGGATCACGCTGGAAGCGGCCGGCCGCTGGGCCGAGGCGAAGGCCCAGTTCGACCGGGCGCTGGCGCTACCGACCGGCTGGGTCACCGACGACCACGACCGGGCGATCGCGCGGAAGGAACTCGCCCGGGTGCGCGTCCACCTCGGATAACGCGCCTTGGAGCGGCCCGCGCGGCGCGGCCTGGGCGCGGTGGCGCGGGTGGTAAGGTGTTCATCCATGCGAGCGACGTCCGTGAAACCGGGAGCCTCCACGACGGCCGATGCCGCCTCGCCCCACCCCCGCATCCGCGCCGTCGGCCGCACGCTACCCGAGCACTACGTTGACCAGGAGACGCTGATCGCCGCGTTTCGCGACGCCTGGGCCGGGGCGCACTTCAACGTCGAGCGGCTCGAGGAGCTGCACCGAGCGGTGCAGGTCTCCGGGCGCCACCTGGCGCTGCCGCTCGCGGCGTACTCCGAGCTCACGTCGTTCGCCCGCCGCAACGATGCGTGGACAACGGCGGCCGTGGACCTCGGCGAGAAGGCCGTCCGCGAGGCGCTCCGCCGCGCCGGCCTCGCTCCTGCCGACGTCGGCCATCTCTTCTTCGTCAGCACGACGGGGATCGCCACGCCCAGCATCGATGCCCGCCTCGTCAACCGGCTCGGCCTTGCCCCCGGCGTGCGGCGCTCGCCGCTGTTCGGTCTCGGCTGCGCCGGCGGCGCCGCCGGGGTCGCCCGCGCCGCGGACTACCTCCGGGCGTGGCCCGACCAGGTCGCGGTGGTGCTCGCGGTGGAGCTGTGCTCGCTCACGCTCCAGCGCGAAGACGTTTCGATCCCCAACATCATCTCGTCCGGGCTGTTCGGCGACGGGGCTGCGGCCGTGGTGCTCGCTGGCGGCGCCCGCGACGCGACGGACGCTCCGGTCGGCCCCGCCGTGACCGCGACCGGCTCCGTGTTCTACCCGGACACGGAGCGAGTGATGGGGTGGGAGATCGTCGATTCGGGGTTCAAGATCATGCTCTCGGCCAAGGTGCCCGAGGTGGTGCGCGCCCACGTGCGGGCGGACGTCGACGGGTTCCTCGCCGCGCACGGCCTCGCGCGCGCCGACATCCGCCACTGGATCGCCCACACCGGCGGCCCGAGAGTGCTCGAGGCGTTCGAGAGCGCGCTCGAGCTGCCCGCCGGCGCCCTCGCCCGCTCGTGGAGTTCGCTGCGCCAGACCGGCAACCTCTCCTCGGCCTCGGTGCTGTTCGTCCTCGGCGAGCTGCTCGACTCCGGCGAAGGAGAGGCCGGCGACAACGGCCTGTTACTGGCGATGGGGCCGGGGTTCTGCGCCGAGCTGGTGCTGCTGCGATGGTGACCTCGACGGCGCTGTACCTCGGCTTCCTCGCGCTGCTCTACCTCGAGCGCGGGGCGGAGCTGCTCGTCTCGCGCCGCAACCTCCGGCTCGCGCTCGCCGCGGGCGGCATCGAGACGGGCCAGCGCCACTACGGCGTGATGATCGCCGTGCACGCGGTCTTCCCGCTCGCCTGCGCCGCCGAGGTCCTGGGCCTGCACCGCGCCTTCCCCGGCGCCGCCGGGTTCGCCGCTCTGGCCGTGGCGCTCGCCGCCCAGGCGTTGCGCTGGTGGGCGGTCGCGGCGCTCGGCCGCCGCTGGAACACCCGCATCGTCCTCGTCCCCGGCGCCGAGCCGGTGACGACCGGTCCCTACCGCTTCATGCGCCACCCCAACTACCTCGCGGTGATGCTCGAGGCTGCGGCCGTGCCGCTGATCCACGGGGCGTGGGTCACGGCGCTGGTCTTCGTGGCCGCGAACGCGGCGCTGCTCGCCGTCCGCATCCCCGCCGAGGAGGGCGCCCTCGGCGCCGCCTACACGCGGGCGTTCGCGGCGCGACAGCGAGGGCCGGCGGGAGTGCGCCGTGCCTGATCGTCGCGCCGAGATCCTCGCCGAGATCCGCCGCATCCTCCGCGACGAGCTCGAGTTCCCCGGCCCGGTGGAGCTTCACCATGCCCTCGCGGCGGACCTCGAGCTCGATTCGATGGGCGCCCTCGTTCTCGCGGTCGGGCTCGAGGACCGCTTTCGCGTCAAGCTCGCCGAGGACGACGCCACCTCGCTGGTCACCGTCGCCGATCTCGTCGCCCTGGTCGAGCGCGCGGTCGCCGAGGCTGGCGACATGGCCGAGCCGGGCCCCGTTGCGGATGCTGAAGGGCGGTCCGCCGGATGAGAGGTCCGGCCGCACTGCCGCCGCGTTATCCCACCGTCAACGCGGCGCTCGAAGCCGCCGCCGCCGGCGACGCGGCGATCACCTTCGTGGACCTCGCCGAGCGCGAGACCGTCCTCCCGTTCTCCGAGATCTACACTCGCGCCCGGCGCGCCGCCGCGGCGTTGGCCGCACGCGGGGTCGCCGCCGGCGACCGCGTCGCGATCGTCCTTCCGACCTCGCCCGCGTTCCTCGACGCATACTTCGGCGCGCTGCTCGCCGGCGCCGTGCCGGTGCCCCTCTACCCGCCGCTGCGGCTCGGGCGGCTGCCCGAGTACCACGTTGCGACGGCCGCGATGATGACGGCGGTGGGGGCGCGGCTCGTCGTGGCCGACAGCCGCACCCGCGCGCTCCTCGGCCGGACGGTCGAGCTGGCGCGGCCGCCACTCGGGTGCGTGCGGGCGGACCAGCTCGGCGCCGGCGACCCCTCCGAGCTGCGCACCGAGGCCCGCCCCGACGAGCTGGCGCTGATCCAGTTCTCCTCGGGCTCGACCACCGACCCGAAACCGGTGGCGCTGTCGCACGCCAATCTGATGGCACAGCTCGCCGCGCTCGCCGCCCTGCTCCCGCCCGAGGAGGACACGCCGCAGATGGGCGTGTCGTGGCTGCCTCTCTATCACGACATGGGCCTGATCGGCTGCTTGCTGGTCGCCGTCTACGTCCCCGGCCCGCTCGTCCTCATCCCGCCCGAGAACTTCCTCGCCCGGCCTTCCCTCTGGCTGCGGGCGATCGCGCGCCACCGCGCCACGGTCTCGGTGGCGCCCAACTTTGGCTACGAGGTGGCCGCCAAGCGCGTGAAGGACGAGGAGCTGGCCGGCTGCGACCTTTCGAGTTGGCGGCTCGCCCTCTGCGGCGCCGAGCCGGTGTCGCTGGCCGCCCTCGAGCGCTTCGCGCGGCGCTTCGCACCGTTCGGGTTCGACCGGCGCGCCCTGCGGCCGGTCTACGGCCTCGCCGAGGCCGCGCTCGCCGTCACGTTCGCGCCGCCGGGCCGGGGGCCCACGGCGCTGGGCGTCGATCCCGTCCGCCTCGCGGCGGCGGGCGAGGCCGTCGCGGGGCCGCGCTCGGTCGTGTCGGTGGGGACGCCCGTCCCCGGCGCCGAGGTGCAGGTGCGCGGCGCCCACGGCCGCGAACTACCCGAGCGCCGGGTCGGGAGCATCTTCGTCCGCGGGGGGTTCGTGATGACCGGGTACTTCGGCCTCCCCCGCGCGACCGCGAGCGTGCTCGCGGACGGCTTCCTCGACACCGGCGACCTGGGGTTCGTCGCGGGCGGCGAGCTGTACGTCTGCGCCCGCGCCAAGGACCTCATCGTCATCCGCGGGGCCAACCACGCGCCGCAGGAGTTCGAGGAATGCCTGGCCGGAATCGCGGGCATGCGGGCCGGCTGCGCGGTCGCCCTCGGGTTCGTCCCCGAGGGCGACGGGGGCGAGCACCTGCTCGTGCTCGCGGAACGCGCCCGCGACGCGGGACGCGACAACGGCACCGCGGAGCGAATCCGGCGCACAATTCTGGAGCGCACCGGCATCCGGCCGCATACCGTGCGTCTGCTCGAACCGGGGACGCTTCCCCGCACCTCGAGCGGCAAGATGCGCCGGAGCGAGGCGCTGCGGCGGTTTCTCGCCGGCGAGCTGACGCCACCGCGTGCGGTGGGCCCGGTCCGCCTCGCGGCCGAAGCCGCGCGCTCCGCGCTGGCGTTCGCGCGGGCGAGGCTCGGCCGTGGGCGATAGGGCCGACGTCGCCGTCGTCGGCGCCGGGCCCGCCGGCCTCGCGACGGCGATCGCCGCGGCGCGCGCGGGACTCGCAACCGTCGTCTGCGAGCGCGCCGCCGCCCCGCCGGACAAAGCGTGCGGCGAGGGGTTGATGCCCGCGGGGGTCCGGATGCTCAAAGCCCTCGGGGCGCGCGACCTCATCGCGCCCGAGGCGTGCGCGCCGATCGACGGCATCTGCTACATCCAGGAGGACGGCTCCCGCGCCGGCGGCGCCTTCCCCGCTCCCGGCGGGCTCGGCATCCGCCGCACCGCCCTCGCCGCGGCGCTGGCACGGCGCGCCGAAGCCTGCGGCGTCGAGCTGCGCTGGGGGTGCGCGGCCGCGGGCTTCACGACCGGCCGCGACGCGGTCACGCTGCGGACCGACGCCGGCGAGCTGACCGCCGGCGTGCTGGTGGCGGCGGACGGCCTGCACTCCCGCCTCCGGCACGCGGCCGGGCTCGAGGGCCGCGCGGCCGCCGCGGCGCGCTTCGGCATGCGGCAGCACTTCCGCGTGCCGCCGTGGAGCCGCCGCGTTGAGGTCCACCTCGCCCGCGGCGTCGAGGCGTTCGTGACGCCGGCCGGCGCCGGGCGAGTCGGGGTCGCGTTCCTGTGGGAGAAGGGGCGGATTGAGGGCCCGATCTCTTTCGCGCGGCTGCTCGAGCGCTTTCCCGCCGTCGCCGAGCGCATCGCCGGGGCCCAAGCCGACTCGCAGCCGCGCGGCGCGGGGCCGCTGGCGCAGGCCGTGAGCGCGCGCACCGCCCAGCGCTTCGCCCTCGTCGGCGATGCGGCGGGACATGTGGACGCAATCACCGGCGAGGGGCTGTCGCTCGCCCTGGCGTGCGGGCAGGCGCTCGGCGCGGGCCTGCCGGCGGCGCTTGCTCGCGGCGCCACGCGCGCCGCGCTCGCGCCCTACGATCGTTTCGCGGCGCACGAGTTCCGGCGCTACGCGCTCGTCTGCCGAA
>Ga0209385_1000478_pt1 | contig 16196 bp, 11 predicted proteins | sample NGEPerB_FD_184506 | JGI IMG/M metagenome (GOLD analysis project Ga0209385, IMG submission 184506) | Arctic peat soil microbial communities from the Barrow Environmental Observatory site, Barrow, Alaska, USA - NGEE PermafrostAB12-B... | ecosystem: Environmental > Terrestrial > Soil > Wetlands >... | reverse complement strand
ACCCCGGCCATCCCGATCTGGCGCTGCTCGAGCAGCGCCAGATCGGGATGGCCGGGGTCGAGCGTCTTCGCGACCTGGAGAAAACCCCTGGCGTCCTCGGCGAGGCCGGCGTCGAGGGCTTGCCGGACCCGGCCCAGGTGGGTCTGGATCTCGCCCGCGGCCCGCAGCCGGTTCTGCGCTTCGAACGCCAGTTGGCGGGCTTGGGCGTGGCCTGGCATGTCCCGCAGCACGGACTGCGCCAGCGTCAGCGCCCCCTGGAAGTCGCGGCCGGCGAACGCCTGGTTCGCCTTGGCCATCGTTCCCGCGGCGTCCACGCCGCCCTGGGCGGTGACCTCCCCGATCAGCTGGCCGAGGTCCACCGGCGCACCGGCGGCGATCGCCTGCTCGAGGCGCTGGGCCGGGGTGAACCGCGGGTCGACATCGGTGATCGACCGCAGGATGGTGCGCGCCTCCTCGCCGTGCCCGTCGCGGTACAGGCGGACCGCCTCTTTGAAGGCGGTGAGGATGCGCTGCTGGACGGCCGGATCGAGGGTCGCGTCGCCTGGGTACGCCATTCGTTCATGCTACCGCCCGGGCGGGGAACGGTCAACGCGAGCGCAGACCGAGAGCGCGCCGCTTGCGGTAGAGGTGGGAACGCTCGAGGCCCAGCACCCGCGCGGCGCGCGACATGTTGCCGCCGCACGCCGCCACCACCCGCTCGAGGTACCGGCGCTCGAACCGCTCGCGCGCCTCCTTGAGCGTGGTGAACTCGCCGTCGCGGTCGACGAGGGCCGCGCCCGAGGAGAGGTCGAGCGCCGCCGGGGCGATCGAGTCCTCGGTGACCATGATCATGAGGCGCTCGACCACGTTCTTGACCTCCCGGACGTTGCCTGGCCACGAGTACGCCTGCAGGATCGCCATCGCCTCCGGGCTCACGCGCTTGGGCTTGACCCCGGTGCGCTGGGCGTACTGCCGCATGAACTCCTCCACGAGCAGCGGGACGTCCTCACAGCGCTCGCCCAGGCCCGGCACGCGGATCGGGATGACGTTGAGGCGGAACAGGAGGTCCTGACGGAAGCGCCCGGCCGCGATCTCGTCCTCGAGGTTCTTGTTGGTGGCCGCGATCACGCGGACGTCCACCCCGACCTCCTGCGCGCCCCCGAGACGGGTGAAACGGGACTCCTGCAGCACCCGCAGCACTTTGGCCTGGGTGAGCAGGCTCATGTCGCCGACCTCGTCGAGGAAGAGCGTGCCGCCGTCCGCCAGCTCGAACTTGCCCCGCTTGTTCTCCACCGCCCCGGTGAACGCCCCCTTGAGGTGGCCGAACAACTCGCTCTCGATCAACTCGGCCGGGATCGCGGCGCAGTTCACCGCCACGAACGGGTTGCCACCCCGCCGCGAGTTGCGGTGCAGCAGGCGCGCCACGACCTCCTTACCCGCCCCGTTCGGCCCCGAGATCAGCACCCGCGAGTCGGTGGGCGCGGCCAGCATGATCTGGCGCCTGAGTTCCACGACCGCCGGCGACGCGCCCGTCAGGAGCGGCTCCTCCTCCTCGCGCTCGGCCGCAAGGCGCTCGGTCAGACGGGCCCGCGCCAGCGCGTTGTTCACCGTGACCAGCACGCGCTCGAGCGCCAGCGGCTTGTCCAGGAAGTCGATGGCGCCCTCGCGCAGCGCCCGCACCGCCTGCTCGGCGCCGGAGTGGCCGGAGATCATCACCACCGGCACCAGGTGCCCGGCGGCGCGCATCCGGCGCAGCGCCTCGATCCCGTCCATCCCCGGCAGCGCGACGTCGAGCAGGACGAGGTCGTAGAGCTCCCGCGCCACCGTGTCGAGCGCCTCCTCGCCGGACCCCACCGTCGTGACCGCGAAGCCCTCGTCGCGCAGGATCCCGCCGAGCTGTTCCAGGATGCCGCGCTCGTCGTCCACCAACAGGATGTGCGCGTGGCTCAAGGTTCGCCCCCCGGGAGACGCACGACCGCAACCGCGCCGTGCGGCCGGTTGGGCTCGAGCCGCACCGTGCCGCCGTGGTCGGTGACGATCCGTTGCACCATCGCGAGACCGACGCCGGAACCCCTCCCCTTGGTCGAGTAGAACGGCTGGAACAGCAGGTCCGGGTCGTCCACCTTGAGCCCCGAGCCCTCATCGGACACCGTCACCACGGCCTCGTCCCCCTCCCATCCGATTTCGACCGTCACGGCGCCGCCGGGAGGCGACGCCTCGACGGCGTTGTCGATGAGGTTGGTGAGCACCTGACGGAACTGGTCGGGGTCGAGCAGGACCTCCCGCCCGCCGGAGCCGTCGACGAGCTCGACGCGGAGCCCTTCGCGGACGCCCTGGTAGAGCGCCACCGCGTGGCCCGCAAGCTCCCCGATCTTCACCGGCCGCCGCGCCAGCGGCGGCATCTTGGCGTAGCGCGAGAAGCTGTCCACCATCTCCTGCATCGCCTGCACGTGCTCGACGATCGCCCGGCTCCCCTGGGTGACGACCTCGCCGAGCTCCGGACTGTCGCGCTCGAGGTGGCGCGCCATGCGCTCGGCCGCCAGCCGGATCGGCGTGAGCGGGTTCTTGATCTGGTGCGCGATGCGCCGGGCGACCTCGCTCCACGCCGCCAGGCGCTGGGCGCGCTGCAGTTGGGTGAGGTCCTCGAGCGCCACCACCCACCCCTCCGGACGCTCCTCCCCACCCAGCGGCACGACGGCCATCTCGAGGTGGCGCGCCAGCCCGCCCGGGTAGACGGTGAGCGACCCGCGCACCGGTCCGGTCGCGGTCCGGATCGTTTCCGCGATGCGCGCCAGTCCCGCCGCGTCCAGCGCATCCAGGGGCAGCGCCGCGGTCGCCAACTCCGGCACGCCGAGCATCGCGGCCGCCGCCGGGTTGCCGCGCACCTGAGCGCGCTGAGCGTCGAGCGTGAGCACGCCGGTGCGCACCGCGCCGAGCACGGCGTCGAGCTGGCGGACCGTGGCGTTGAGCTCCTCGTCGCGCTGCCGCAGGCGCTGCACCATCGAGTTGAAGGACCCGACGAGCATGCCGACCTCGTCCTCGGCCGGGAGCGGGACCGGCTCCAGCGACTCCCCTCCGGCGATCCTCTGCGTCGTCGCCGCCAGGGCGAGCAGCGGCGCCGTGAACCTCCTCGAGAGGTAGAGGCCGAGCCAGATCGCCGCGAACGCCACGAGCAGGGCCAGCCCCCCGAACCCCAGCACCACCGTCGCGGTGATCGTTGGACGCTCGATCTTGAGCCGTTCGTAAGCGACCCCGCCGGCGGCGAGCCGGGCCTGCGCCTTCGCCAGATCGGCCGGAAGCGCTTCGCCGACCAGGACGGCGGAGCCGTCCGGCAACCGCCGCCAGGCGCGCACGACCAGCGTCCCGCCGAAGCGCTCGCCGCGTACGCCGTCGGCCTTGAACGCCTCCGCGGGGAGCGGCGGCAGCTTCTGCAGGATGCGCTGGCGCGGGTCCGCGAACTCGACGACCGGGATGCCGTCGCGCAGCAACCCGGTGAGGTGGTCGCCGAGTTCGGCGTGCAGCCGCTCGATCTCGGCCAGGCGCGCGGGCTCGGAGGTGATCCCCCGCACCCGTTGCGCGATCACGCCGGCGGCGCGCGCGGCGCGCGCCTCGGCCTCGGCCCGCATCCCGTCCGCGAGCTCGACCCCGGCGCGCGCCATGCGCTCCACCGGCTCGGAGAACCAGGCCTTCGCCGCCCCGGAGAGGAGTGCCGCCGAGAGCAGGAACAGAAGCGAGGTCGGGATCAGGATCAACCCGAGGTAGGAGAGCAGCAGCTTGGTGCGGAAGCGGGAGCCGAGGATCCCGTAGTGGCGCTCGAGGCCCAGCTTGAGGAAGTTGCGCAGGAGGATGAAGAGCAGGATCGCGATCAACGTCAGGTCGAACCACCAGAGCAGGAACGTCAGCAGGCGGTTGGTGAACTGCTCGGCGGGAAGCCCGGCCATGCGCGCGAACAGCGCGTAGGCGCCGCCGGCGAGCACGAGCAGGCCCAGGTAGACCGCAGCCAGGAACCGGTTCTGCCGCCGGTAGCGCTGCCAGCGCCGCCGCCACTCCTTCACGGCAGCTCCGGCACCGAGAGCTGGACCCAGTCCGTCCCGACCGTGGTCGGGATGACGAGCAGTTTGTACCGGGTCAGGAACTCGGCGCGCACGAACAGCAGCAGCGGCTCGCGGCGCAACGGCACCGCGACCTCGGACGGCGGCGGGTGCGTCACCCAGCGCACCGCCTCCTCGAGAGTACCGACCTGGCCCGAGGCGAGGATCTCGCCGTCCAACTCGGCCACCAGGGAGAACACGCCGGTGAGGGGATCGCGCTGCGCCTTGACGACGAGCTCGTGGGCGGCGACGCGCTGGTCCCAGAGCCAGTGCCGGTTGCGGTACAGGCGCAGCCGGTACGTGATGCTGACCGGGGCCCCCGCGGCGAGCGCCTCGGTCCAGTCGCTGGGGAGCGCCCTACCGACGACGACCTGCACCGCCAGCCGGCCCGGCGCGGGCGTCAGGAGCACATCGAGGTCGGGCGCCGCCACCGCGGCCAGCAGGATCGCGGCCAGAAACATGGTGTGGCAATCGTACCACACCAACCCGAAACCGAACTCGCGGGCCACGGCGCGCCCGCCGCGTCCGCAGCCGTCCGTGCGAGTCCATGTCCGGCCGTCGACCGCCGGCCGGTGAGGCCGTTCAGCCCGCCAGCGCGGTCTCCGATTCCACCTCGCCGGGGTACGGGCGCACGCTCAACGGCGCGAGCCGGTCGGGCTCGACGAGCTCCCACGCCTCGGGCGTGGCGAGCAACTCGTTGACGGCCGCCACGTGCAGCGCGTGACCGGCCTTGTGCGCCACGACGTGCGAGAGCAGCGGGTACTCGAGCAGAGCCAGGTCGCCGATCAGGTCGAGCACCTTGTGACGCACGAACTCGTCGGGGAAGCGCAACTCGCCTGAGAGCACCCTCCCCTGGTCCACCACGATGCAGTTCTCGAGCGACCCGCCGAGGCCGAGCCCGCGCTCCCGGAGCACCGGCACCTCCTCGAGAAAGCCGAAGGTGCGCGCCGGAGCGATGGCGGCAGCGAAACGCTGCGGCGTGATCGTGCCCGCGAAGCGCTGCCGCCCGACGGCGGGCGAGTCGTAGCTTACCCGGTAGTCCACCTCCAGCTCGTCCCCGGGGCGCAGTTCGATCCAGCGTTCGTCGTCGCCCACGCGCACGACCCGCCGGACCCGCAACTCCGGCTGGCTGACCTTCTGATCCTCGAGGCCGGCACGGTGCAGCATCTCGACGAACGGGAGGGCCGACCCGTCCAGGATCGGCACCTCGGCCCCGGAAAGGTCGATGAAGAGGTTGGTGACGCCGGTCCCTGACACCGCCGCCATCAGGTGCTCGACGCTCCGGGCTTCGGCCCCGCGGAGGCGCAGCGTCGTCGCGTACGCGAGATCGCGGGCGTTCTCCGCTCGCGCCGGGATCGCGATCCCGAGGTCGGTGCGCACGAACACGACGCCGGTGCCCGGCGGGGCGGGGCGCAGGCGCAGCGCCACCTGCTCGCCGCCGTGGATGCCGACCCCGTTGGCGCTCGCGGTTCGGAGAATCGTTCTTTGCCAGGCCATGACTCGCCTCCGGGATCCGCCAAGCGAGGAGCGTGCCAGCTTCGGGGGCGGCACCGGCCGGCGCCCTGTGGCGCACGCACCGCGCTGTGTGGTTCGGCGACCACACATCGCGGTGTTAGACTTCGTCGCGGGAGCCAGCATGCTGCCGGCATGGGACAACGAACGCGAGAAGCGCGCCAAGGAGATCCTCTACCGTTGCATGGAGGAGCTCCAGGCGACGAAGGCCGCGCTCTACCTCGAGGGGAGCGAAGGCGCGTTCGAGCTTGCCGCCAGCTACGGCTTCGGACGCCGGGATGCGCTGGCGCCGTCCCTGCCTCTCGGCCACCCGCTCATGGACTGGGCCCGCCGCAACCGCACCGGTCCCGCGTACCTCAACGCGCCGCAGGAGTTCCCCGCTCTCGGGCCGCTCCTGGAGAGCGCCCTCACCTCGCGCCTGATGACGATCCCGCTCGCGGTCGCGGGCCGCATGGTGGGGCTCGTCGATGCGCGGGACAAGTCGCGCAGGGCGGCGTACGGCCCCGGGGACGTGGTCGTGGGGCGCAGCATCGGCCATGCGCTCGAGCGCTTCATCGCCGAACTCGGCGGCTCACCCCCGCTCGCTGAAGCACCGGCGCAGCCGCCGGGGCCGGCGCGGGCCACGATGGAGGTCGCCGCCCTCTCCCACCGCCGGATCATCGAGGACCTCACCGGACTGGTGCGGTCGCTGGCGCGCCTCCCCGAGTTCGCGGCCGCCGTGCTCACCATCACCGACGGGCGCAGCGCCCGCGCCCTCGCGCTGCACGCCGTGCCCCTCGACCAGCAGCGCCGGGATGCGGTCGCCGCGCACCAGGCGCGCGCGTTCCTGGGATCGGGCGTGAAGGCGCCGGCGGCGGAGCGCTGGGGCTGGGACGACCAGGCGAGCGGCGGCAGCCAGACGCGCGCCGAAGAGATCCGGACCGCCGTGCTGATGACCGGGCCGCCCGTCTGGGTCGCGCTCTCGCTCGTCACCCCGGCCGGTGCGGCCGCCCCCGACGCCGTTTTCGCCGCTGCGGCCCACAGCCTCGAGCTCGCCCGGTCGCTGCGCGATTACCGGCGGGCGGCCCGCAACCTCGCCCGCGTCCTGCTCGAGCCGGGCGAGACCTCGTTCCCGCACCTCCGGCAGCACTCGCAGGCGACGTCGGAGGTCGCGCAGCGGATGGCGGCCGCCCTGCACCTGGCCGACGACCTGGACGAGCTGGTCACGGTCGCCGCCTACCTCCACGACGTCGGCATGCGCGAGCTCGACTACGCCCGCGCCTACCGCCTCGAACGCCCCGGCGAGGCCGAGCAACGCCTCTACCACCGCCACCCGGTCGTGGGCGCCCGCATCGTGGAGGCCTCCGAGTTTCCCGGCGACCTCGCGGGGGCGATCCGCCATCACCACGAGCGCTGGGACGGCGGCGGCTACCCGCAACACCTCGCGGGACGCACGATCCCGCTCGCCAGCCGCATCATCCATCTGGCGGAGGTCTACGACGTCCTCACTTCGCCGTCGTCGTACCGCCACCCGCTGCCGCGCGAGGCTGCCCTCGACGCCATCCGCGCCGAGGCCGGCCGCCAGTTCGATCCCGAGCTCGTCCCGGTGCTGGTCGAGGCCGCCCGCCCATGAAGGTGCTGGCTTCGAACCGCAAGGCCCGATTCGAGTACGAGATCCTCGAGCGCGTCACCGCCGGCATCGTCCTCACCGGCGGCGAGGTCAAGTCGATCCGGGAGAGCCACGCCAAGATCCAGGAAGGGTGGGTGGCCTTCGAGGCCGGCGAGGCGTTCCTTGCCGACGTCCACGTCCCACCCTACGAGAACGCGGGGTACGCCACCCACGACCCCACGCGGCGGCGCAAGCTCCTCCTCGCCAAGCGCGACATCATCCGTCTCGCCAGCAAGGTGGCCGAGAAGGGCCTCACCGTCGTGCCGCTCGCGATCGTCGTCGAGGGCAACTGGATCAAGGTCGAACTCGCCCTGGTGCGCGGCAAGAAGCTGTACGACAAGCGCGAGACGCTCAGGCGACGTACCCTCGACCGCGAAGCCGCCGCCGCGATGAAGGACCGCCGGTAAAGCGCGCGCGGTACCATGCCATCCATGAGGGGCGGGGCTCTAGCGCTTGCCGCGGCGTTGTCGGTCGGCCTCGGCGCGGCCGCGTGTTCGCCGTCCGGAGGGGCGCCGCGCGGGCCCGCCGTCGCCACCCCGTCCCCGGGCCGGTTGGTCTTCCTCGCCGAGACGTGCCCGACCTGCCACGGCCACGGCCGCGAGGGGACCAACACCGGGCCCGCCCTGGACGGGTTGCGGGGCCACTGGGACGAGGACACGCTCGTCCGTTTCCTGCACAACCCCGCCGCCTTCAAGCTGGCGGACCCGCGTCTGGCCGCGCTGGCGCAGCGCTTCAGATCGGACATGCCACCGCTGTTCTCCACGGACGAAGGACGGGTCCGAGCGCTGGCCCGCTACCTGCTGCAGGAGTGATCCGACGCCGGCCGCGGCCACGGCGGCCACCCGCAAACGCGCGGTGGACGCTGCCTCCTGCGCCGTAGTAGCATATTCGTGCATGACAGCATCAGCCCGATCGTGGCCGACAGGTTGCACCGCGCCGGCGTGCATCCCCCCGGCGGTCCGCGGCCGGAGGAACCCGGAGAGGAGCGCGCTGCGGCCGTGATCCCCTCCGGGACCGACGCCAAGGGGAGCCTGACGGCGCGGGCCGCGCGCATCGCCGGCCTGCGGAGCTTCGAGACCCCGACTCTCGAAGCGGTCGAGCATCGCCGCCTGCAGCTGTGGTTGTTGACCCTCTCGCTCTTCTTCCTGGTGGTCGTGGCGCTGGTCACCGTCACGTTCTGGCGCGATGTCCGGGCACCCGCATGGGTCCCGCCGATCGTCCTGCAGGCCGGTCTCCTGGGGACCGTCATCCTCTTCTGCGCGTACGCCATCGAGAAGGAGCTCCAGCTCCGGCGCCTCACCAAGCTGCTGGTCGACGAGCGGGTCCTCACCGCGGCTCTCACCAACCGCCTGCGGGAGGTGAGCACGTTGCTCGAGGCCGGCAAGGCGATGAACCTCGTCCTCGACCTCGAGGAGGTGCTCGGGACCATCCTGGAGTGCGCTAACGAGCTGCTCGACACCCACGACGGTTCGATCATGCTGGTCCACGGCGATGGCGAGCTGCGCACGGTCAGCGTCTCGGGGAGCAGCGGGGCGCGCGGGGCGCGGCTCAAGTTCGGCGAGGGGGTCGCCGGACAGGTCGCGCAGACGTTGGAGCCGGTGCTCGTCACCGGCGTCCTCGATCCCGATAAATGGTCCACCGGCAGCGGGGCGGCGCAGCCGCCGACCAGCTCGATGTCGGTCCCCCTCGTGTACCGCGACGCGCTCCTCGGCGTGCTCAACGTCAACGCCGCGCCGGGTCATGCCTACACCCGCCACCAACTCCGCGCGCTCAGCCTGTTCGGCGAGCACGCGGCGGCCGCGATCGCCAACGCCCGCCTGTACGAGGAGCAACGGTTGCTGGCCTCGCAGAACGTCTATCAGGCGCTTCACGACCTGCTGACGAACCTTCCCAACCGCCCCCTCTTCCTCGACCGCGTCAACCACGCCCTCTCGCGCCGGCGGTCGTCCGGACAGCTCGTGGCCCTCCTCTTCCTCGATCTCGACGATTTCAAGCTCATCAACGACAGCCTGGGTCACGCCGCCGGCGACGAGGTGCTGATCACGTTCGCGGACCGGTTGCGCACCTGCGTCCGTTCCGGGGACGCGATGGCGCGCTTCGGCGGTGACGAGTTCGCCGTTCTTCTCGAGGACGTCGTCTCGCCGGCCGACGCCATCGCCAGCGCCGAGCGCATCCTCGCCCTCTTCGCCGAGCCGTTCGGCGTCGGCGAGCGGCGGGTGTGGCTGCGCGCGAGCATCGGCATCGCACTGGAGGGGCTCGGCGCCTCGAGCGCCGAGGCGCTGCTGCGCAACGCCGACACCGCGAAGAACGTGGCCAAGACGCAGGGCAAGGGACGCATCGTGACGTTCGAGGACACGATGCACGCCGACGCCCTGCAGCGGCTCGAGCTCGAGGGCGAGCTGAAGCACGCCCTCGAGCACGGACAGCTCGCGGTCCACTACCAACCGATGTTCTCCCTTGCCCACGGACGCGCCATCGGCGTCGAGGCGCTCGTGCGCTGGGAGCACCCCGCCCGCGGCCTCATGCCCGCGGCGGCGTTCCTCCCTCTCGCCGAGCAGGCCGGCCTCATGGTCGAGATCGACCGCTGGGTGCTGCGCCATGCCTGCGAGACGCTGCAGGCGCTCCGCCCGGGGGTGGAGCTGCCCACCGGCTTCCTGTTGAGCGTGAACATCTCGCCCACCTACCTGCAGGACCCGGCGCTCGTGGACGAGGTGGCGGGGATCCTCAAGGACACCGGCATCGAGCCGGAGCGCATCGTGCTCGAGATTACCGAGGGGGCGATCCTGCTCGATTCGGAGAATACCGCCCTTCACCTCAACCGGCTCAAGGCGCTCGGCGTCAAGCTCGCCCTCGACGACTTCGGGACCGGCTACTCGTCGCTTTCGCACCTGCGGCGCTTCCCGGTGGACATCGTGAAGATCGACCGCGTCTTCGTGGACGGGATCACGACCGACAAGGGGGCCGGCGCGCTGGTGCAGGCGATCGTCCGCCTGGGCCGCGGCCTCAACATCGAGGTGATCGCCGAGGGCATCGAGCACCAGGCGCAGGCGGACGCGCTCGCCGCGCTCCAGTGCCCCTACGGCCAGGGGTGGTACCTCTCGGTCGACTTCCCCGCCGAAGGTCTGGCCGAGTTCTTGCGACGCTCCTGCTGACTCCGCCGGGCCAAGCGCCGGTGAAGGCCGGGGCGTGGCGCCGCCCACCGGCCCGGAGCGCCCGGGCCGGTTGCGCGCCGGGCGCCGGTGGAGCTAGGGTTCACGCGGCGCAGTCACACAGGAGGACCACGATGAAGAGCCTCGAAATCGCACTGGTGGTCACGTTGTCGCTGGCGGCACCGTGCGTCGCCGTCGAGCCGGGACGGCAGCCGGCGCCCGCCGGCTCCCCGAAGGCGGACATCATGTCCGCCGGGACATTCGCCGGCCTCACGTTCCGCAGCATCGGCCCCGCGCTCACGTCCGGGCGGATCGGCGATTTCGCCGTCGATCCCGCGCGCCCCGAGCGGTACTTCGTCGCGGTGGCGTCGGGCGGCGTCTGGAAGACCGAAAACGCCGGCACGACCTGGACGCCGGTGTTCGACCACGAGGGCTCCTACTCGATCGGGTGCGTGACGCTGGACCCCGGCAACCCCAATTCCGTCTGGGTCGGGACCGGGGAGAACAACAGCCAGCGCTCGGTGTCGTGGGGAGACGGCGTCTACCGGTCCGACGACGGCGGACGGAGCTGGCGGAACGTCGGGCTGAAGCGTTCCGAGCACATCGGCCGGATCGTCATCGACCCGCGCGACTCCCGGGTCGTGTACGTGGCCGCGCAGGGACCGCTGTGGGGACCCGGCGGCGACCGCGGTCTGTACAAGACGAGCGACGGCGGCGCGACCTGGACGGCCGTGCTGACGATCTCGGAGAACACCGGCGTCAGCGACGTCGCGATCGACCCGCGCAACCCGGATACCGTCTACGGCGCGGCTTACCAGCGCCGCAGGCACGCCTGGACCATCATCGACGGCGGCCCGGAGTCGGCGATCTACAAGTCCACCGACGCGGGCAAGACCTGGCGCAAGCTCGCCAACGGGCTGCCCAAGGACGTGGACCTCGGCCGCATCGGCCTGGCGGTGGCGCCGTCTCGACCGGACGTCGTGTACGCGATCGTGGAGGCCGCCGGCGACAAGGGCGGCTTCTTCCGCTCGACCGACCGCGGCGAGTCGTGGGAGAGGCGCAGCGCCTACATGCCGAGCTCGCCGCAGTACTACAACGAGCTCTTCTGCGACCCCAGGGACCCCGACCGCGTGTACGCGATGGACACGTGGCTCCACGTCACCGAGGACGGCGGCAAGACGTTCGTCAAGGTCGGCGAGAAGACCAAGCACGTGGACAACCACGCCATGTGGATCGACCCGGCCGACACGGAGCACCTGCTCGTTGGGTGCGACGGCGGCATCTACGAGACGCGCGATCGCGGCACGACCTGGGAGTTCAAGTCCAACTTGCCGGTGGCGCAGTTCTACCGCGTGGCGGTGGACGATGCGCGGCCGTTCTACAACGTCTACGGCGGCACCCAGGACAACTTTTCCCTGGGCGGGCCGTCCCGCACCGCCTCGGTCAATGGCATCACGAACGCCGACTGGTTCGTGACGACGGGCGGCGACGGGTTCGTCAGCCGCATCGACCCCGCCGATCCGGCGATCGTGTACGCGGAGGCGCAGTACGGCGGCCTCGTCCGCTACGACCGCAGGAGCGGCGAGGAGGTCGACGTCAAGCCGCAGGAAGGCAACGGCGAGCCGCCCTACCGCTGGAACTGGGATTCCCCGCTGATCATCTCTCCCCACTCGCACACGCGCCTGTACTTCGCGGCCAACAAGCTCTTCCGCAGCGACGACCGGGGCGACACCTGGAAGACCATCTCGGGCGAGCTCTCGCGCGGCATCGACCGCAACGCGCTGCCGGTCATGGGCCGCGTGTGGCCTGCGGACGCCGTGGCGAAGAACGCCTCGACGTCGTTCTACGGCAACGCGACCACGATCTCCGAGTCGCCCAAAGTCGAGGGGCTGCTGTACGTCGGCACCGACGACGGCCTCGTCGACGTCAGCGAGGACGGCGGCGCCTCCTGGCGGCGAGCGGAAACGTTCCCCGGAGTGCCGTTGCGGACGTACGTCAGCCGCGTCGAGGCATCGAGGCACGCCGCCGACACGGTGTACGCGGCGTTCGACAACCACACCAACGCGGACTTCAAGCCGTACCTCCTCCGCAGCGCCGACCGCGGCCGGACCTGGACCTCGATCGCGTCCGACCTGCCGCACGGCGAGGTCGTCTACGCGGTCATCGAGGACCCCGTGGACCCCGGTCTGTTGTTCGCCGGGTGCGACTTCGGCGTCTACTTCTCCACCGACGCCGGCGGTCACTGGATCAAGCTGAACGGGGGCCTGCCGACGATTGCGGTGCGCGACCTGACGGTCCAACAGCGTGACGGCGACCTCGTGCTGGCCACCTTCGGGCGCGGGTTCTACATCCTCGACGACATTGCGCCGCTGCGCGGCCTCACCCGCGCCATGCTCGAGCGGCCCGCGATCCTCTTCCCGGTGCGGGACGCTGCGGCCTACATCGAGAGATCGCCGCTCGGAGGCAGGGGAAAGTCGTTCCAGGGCGACGCCTTCTTCACCGCCGACAACCCCCCGTTCGGCGCGCTCCTCACGTACCACCTCGACGCAACCCTCAAGACCGCCAGGGAGCTTCGCCACGAGGCCGAGAAGGAAGCCGCGAGCAAGGGCGTGGCATCCGCCTATCCCACCCCCGAGCAGTTGCGGGAAGAAGCCCGTGAGGAGAAACCCGCCGTCGTCCTGACCGTGGCCGACAGCGAGGGGAACGTGGTCCGTCGCATCGAGGCCCCGGCCGAGAAGGGCTTCCACAGGGTCGCGTGGGACCTCCGCTTCCCGCCCTCCACCCCGGCGAAGCTCCCGTCCGAGAAGAAAGACAAGGACCCGTGGGACGCGCCCGACCGCGGGCCGATGGCCGTGCCCGGCGTCTACAGGGTGCGGCTTGCCACCCGCGTCAACGGGGTGATCACCGAGACGATGGGACCGCAGCAGTTCCGCGTCGTTCCGCTCGGTCTGGCGACCCTCAAGGCCGACGACCAGGCTGCCGTTTTCGCTTTCGAGGCGAAGATCGCCCATCTCCAGCGCGCCGTCCTCGGCGCCGTCGAAGCCGCCAAGGAGGCGCGCGGGCGCCTCGCCCGGATTCAGGTGGCGCTTGCCGACACCCCGGCGGCGATGGCGGCGCTGGCCGAACAGGCGCGCAGCCTCGACGCACGGCTCGCCGGCATCCAGCGGGTGCTGTCCGGCGACAAGGTGATGGAGCGCTACAACGAGCCGGTGCCACCCTCGATCGTCGACCGTGTTCAGGGGATCGTGAACTCGCAGTGGGCCACGACCCAGGCGCCGACCGCCACCATGCGGACGGCATACCTCGACGCCTCTGACGCGTTCGCACCGGTGCTCGCCCAGCTGCGGGCCATCCTCGACGGCGATCTCGTCAAGCTCGATGCCGCTCTGGACTCCGCCGGCGCTCCCTGGACCCCGGGTCGCCTCTGAGGTACCCCAAAGCTATAACTTTTCGGTACCCGGTACCTTAGAGTTACGTTTTTGACGCCTTCGCAAGCGGGATGAGCTGGGTGCCGGTGTTGAGCAGGAGGACGCGCTCGCCGGCGCGCACGCCGCCGCTGGCGCGCAGCGTCTCAAGTGCCGCGAGGGTCGCGGCGCTCTCGAGGCCCGCGTTGACGCCCAAGGCGCCGTAGCGCTCGAACGCCGCCTCGATCGCCGCGTCGGCCACGGCCACCGCCGCGCCGCCAGAAGCGCGCAGCGCCCGCAGGATCCCGTGCCCCATGATCGCGCCCGGTACCTCGAGACCGTCAGCGATGGTCCCCCGCGAGGTCACCGGGATCACGTCCGCGAGACCCTTCTCGAACGCCTCCACGACCGGCGCGCAGTTGGCCGACTGCACCGCCACCATGCGCGGCAATGGGGTCCGGGCGGGATCGAGGAGACCGAGGCCCGAGAGCTCCTCGAACGCCTTCCAGATCCCGACCAGTCCGGTGCCCCCTCCCGTGGGGTAGATGATCACGTCCGGCAGCGCCTCGCCGCCGAGGTCGGCGGCGATTTCCAGGCCCATCGTCTTCTTGCCCTCGAGGCGTCCGGGTTCGAAGAACGTCGACATGTCCACGGTCGCGCCGCTCGCGAGTTCGTCCGCGAGGTCCTCGCGCATCGCCCGTCCGGCGGCCGCGATGTTGGCGCCGACGAAGCGTACGTCGCCGCCGAAGAACTCGCACGCCCGGTGGTAGATGCACCCCCGGTACGATTCGGGCATGTAGACCAGGCAGCCCTGCATGCCGAGCCGGGCGGAGAAAAGACACGCCGCAACCCCGGCGTTCCCCTGGGTCGGCACGCAGAACCGCCGTGCGCCGCACGCCCACCCGAACGCCACGGCCACCGCGAGACCGCGGTCCTTGAAGCTCCCCGATGGGTTGGTCCCTTCGTTCTTGAGGAGCACCTCGACGCCGAGGCTGGCGCTCAGCCGCTCGTGCCGCACGACCGGCGTGCCGCCGACGTCCGCCGCGTACTCCTCGGGGACGCCGAGCACCGGCAGCAACGGCGCGAACCGCCAGATCCCGCGGCCGCTGTGCGCTCCCAGCGGAACCGATGCGAACTCGGCGCGCACCCGCTCCAAGTCGTACTCGACCACCACGGGCTTGCCCGGACGGGGGCAGCACGGGCAAAGGCCGACCGGCGAGGCGAAACCGCGCGCCGGGACCTCCTTGCCGGAGTTCGAACAGACCAGCCGCGCCACGTTCGGGTTGATGCGGAGTTCCATCTCGGTATTCCTCCCGTCAGTCGTCGCCGCACGATGATACCCGTCCCGGCGCCCGAGGCACTTTGCCGCTCCTCCGGTTGGTGCTATACGTGGCCGACAAGCGCGGCGGGGTGCGCACCCCCGAGCAGGTGCGCGCGGTCGTGGCCGAAGCGGCGCTACGCGACTCCGTCATCCTCCACACCCTGGTCTCCGACCACCTGCGCACCGTGATCCTGCAGGAGGCCCGCATCCACGGGGTGGACGCCATGGACCTGCTCGGTCCAGTGCTCGACCGGCTCGCCACCCACCTCGGGGTCTCACCGCAGGAGAAACCCGGGCTCTTCTCGCAGCTCGTCGAGGCGACCTCGCGGCGCATCGAGGCCGTCGAGTTCGCGTTCCGCCACGACGACGGCCAGCGCGCGGACGAACTCGAGGCCGCCGAGATCGTCCTCGTCGGCGTCTCGCGGACGATGAAGACGCCGACCACCCTGTACCTCGCCTACCACGGCTGGTTCGCCGCCAACGTGCCGGTCGTCCCCGGCATCCCCCCGGACCCAAGCTTGCTCGGGTTGCCGCGCGAGCTGGTGTTCGGCCTCACCATGAGCGCGCCGCGCCTGGTGGAGCTGCGTCAGGCCCGCGCGGCTCATCTTGGGATTCCCGCCCAGAGTTACGCCTCGCTCGCGACCGTCCGCGACGAACTCAGGCTGGCGCAGGCGCTGTGCCGGGAGCAGGGGTGGCGCGAGATCGACGCGACGGGCAAGTCGGTGGAGGAGGTCGCCCGGGAGATCCTCGTCCTCGGCCACCACGAGCGCGCCCCCATCCACGACGGCGACTGAGCCCGCCGGCGGCGCGGGCGCCTGGTACCATCGTCAACGGTGATTCACACGGCCGGGAGGTGCGGCACGCCGAAGCGGACATGGCGCTGGTGCGCGGCGGTGATCGCGCTGGCGGCGTGCTGGGCGGCGGCACCGGCCGCGCGCGACACCGAGTCGAGCCCGCCGCCGACGGCGACCCCGCCGGCGTCGCTGCAGCCTCCGCCCACGCCGGCCGGCGAACCCGTACCCACACCGACCCTGCCGGCGCCGCCGCAGTCTTCGCCGACGCCCGCCGGCGAGCCGGCGCCCACGGCGGGCG
>Ga0209385_1000476_pt1 | contig 16203 bp, 15 predicted proteins | sample NGEPerB_FD_184506 | JGI IMG/M metagenome (GOLD analysis project Ga0209385, IMG submission 184506) | Arctic peat soil microbial communities from the Barrow Environmental Observatory site, Barrow, Alaska, USA - NGEE PermafrostAB12-B... | ecosystem: Environmental > Terrestrial > Soil > Wetlands >... | reverse complement strand
CCCTTGGGGCTGGCGAACATTCGGCTTCCACTCTGACCTTCCCCACAGGTCAGTGACCTCGGAATCGGCCTGCCATCCCCCTGACGCGACGACCACCGCATCAATCTTCAAGTTCCGTCCAAAGAAGCTCCGGTCGGGAAGTTACTTCCCCGACTGGCTGATCGAGACCGGTGGCTGGCCGAACGGGCCCGGGTGGCCAAGGCCGCCCAGTCGATGATGGCCACCCTCATCCGCTCCGTCTTCGACCGGCCCGATGCCGAACAGGACCACGCCCAACACGCCCGAGTCGTCGAGCAGCTCTGCGAGCGCTTCGCTGATGCGGCCTCCATGCCCATCGAGGCACAGGTCGACATCTTGGGCTTCGCCTCGCTCTCGAAGGAGCACTGGCATCAGATCTGGACCAACAACCCCCAGGAGCGATTGAACAAGGAGATCCGCCGGCGCACCGACGTAGTCGGCGTCTTCCCCAACCGCCCGGCCATCCTGCGACTGGTCGGTTCGGCCCTCACCGAACGGCACGACGACTGGGCTGTCGCCCGCCGCTGCATGGGCGTCTAGTCACCGGCAAGGCTCGACGGCGGGTCATGGACGGGATCGCCGAGGAGCTGGACCTGGCAGAACTCGCTGACGTCAGTTAGAACTACAACCGAGGATCGATGTGGTGGTCGTCATTCACCACGGGTCTGGACGTGGCCATTAGTCGGTTGCGGCAGGCTCCACTAAAAGGACTTCCCGCTATGCTTCTCGAGAGGCAACTATGGCAACGAGAATGCTGATCGACTCTGCCGTTCGGTGAAAGGCCCCGACGGTGTCGCCTCCTGAAGGTCTGATGACGATCCCCGAAAGTCCGCTCGATCTCCCGTCGCGCCGCATGGGGCAGGTTCCCGCATTTGACGGACTGCGAGGAGTGGCGGTGCTCATCGTGTTCGTGTCCCACCTCGAGGTCATCCTGCCGCTGCCCACGTTGCTCGTTGTTCCGGGCGGCACCGTTTCCCTCGACTCCTTCTTCGTCCTTAGTGGGTTCCTGATCACCGCGCTCTTGCTCCGAGAACAGGCCAAGGACGGAAGAATCGGGAAGCTTGCGTTCTACCGGCGCCGCATCATGCGTTTGTTGCCGGCCCTCGCCGTGGTGGTCCTGGCCACCAGCCTGTTCGCCTATTTTACCGGAACGTGGACGAGCCGACACCCTGCGTCAATCCTCTCTGTCAGCTTCTACTACTCCAACTACTATGTCGCCGCGTCGCCCAATGCTTTTTGCGCCAACTTGGCGCCGGGATTCCAGCACCTCTGGTCTCTCTCGTTCGAAGAACAGTTCTATCTGGTCTGGCCATGGATCACGATCGCCTTGTTGAGCATCCGGACCCGTCTCCGGACGGTCGTCATCATCCTGCTATCCTTGATTGCCCTTGTGGCAATCCATCGGGCCCTCGCCTACCAAGGGACCCAGTCCTGGTGCGCCCTCTTTCACAGGACGGACACACGTGCCGATTCGATCCTGTGGGGCGCGCTATTGGCCCACATCTGGGTCCGTGGCAGGGAGCCCAAGAAGGGGGTCGTCGTCGTCGCATGGATCGCAGCAGCCTTCCTACTGGTTTGCCTGCCACTCTCAAATCTCATGGGCCCCTTCCTCTATCGAGGTGGGTTGGTGGGCATCGACTTGGCCTGCGCCGTGCTCCTGCTGGCGATACTGGACGCACGGTGGGCGGGACGGTGGCTCTTCGAGCTGAAGCCGTTCGTGGCGCTGGGGCTCGTCTCGTACGGGTTCTACTTGTGGCACATGCCCGTCTTCTATGTGGTCCAGCACTATGACTCCGGTTGGAGCGACCCTGTTCGCGTGATCGTGGCACTCGTCGGAACCTTGGTACTGACGCTCCTGTCGTGGTTTCTCCTGGAACGCCCCCTCATGAACTGGAAGAACCGGCTGGAATCGACCAGGCGCTCGTCTCCCGTACCCACCCCACTCGTCCAAGAACCCGATTCCTCCACTCGGTCCCCGGTCGTAGAGCCGTCCGTCAATGGTGCAGCGGATCCGCCCTAATGGGGCTGGGCGGTCTCACCTCCCGGGGTTCCGGATCACCACTTCAGTCCTGCTGGCCCCCCTGGCACGCATACGGGCACGTGACTATTGCAGCTCGGTAGCACACGGTCCGAGGAGCCGCAGAATGCTTCGTCAGGTTCGTGACGCAGGATTGCGCTCGAACAACGTCCACGCCCCGAACGTGCCGACAGGCGTGAACTGGGTCTTCACAATGGAATTCGGTGCCGTGCCACCATGGGCCACCGCCGAGCTGAGCCCCGCTCCGTTGTCGTAGCGGGACGTGAGGATGAGGAAATCATCGCGGCTTAGGTCACTTGCCAGACGAGAGTTCGTGCCGTTAGCGATGCCGGGGTTCATCTCCAGATAGTGGCTGCCCGGAACCAACTGAGGGAGAAGGAAATAGATGAATGTGTCTTCGTAATTTGCAGTTCGCAGGTCACGGGGTCCCACGAATATCCGCTGACCGGGCTTGGCCCGCATATCGACGGCATGCAGCAGAGCGGTGAGGTTCACCTGATCCTGCTCCGACGCAAGGGGAACCTGTCGGCCTCCCCCGGTAACGAGGTACTCCATCGGCTGCGGCTTGCCGACCCCCACCGCCGACCAGTAGGTCCGCCCGAAGTAGGGGTACGAGAGTACGAGTGCCACGACACCGACCAGAACCGGCATCAGATTGAACGGCGCCCGCCGGATTCCCCAGGGGGGTAGGAGAACCCCGGCAGGAAGGATGAAGCAACTCACCAGGGCAAGGTGGAGCGAATCGGTGCGCTGGAACGCCTCCGGGAGCAGGCCCAGCTCGAAGACTCCCATCACGAGCAGTGACACGCGTCCCCAGTCGTGTCTGTCCCGTCGGAGGCCCAGCACTCCGGTCAGCACGGTGGCCAGGGCGACCACGACGGTCAGGACTAGGAGAATCAACTCCTGCCGGGAGAGTGTGCTCAGAAGTAGCCGCCGGTACGGTCCGGACACGAAGATGGGGCCGTAGACCTGGTCCCTGAAGACCGCACCGACGCCCGCCTGGACGGCATTGACGAGGATGGGGACGAGGCCGACCACCACTCCGAGGGCCAGCCAACGGATGCTCTCCCTGCGGAGAAAGGCCACGACGCCGAGCGCCAGGACGATGGCCAGGCCCATGTCAAGCCTGCAGCCCACGGCGCATCCGAACGCCACCCCGCCGACGACGAGTGGCGACCCACGTGCAGGTCCGGACAGGCCGATGTCGACCATGAGCAGTGCGAACGAGGCGAAGGCCAGCGCTCCAACCCACGCGAACGCGGCCAGCCCCAGAGTTCCAGCCAGGAAGACGATGCAGACTGCGCCTGCGACGGTGGCCGCCAGCGGGCCGCGGCGGCGCCAGGCGATGACCACCACCGAACCCAGGATGACCAGCCGATACCCGACCCCGACAGCCCGTTCCACCACCACGCTGGTGCCGAAGAGCTTGAACGCCGCGGCGATGACCCACAAGTTGGTGGCGCCGTACACGGATTCGAAGTCGCGGCTCGGCACCGCTCCATGCAGCAGCAGGGACGGATAGACGAGAAGGAGCCCTTCATCCTGCGGGAAGATCGAGAACCGGGATTCGATGTGGAGCGGCGCGGCGAATGCGGCGAGCAGGACCACCCCCACCGCCAAGGCCGGCACAGTTGCCCAGCGGTTGCTGCGCCCCGATTGGCCCACCCCGTGTTCAGCCACGACCACGGATCGTACTCCGGAGTACACCATCGACGGCAGGTTCAGGCCGGACAGTAGGGCCTCGCTCCGTTCCACAGGACTGATGACGCACCCCGGTCCGATGGGCGCCCGGGCTCACCACCTCCGCACCCCCCCGTCGGGGGCAACGACTCAGAAACCCCGGCCATCGGGTGTCGGGGCCAGGTCGACCACCGGGGTGCTGAGGTGTTGGCCGCCGGCCAACCCATAGCAACCGACGGCGCCGAAGGCAAAGGTGTCACCATCGGCGGCGACCAGCCAGTAGCCCCAGCCGGCGAGGGTGGCGGCCGCGAACGGGGTATTGCCGCCCGCAGAGGGCGCGGGGATCTCCACGTCAACGGCCGCCGACGCGCTGGCCACCGAGTGAACTACGGAGTCGGTCTCCACACCCTGGAAGGCAACTGAACCGTCGGGCAGCGAGGTGGTGTCTCATGCCGCTACTCACGACGAGCCGACCCGGGTGGTCGGGATGATGACAGGAGCAGGAAGCGCAGGGCTCGACACGATGACTGCTGCCGGCTTCCAGAGAAGGTAGGCCGCGTCCGGTGTCGCGCCGAGCCGCACCAGGAGAGTGGAGATCACGAGGCCAGGGTGGAGGAAGTCGGCTGTGGTCGGTGCCGTGGTAAACGGATCGGAGACGAGCAGGTGACTAGCAGCGAACTGGATCCATCCCAGGTAGTTCATCTGATCCGAGATGTAGGTGCCGTCTGTCCCTGTCCAGATGGAATTCGGACCCTGTCGCGCGTCGAGGACGATCATGACCCAGACGGACAGCACTGCGACAAGCAGCAGAAATACCCAATCGAAGAGGTCCATCCGCTCCCGCGTGGTGCACCACCGCGAAGAATCCATGAACCCTGATGGCAGCTGCCGTCCGTTCCGTGCTGCGGTGTCGGTTGAGCGATGGAGCCTTCGCGTGGTGAGCAGCTAATGCATGTAGTACGATGGCATGGTGGATAGCTACGCCTGGGGCGCATCCGCGAGCGAGTCACACGTTCGCTCCTTCGAAATGACCTGTTGCGCCACTGCCCCACGGGCCGCAGGGCAGCGGCTCATGGACTCCAACGGCAGGATGTAGCGAGGTAAGGTTCTCGCTCACCCTCCCAGGCGAACGGATCGGCGAGCTCAGGAATGACATTGAACCCCCCGGCCCCTGCTCCGATCCGTGGCAAGCGTGGCTGACGAGATCACTCCTCCGCCGGCCTCCTCCTCCACGTCACGGTCAACACACGCATCGCCGATCTGCCGCGTGGGCCGGCTCCCGTGGGTGCGGCACACGTTGGCTGTCCTGTGGATCGTGGCGGCAGCATTGGCGGTTCTGGGCCCGGCCCTCGCTCACGGCCCATTTCTCGGCGCATTTGATTGGCTTTCCAAGTACGGACTTTCAGCGCACGCCGGAGTCGTCCTCCATAATCGGACTAACGGTGACCAGATCGACACCATGATGCCGTGGATGGATCTCGCCTGGACGCAGGTGCATCACGGTCAGCTTCCCCTTTGGAATCCCTACAACGGATTGGGTATGCCCCTGACTTTCAATTGGCAGTCGGCGCCATTCAGTGTCCCCAGTATCGCGGGCTATCTGGTGCCTATGCGCTACGCATATGACACGGCGATGCTGGTCACTCTGGTCATTGCCGGGACCGGCACGTATGTCCTCGGCCGGGTTCTCCATCTATGCACACTGGCCTGCATCGCGGCTGCCACCATGTTCGAACTGAGCGGACCACTGGTCGGGTGGATCGGATGGCCGCACGCCTCCGTCATGGCATGGGCAGGATGGGTGTTTGCCGCCGCACTCATGGTCGTCGGTGGACGGCATCGGGCCAGAGACGTGGCCTTCCTTGCTCTTGTACTGGCACTTTCCCTCTATGCCGGACAACCGGAAATTGCAATCATACTTGCTCTGTCCCTCGCCGTGTTCCTCGGTGTCTTGCTGGTGATGCAGGGGGTGCAATCGAAGCCAGTCCTCCGGCCGATCGTCGACCTCCTACTGGCAGCGATTGCGGGTACCGCGCTCGCCGCACCCTTGGTGCTTCCAGCTGCTCAAGTGACAGCCCTGTCGGTACGCAACACGATTGGTCGTGGTCAGGCGCTTCCGGCTCGCGATTTGATGCACGTGATTTCGCAAGGATTCAACGGCCTGCCATTTGCAGGTGACCAGGTCTTCAGTGACCCGATGTTCTTCAGCGAGGCCGCCGCCTACGTGGGCGTGATCGCTGTGGTACTGGCGGTACTGGCAGTGGCGGTGCGCTGGCGCAACCCGGCGGTCGCGGCATTGGCAGCTGTGGCCGTCGTCATGGCAGCAATCGTCTTTGTGCCGCCGGTGGCGTCATTGATGAACTCCCTGCCTGGCATCGGAAAGGTCCTCTGGCAGCGCACGCTGCTGCCAATGGCCTTCGCCATCGCCGTCTTGGCTGGCGTAGGGACAGACGCCCTCGTTCGCGGTGCGGAGGTTCAGGCCGTGCGGCGCTGGCTAGGGCTGGGCTTCGCAGTCGCTGCAGTCCTCTTGGGGTCCGTCTTCATCTTCGGGCGCGGTCACCTTCCGGCCTTGGAAGCAACGGACCGAACATCGAGCCTCACCTGGCCGATCGTCCAGACTGCCACCGGTCTGCTTGTGGTCGGAATACTTGCCTATCTATACCGTCGGCCCGATCGGCAACGAGCGGCGGTGGCGAAGCTAGGAGACGGCGGATTCGGCGGCGATCCATCCACCTTGGCATTTCGTAACGTAAGGGGGTTTGGATCAAGGGCCGGAAGATGGGAGCCCCGCCTGCGACTGGGCGCCGGCAGATGGGCCGCACTAGGGTTGCTCGCTTGTGAGACTGCGTTTCTGATCATGGCGGGTGCGCCCTGGTTCTCGTCAAGCTCGCAATCGCTTACCCCCAATCCGGCGGAGGTGACACTTCGGCACGCAGTCGGATCGGCGACCGTCGGAGTCGGAGCCGGTGACTGCGGCCAGTTGGGGATCCTCCCCAATGTCAATGTTGCATTCCGGATCCACGAGTTGGATCTCTACGATCCGGTGGTCCCCAGTGCCTACTTTCAGACCCTTACAGCCCTCACGGGACAGCTGGGTGGCCTTTCCGAATACCTCAATGAGTTCTGTCCGCAAGTGAAGACCGCCGATGTGGCTCGGCGGTTTGGAGTCGCCTTCGTCCTGGAAGCCGGTGGTGTCGCCGGCCCAGCTGGCTCCGTCTTTGACCGAAAGGTCGGTGACGAGTACTTATACCGAATCCCGGGGGCCGGAGCTGCCACGGTCACTCCGGAGCCGCCGGCAAACGGGGCTCTGGCAGCCGACGCCATCGGAACACCCGTGCCGGTAGTGCATCCCGATCCAGCAACATGGAAGGTCGGGACACGCTCTCCGAGCCCCCAGTTACTTCGATTGCGATTAACGGATCTTCCAGGGTGGCATGCCACAATCGACGGGCGACCTGTGCCGCTCGAGCGCTTCTCGGGGATCATGCTGCAGGTCCGGATTCCTCCGGGACGACATACCGTCGAACTTCACTATTGGCCTGAGGCGTTCACTGTGGGCCTGGTCCTCGCTGCGTGCAGCGCGATTGGGCTCACGTCTGCCTTGATCATCGGACGGATTCGGCGTGTACGGGATTCAGCGTCAAGATGACGGACCGCTTCGGCGCGGATCCGACTAGGCCGTTCGCGTGGCGTAGTGGGAGCACAGGGATCGACCGCCCGACCCGCCGGACCTTGCCCTCGTGTGGTTCGTGATTACCATGAACCCCAGATCGGTCAGGAGATCCTCAGCCGGTATTCACCCGATGCAGGGCTCTCGGGACCTGGAACACTGACTGCACTGCCTGGTTCACCACTGAAGCGACTCGGAGATCGTCCCTCCCCTCATATTCGGGGGGATCTTATTTTCCCTGGAGGTAAGGCATGTCAGGAACTCTAGAAGCACACCTTCGTCATCAGATCGAACACTCAGCTCGCTTTTTCTGGCACCGGCTCCGCTGGCGGGCCGTCCGCGGATATCTGCCTCAGGATTCACCGTTCGAGATGATCGATGTCGGCGCCGGCGCAGGGCTTCTCGGGACGTACTTGAGGCGCGATCGACCACTAGCAACCTACCGATTTGTAGAGCCGATCGACTCGCTGAGCCAGTTCTTGCGCGAGAGGTACGGTGACCATGCAGACGCCGCCACTGACGCCGACTATCGGTCTGCTCAATTCGTGGCGCTTCTTGATGTCCTGGAGCACCAGGAAGACGATCGGGGATTCATGACGGATCTCGTCTCCAAGATGGAACCGGGCTCGGTGCTTCTGCTTACCGTGCCTGCCCTTCAAAGTTTGTGGTCCAACTGGGATGTCGCACTCGGCCATTTTCGTCGCTACGATCAGTCCTCTTTGCTCAGCTGCGTGGACGGCCTACCCATCACCGTGAACGAGGTGACTTTCTTGTTTCCGGAATTAGTGCCCCTGGGTATGGTGAGGTCGCACCGACGTGCCCCATCCGCAGAGGCGGAACTGAGCGATGAAGCCACGTTCCCCAATATTCCCCGCCTGGTCAATGATCTGTTGTACGGACTGGGATTAGCATCGCTGGCGCTGCGTAGTCATTGGAGGATTGGAACGTCGCTCTTCTTGGCGGCGACGGTGACAGAATGAAGGCCCTTGGGTATTCCTGGGGGACCTCATGGCCGTAAGGGCCAGCCAACGCCGTTAGAGTGAGCGGCTGGGCTGACGGTTGCCGGTGGATTCCAGAGCGCCGCACTCGAGTACCACGTAGACGCCAGGATCCTTTCGACGAGCGTGAGCACTCAAGTGGGTCACCGACAACCACAGACTCGACGTTGCCGAAGTTCGTCCTAGGACGCTGCTGAAGTAGTCACACCCAAAGGCTCGCGATTTCTGGCCCGATCGGCAAGAATTTGGGCATGGCACTCGGGTCGGCAAAGGTCCAGCATCGCTTCGACAATCCGAAGGAGATCCTCGGTGACCGGCTGCGGGAGGGCTCGATCTATCGGCTGTTGGCCGACCATGGGCATGGCATGTTCCCCGACGACTATTTCGGCGACTGCTACACCGATTCGATGAAGGGTCGTCCCACCATTCCGGCCCGGGTGATGGCCACGGTCATGGTCCTCCAGGCCTTCGAGGGGCTGTCGGATCGGGAGGCGTGTGACCGTCTGGAGGTGGATCTGCGCTGGCAGGCCGCCGCCGGGGTGGACACCGGAGCTCAGGCCTTCCATCCGACCGCCCTCGTGGGTCAGCGCAACCGCCTGCGGGCCTCTTCTCGTCCCCGGCGTCTGTTCGAGGACACCAAGGTGGTGGCGACCGAGACCGGGGCCATGAAGAACCGGGTCCGGGTGCTCGACTCGACCCCCATCTTCGATGCGGTAGCCACCGAAGACACCGTCACCCAGCTGCCCGCCTCCGTCCGCAAGCCACTGCGTGCTCGCACTCATGACGGCCCGTCTCATGGTGCGCGAGGCAGCACACGACGGGATGCGCATGAGCGTGCGGGAGCTGCTGTCGGCGCTGGGCGGAATCGAGGAGTTCGTGATGCTCTTCCGGGGGGAACGGGGCAGGCCCCGCGCCCGGCGCATGCTCACCGAGATGGACCCCGTCGAACAGCGCCTCTACGACTTGTTTGATCTCGCCACCTACGCCCCGACAGCGTGACTTAGGTACTACACGGCGAACTGAGGAATACCTCGGTTGACCTGGGCAATCATCGACCACTCACGGGCTATCCCGGAAACTTTCGCTAGGTCTACGGCGCGAGTGCTCAGCTGGTTTACGAACATGAACCTCCGGAGTCTGCGTCAATCCACTCCTCAAGGCTGGCCAGCGAAACTCCCCGCGAGTGCGAGAACACGGCGAAGAGAACGACAAAATTGCCAAGGGACATAATCGAAAGGATCAGAATTCCGAGCAGCATCGTCGTTGTCCAGCCCGGAATGGCGGCTGACGAGAACAGCTTGGCGCCTACCACGAGCGTGGCAAGGAGCATGCCAACTCCGAATATTGCCGAAAAAAGCGTAAGTGCGCGCACGGCGATTCGGTCTGTCAGTGGCATCAACATTCGAATACCATGCACGAACAATCGAAGGAAGTTCATCCGGGACCGACCGGCATACCGAGTTCCGCGGGCGCACGGGACTTCAGTCAATGGCAGGTTCAGGCTGATCAGCGTCGACGAATAACAGAGATCAAAATAGGGGTGTCGCAATATCCGCTTGCCAAGGAGTCCTTTGTAGGCGGCGAAGTTGCCGTTTCGTACGGTCACTCCGGTTAGAACACGAAACATCAGTCGGAAACAGATGTACATCATTCTGAATCGAATTGATTCGCTTCGCTTGGTCCGTCTTGCTAGGCACACCGTTCCTATCTCACTGGTTGCTTCGAGTAATGGCGCAATCAAACGCGGCAAGTCTTCGGGAAGGTCCTCCCCATCCGCGTCCATAGTCACGACGATGTCGGAGTCCTTCACCTCCCGCAAGATGACGCGAAGACCGCACACGATGGCGCGTTGGTGGCCCACATTGAAGGGGACTGTGATGTCTCTGACATCCTCGAGTGACTGAAGTTTCTCTATCTCCTGATCGAATCCACCTGTGTCGTCCACTAAGACAAAACTGACGGCCATTTCTTTCAAGCGCTGAGAACTATGGATAACCTCAAGTATTCGATCACGTAGGATCAGAAACGAAGGCACATCGGTATAGCTCGGGCTGACGATCCAAAGCCGTTCTTCGCTCATAGCGCGGTCCCTGTGCACAGCTAGAAAGTAGTCGATGGGGTCCGAAGTGCACGACAACGTTGGAGACCATCCAGATGCGCCGCGATGGCAGGACGCTTCGCTGGCACGGCTCTCGCAACCATTCGCACGGATAGCCCCGTCGTTCTTCGTGGGAGCTTGCGGGGTCCGCCGCAGGCATCGCCGTTGCGCTGATTGCCCTAACGTTCCCCGCCGCCTATCTCGCTCCAACGATTCCCATGACCGTCCAGCACGTGGTCCTTCCCCATTGGTTTCGATCGATCGCGCCGAACCTCAACGGCCATCAGGTCGTCCTGACCTTTCCGGCATGGTTCACTTCGTACGACACGGCCATGACCAGGCAGGCTGTCGACCGAATGCAGTTCTCGGTGGTGGGAGAGGCACCACCAGCCGGACTTCTGGAGAGGGTCGGCAAGGAGCGAGGGGGTGCAGCCGTCATTGCAAACGTGTCATTGCCACCGGGTACCACGAGGATCGCCAGGGCCTACGCTTCAGCGGGCCATGACAGCGCCATCACAGCTGAGGATGCTCATGCCTTGCAGTACGCGTTGAAGGAGTGGGGTGTGACCACCGTGGTCATCCCAGACGATCCGGCACTTCCCGCCTACGACCAGATTCCATCGGTTACGAACATGGCCGACCTGATCACCGCCGCTACCGGCACTCTGCCCATCCATCAGGCTGATGCCTGGGTTTGGACCGGGGTGGCGAACTCTGGAACCCATCCGGTGCCGAACGCTGAGCAGCTCGCTGGCTGCAGTGCCGGGCTGCCTCCCCGCGGATACCTGGCAGTGAGCCAGTCGACGGAATGCATCATTGCCGCGCTCCCACCGAGCCCCCCGGCTGAAACGTCCGTCACCTGATAAGGGACGCGCAGTCGGAGTGCCTGGCGGTGGCCATCGATCAGTGGCCGCCGCTGCGCTTCCACGATCAGGAGCACCGGGCCGCCCCCGCCGGCGTTATCACTGGGTCGCCGATTCCACCTCACCGAAGCTACCGACGACTGCTCGGCCGAGGAACTGCACATACCCGCCGGACAGGACCTCGGAGTGCCCGGCGAACAACCCGGCCTCGTCAAGTCGCCGGTGCAGCCTCCTCAGGCCCCGGTAGGGGATCGTGGGCAGTACGTGGTGCTCGAAGTGAAACTCCATTCTTGCTCCAACCAAGTGGTTCTGGAGCCAACCTGCGACGCTCGTCCGAGCGGTCCAGGTGACGGTGTTGGGCGATCGCAGCCCTGGATCGAAATGTTCGGTGATCGTCTTCAATCTGAGAATCATCGGGTACATGCACACGATCGGAACCAGCCAGAACACGACGTAGAACAGCGCTCCGCGCTCGATACCTTGAAAGATCACGAACTGACCCAAGACCATCAGCTGCGTGACCAACTTACCGATCATCAAACTAGGGCTTGCCAGGAGGCTGGCAGGTGCCCCGGACTCTTGCGACGTACCTGAGAGTCTGGAGGTCGCCCGCCGGAATGCGGTTATTCCGAGGAGATCTTGCAGAATGAGCCCGGTGAGTCCTCCACGGCGAGCAGGAACCAGATAGAAGTTGCGATCTGGGTCTCGCTCCTGTCCCAGGTAGCGATGATGAAGGCGGTGGGTCGGTCGGTACTCCTCCACGGAGTTGATGGTCCAGAATGCGATACCCCAGTTGCTGAGCCGATCGTTCAGTCGGCGCGAGTTGGCCAAGAATCCATGAGAACCCTCGTGTACCAGGACTCCAAAGGCATTCATCCGGAGGCCCATCAACACGACGATGACGATTCCCGCAGGCACCGCCAGACTGGTGCGCAGGAGGGGGAGGAGATTTGCGGCAGCGATCAGCACGCCGACTTCCAGCCACACCCAGCCGATGGCCAGGCACGAATCGGCGAGCGACGGGACCGAGAGCGATCGAACTCCCTCAGCGCCAATCAGGGCGGATACCTGCTCACGCCAGACCCGTTCGCTGTTGTCCGACGTTTCCCTTCTAGTTTGCATGGTGCACCCCTAAAGACCCTCCCCAGTTCGTACTGTACAGTACGAACGGAAAGCCGATCAATCGGACTCGGGGGCTGGCAATGGCAAGAACATCGGGCACCGTACGGTCGGACTCAAGCGACCATGTGCCTTCGTCCGATGGACGGGCCAACCAGGCAATTTGTCCGATCTGCGGGTCGGAGCGCACCCGTCAGTACCGGGACGATGTCGTGGATCTTGAGTACTTCGTGCAACCACCTCGAGCTTTCCGGATCCAGCGGTGTGACCAGTGCAGTTCCGAGTTCCTCGATCCTCGTCCGACCGAGTCCGAGCTTCCTCCCTTTTATCCAGATGATTACCATGCCTACAATGAGAATCACGGAGCCATAGCTCGGCTGCTGGTGGAGGCTCGTGCCCGGTCGAGGGCCCGCCTCTACGGAAAGCTCATCCACGATCCCCCTGGCCGCATCTTTGATGTCGGCACCGGGGACTGCCGGCATTTCGACGAGCTCCGTCGCTTCCTCGATCTGGAGTGCTCCGGGATCGAGATCCAACCGGAGATAGCCGCCAAAGGAAGAGCTCGAGGGTACGACGTTCTCGAAGGCACGCTGGAGACCGCCGATCTCTCTGGGCACCTGGGCAGGTACGACGTCGTCTCCATGAATCACATCCTCGAACATGTGATCTACCCGAGTACCATGCTCGAGCGGGCGCGGGACCTTCTCAAACCAGGCGGCTACGTCATCGGTCAGGTGCCAACGGTAACGTCCTGGGATGTGCACATCTTCGGGCGCAACTGGGGTGGGTATCACTTTCCGCGGCACCTCCAGATCCCATCGAGGCCTGGTCTGGCGAATCTCCTCGAAGACATCGGCCTTCACAACGTGAACATCCGGACTGCTCCGCACATCCTGACGACGATCTCGCTGCAAAACACCCTCGTCCGTTGGGGATGGAGACCTCCCATGAAGTTCGGAAAGACACCGATCTACGCAGGTCTGATGGTCGCCGCCCTTCCCTACGAGGCTCTCGCATGGCTCTGCGACGAGGGGGGAATCATCGACTTCCGTGCCCAGAAGTCGCCCTCGTGACACCGGTACTTCGGTCCGACTGATGTAACCGGCGCTGTCGCTCATCACATGGGCCGGCAAGCGGGCCCTGAGGATCAACGGTCCAAGCTCTGACAGAGTTTCGGTTCCGGTGACCTCGCCGTGGCGTCCACCACGGACAATGCCGGGGGGGAACCGCTGGAGCGGGAACTTCCCGAGCTGTCGATCGGTTCGCCATTGACAAGTGTGGTGGACAGTTGGGCGACGCCGTCCTGAGTGACCTGGGCCAGATGCTTGGCCGGGTCGGTGACGACAACGACCTGGTGAGTCGATCCCGGACTGACCAGTGCCGAGTCTCCAAGGACGGGACGCCCGGTGCCCACCAGGCTGAACAGGACGCGTAAACGGTTCGGCTGAGGAGTCAGCTCCACGGTCACCCACACCGCGTTGGACCCTGCTCCGACGAGCCGCAGTGACTTGATGGTGCCGGGCAAAGGCTCGTTGTAGGTGATACGGAAGGCGTGTTGGAACGTGTGGCCCCTCTCGACCACCATCCACGTAGTTCGCTGGAACTGCTGACTGGGGACCGCCGAATAGTACTCACCGTTGGAGATGTAAAGGCCGTCGCAATCACCGACGACGTACAGCTGGTCGGCGGGCGCCCAGGGCGGTAGCGAGTCACCTCGCCTCACCTGGGTATGCAAAGAGAATCCGGTCACGTCGCTAACTGCTTTCTGCGTTTCGACATAGTGAAGAACCTGAGCCGTGTTCCACTCCTCGTTCGGCGTATTGGCGATGCCGAAGTTGGCTGCGATGGTGAACAAGGCGACGATGGAGATGACCACCAGTGCTCCGACTTGCATCGAACTGGTTCTTCGCTCCATTCGCCGCCAGATATCCACCATGGAGACGGCACTGGCTACAACAAGGAATGGAATGAAGTCAGCGAGGTAGCGCGGAGCGATATAGCCCCATATGAACAGAGCAGCGGCGGCGATGAGAGCAGCCAACAGCAGTATGCGAGTGAGTGCGACCCGACCGATCGGCTTGGGCCTGAAGGCCGTCACCAGCCCCCAACAACTCAGCAAGAAGAGCAGTGGCATCGAGGCAGGGAGACTCCCTGTCCGGTACCTGCGGTCGAAGAGCACCCCACCCAGGGCCGATGGCGGTACGGCAGGGAGGGTAACGAACGGAAAGTTCGTGCTGAGACGTAAGCCGTCAGGTCGAAGGTACGCCAGCAGTGTCGTGGGGGTGAAGACCGGACCGTACTCGGAGTTGTGATTGGCGGCCAAGAATCTCCGCCGATAGGCGTTGACCATCGTGAACACCTGACTGAAATTGGAAACTCCGAACGGCACTCCGAATTTCGCGTAGTTGACGGCGGCTCCGATTACCAGTGGAATTACGCCGGCCCCAAATACGGGGAGAAACCACCGACGGTTCTCCTGACCTCCGCGACCCAAGCCGAACCACACCGCGATCAAGCATGCGGCGATAACGCACGCCCACCCCGTGGTGACTCGGTCCAGGTTGGCTACCAGAATCAGTGCCAGGCTGGCAATGACCCGTCCCCACGACGGGCGCTCGAGGACCCCGAGTAGGGCGAAGAAGCTACCCACGGTGAGGCAGATACTCCAAGCGAGGTCCTCGTTGAAGACATACGGCGTTGCCGCGAGGAAGACGAACACACTGCCACCCATGATCGTGGCCATGAGCACTCCGCAGGAGACCGCCTCGGCCTGGCCCATGGGGGCCTGGCCTCGGATGAGGATTCGAACTCGCCAGATCAGCAACGAAGCGAACAGCCCGGTGAGCAGCCATGCGGCAAGAATGAGCGGCGCACCGAGCTTCCCGTCCAATCGGCTGGTCAGGAGCAGTATCGGCATCCGGATCAGAGAAGGAAACAGTCCGAAGTAGGTGTACTGCCGTCCGTCATGAACGAACGCTTCGATGCCGATTGTGCCATTGGCCAGCCACAGGTGGCCGTGGAGCATGGCCCGAGCCTGTAGATCGTAGAAATTGCTCTCGTAGACCGTGTTTCGAAAGAAGTTGGGGGACTCGTAGGGACCCCACAGAGTCCAGAGGAATGGCACCGCGGCCAGTGCGAATCCGATCACTACGGCAACGGTGTAGCGCCGGCGTCCAGCCGCCAGCTCCAACGAAGAAGCACCATCGGACGGCTGCACCTCGGAGGGCGCCGTGGGCCCACTCGATTCCAGCACCGAGACGCCTCCGGACGACGGGACAGTTTGGCACTGACCATCGGTTTGCTCCCCCATCGTGAGCGAGTGTAGCGAGCAAGAACCGGTCGGGGAAGCGTAAGTGACGCTCCCCCCCCGGTCATCTTCTGGACCTCCCGGCATAGATGTGGGTCGATTCAGGGATCTGCGGCCCGATGACGTTCATGCGGAAGAATGTGGTTGATGAGTCCGAGGGTGACCATGATGGGGCGAGCGCGGCGCTGGCGGAGTGGAAGCCGTAGGCCCGATTGATGATGAGCCGGACCCGCCGGTTCAGTCCCTCGTGTCTGGCGTTGTTCACTCCGAGTCTCACCGCCGCCAGGATGCCCTCGCGCCGTTTGCGAATGGTCTTGGCCAGGCTGACGAAGGGCTTCATCCCGCTGCGTTGTGCTCTCGAACAGAACCGGTCGAGCAACATGGCGACCTCGTCTTCTGTGAGGTCGCCATG
>Ga0209385_1000475_pt1 | contig 16208 bp, 23 predicted proteins | sample NGEPerB_FD_184506 | JGI IMG/M metagenome (GOLD analysis project Ga0209385, IMG submission 184506) | Arctic peat soil microbial communities from the Barrow Environmental Observatory site, Barrow, Alaska, USA - NGEE PermafrostAB12-B... | ecosystem: Environmental > Terrestrial > Soil > Wetlands >... | reverse complement strand
AATTAGCGAAATCTTTCCGGTAGCGGGCTCTGCGTAGCAAGTATATCCGAACCACAAAAGGAGGCGGTTAAGTTCTGCCAGGCGTGTGCTATTCGCAACCATGTAGGTTGTACGCTCTAGAGTAGTAGCTCCGTCCATAACGTCGTCTAACAAGGTGGTGTCAATGAGTTGCCTGTCTAGTGCAACTAACGAAATCTCAGCTGCTTTAGCGGCTATATAATTAATAAGTCCTCCAACAGTAGCTCCCTTACCGGCAGCGACTAGTGTTGCTGCTGTAATCCTGTCCTGCGTCCAAAGCACATCCCACTGAGTAGTTAAATCTACGAGCCTGAAGGTCCTATTTTGTAAATGACCTTCGCTTAGACCATCCAGCATATAAACGTAGTTCTGACCTTTGCAAGTAATAACCCATATCCCACCATAGTTGTGACCATCTATATACTTCTTGGGGGTCACATAAGAGAACTCGTAACCATCAATAGTCGCACTAGCAGTGGAGAAAATGTTGCCGCTCCAAGTACACGTTGCAGGCTTGAACTTGGGTGCAAGTCCTGATGTAATATCTCCCCCCACAGGAATTGTTATCGTTACCGGAGGAATCTTATATGCGTAGGTCATGTCACCTAACGAAGGTCATCCGGTACTTCCATGATTTCACAGGGGGACTGGTGGCGAGATCATCCGTGAAGATGGCGTCTGTACAGTCGCAGCCGGTCATGAAGTATACTGTGCCACGAATAGAGATACGATCTCCGGCTAAGAGGGTGTTATATATGGCATCCATAACTTCTTTGCGTGCTGCGGCAGTATAGATTTCGTACACAATCCAGCGATCATTCCATGGTATTCCGCATTGAACGATGAGGTTGTTAATTCCGGCAGTTGTGGTGTTGTTGGGATGAGGGTAGTCATACGAGTCGTCTACAATTCTGTACTTAGCGTTCTCGTTTGTTGCGTCTTCCAGAAGTGTGTATTCGGCCATACTATCCTCCAAGACTTGCGTTCTTGACCATTGACGTAGCGAGCTTCATAACTGCTGCAGCCATCTTGGACGCTAATTGAGGGCTGCTCCATGTCTTGTCGTCAATACGTATTGACGATCCATCCCAAGTCAGTTTGAGTGCTATCTCCTGAGGCTTCGGTTTCGTTACACCGCCATGCAGACTTCCAATGAAAGGTAGTAACGCATTGGTATTGGTACCCTCAATGCTGATGGGTGCAAATGGCTTCGTTGACCCTTCTTCAATCTTCTTCGTCTCTGCCTTGATGACTGCATCTGCTTTCGCTCGCATTGCAGGAGTTTGAGGTCCGGCTGCATATTCATCGTTGACAGTGCGTTTGAGATTGTCAATCTGAACTTGTGTGTCTGTCATACCAATTTGAGCGTAGCGGGTGTTAATATCTGCATTGGCTGCCTTCACAATCTTCGCTGTTCCCGCCGCGATGTCTGCATCCGCTTTCGCGCGCTGAACAGGAGTTTTTTCTCCGGCGTCATATGCATCATTGATAGACTTCTTGAGGTTGTCGATTTGAGTTTGAGCGTCTGACATGCCAATCTGAGCATACTGCGTATTAACTTCCATATTGGCTGCCTTAATATTAGCTGCAGATTGTTCTTTGAAGTACTTATCGACAGTAGGTCTAATTGAATCTGCTGCAGTTCCAGCAAGACTAATCATTGCAGCGCATTCCGTCTTAAGTAGTGCTTGAGACGATGCCAGGTTGCCCTTCTCCAGACCGACCATCTTGTCGGTCATACTATCAAAGGCAGTCTTAGCATCTGCAGAAAGTTCGGGCGCTAAATAGGGAGTGCCGTTTCGCAATGAGGTATATGTTGTCTCGGGTGCTTGAGCTCCTGGTGCTACTATGTCGCCCAGCGTATGATTTTTTGCGCCCTTCAAGAATTCAGGATCTGCCCATGATATGGTGCTGCTGGCAACACTGGCAGCTTTAATTTTGGCAGCCTCGGTTTGTACTGATGTTGGATCATTCTTGTGCTTGTTCGCGTAGTACACTACAGCAGCTGCAGCCGCAACGAACAATGCTCCTACCACCAAACTGATGCCCGCAGTTACTGGAGCTAATGCGACTGCTCCAACTGCCGCGCCTGCACCTTCTGCAGCAAGAGTTCCGCCAACTATTGGACCTGCAGTCTCAGCAGCAACCGCGGCGGCTGTTGCACCCGCCCCAGCACCGACTGCAGTAGCTCCTCCCACACCTATTGCCGTATGAATAGCAGCAGCAGCAGCGGCACCAGTAATTCCAAGAACTCCGAGTCCCGCTTTAATTCCTGCTATCGAAGCCCCAAGAACTCCCAGGAACCCAATTAAACCAACGACCGCCGCACTTACACCGGCAATAATTCCGATAGTTTCTTTGGCTTCATCAGACATGTTTGCAAAGCTACCTACTATGTTTGTAATACCGTTGATGGCGGTAACCAAAGCAGGTGATAATGTATCTCCAAAGGATGCCCCAACAAGTGCGGCAGTTCCTCTAAGCCTATCTAAAGCTCCAGTTAAAGTTTGTCCATGAACTTCAGCCATGCCTTCAACGCCGGCAGTTGCCTTTAGGATGTCGTCTAGACCTACAAACCCATCTGCACCTACTTGAACATAGAAGCCCATGCGGCGCATTTGAGTTGTAATACCATTGAGAGCCAACGAAGATGCCTTGAAGGCGGTTTGCATATCTATGCCGAGCGCAGCAGAAATGTCTGCCATACGCGGAGTTAATGCTGCAACTTCTTCGTTAGTCATCTGCAACGACTTTGCATAGGCCATAGCATTCAAAGTAGTCGCTACTTGATCTCCAGACAACTTCAAGAGCGACGTGGCTTGATAGTCGAAGCCTATCGCCGCCTTTGTAGAATACTCTCCTGTGGACTTCATTGCCTGATTGAGCTTACTTGTAGCAAAGTTAAGAGTATCTGAAGCCTTTACCATCGAAACAAAAGCCATACCAACTGCAGCACTAGTTGCAAGGGCTTCTCGTCCTACGCGCGACATAGCAGAACTTTGAGACCTTAGATCTGCTATATGGGCATTTGCGTTCCGGGTATCGACGGCGCCTTGCGTATCTGTAAGGGCACGAGTGTCCTGATTGCGTTCAATGTTAATTCCTGCAGCGCCTTGAGCTCCAGCTGCAAGTCCTCCCTTCTCGTTCAAGAAGCCCATTTGCTGCCCCGCCTGTACTACATTAGGAGCAAGCTTCTCGCCATTCTGAAGGGCAGTAGTAATTGTGTTTAGAATACGATCCGAAATGATCTTCTCCAGATTCGCAATAACTTGAGGATCGTTGATAGATGGCATGGAAAGTGCATTCTCCGTATCACCCATCGAAATCGTACTTGTAGCCTGTTGACGAGCCAACTGTATATCTGCGGGTGTTGCCCATTCAGGATGCTCACGTGCTTGTACTGCCTCCTGCATAGCAGCCGCACTACCTACAAAATCTGAACTTATATTTCCTACGTCCATCGCTGGATAACGTAGAGCATCAAAAGTAGCGCCTAATTTGCGGCCAGGTTCAATCATTCCGGCAGCTCTCAACTGAGTTGATATCAGAGTGTCTGGCGAATAATCTGACTTTAACGTCTTGCCTGCAAAAGCTTTGTAGTCGAAGCCGTAATCCTGATTCCAGTCTTCAGGATGTGCACTACTAACTTGGCCTTCTTTCCATCCCGGAATGAGTGTATTTAGAGCGTCACCAAGAGTACTTTTAATTGAACCTATATCTGGAGTTGCGCCCCCAAAAGGCTTGAACTTATCTTTGTCGCGAGAGTAAATAAGTTGCCCAAGATATGCCAGTCCTGTATCACGTACCTTTGCAGCATCCGCATCCGACAAATGTTTGTCTGCTACTAAGTCGGGATTTGAAGCTGCCATTTGAGCTGTTGCATAAGCTAGCTGGGCCTTTTCAGCAGCCTGCGCACTAACTCCGGCTGCCGCCACCTGCTGTGTAAGATCCGGCTTAACGCCGATAGTTGTATTACCTTCGACTCCAGCTGCTAGAGCTTCTATCGTAGAAAGTACAGAGGCTCTTTTTTCCTGCAAAATCTCTAAATTCCTCTGATCCTCTGATCCAAGCTGCATACCGCTTTTCGCTTTTCTTGCGGCTGTTACGTTTAGGGCATCTATAGACGCATTTATACCCTCAAACTTTGCTCTCTGGCCTGCTAATCCATAAGGATCTACTGCAGCAGCTCCAGGCGCAACTTCAGCTGTAGCCGTTTGTTTATCCGGCTTCCATCCATAAGTGCTAGCCTTCGTGTCGTAGATGTCTTGCAGCGCCTTCATCCGCTCTTCGTCACCAGCATATACACCACGCTGCTTAGATACTCCGCCGCCACGCTGACGCGCAGCATCCATCTTAAATTGCAGGTCGGTGATTCTACCTTGCAGCGTTTCGAGGTCTCTAGTTTCGGCGACGGTATGAATTTTGATCGTCTTTGTTTCGACACTCGTCTGCAATTTGCCGATAGTAGCTTCTGCAGGTGTTACATCTGCATCAACAGGAACTGCAACATTGGCTGCAGCAGTTTTGTCGCGGAGCGCTTTCTGTTCGTCAGTAAGATATGTATCTGCAGTAATTGTAGCTTCAGATTTTGGCTGGCTTCGATACGCAAAATCAGCAACTTCAGAACTTGATACTTGGGCTCCTCTAAGTATTTGCTCAGCCCCTTCAGCCATACCCGCGGCCGATCCAGTCCCAGATGCCGTAAACGTCATGGGCGTGTAACGAGACTCCGCGTTTGTAAGTTCTTGCACCTTCTGAATAGCCTGACTTAACAACTGAATATAAGCCGCTAAGATAGTTAAATCCTGTGAGCCAAGAGCGGATGGAGCTTTTCCTGCAGGAAGCTGTGCATATCGACCAAGAGTTAACTCCTGCATTGTTTCGCCGTGAGCTGTAGCTCCAGCTAGAGGAGCACTACTTCTTGGGCCAAATATAGGAGTCTTTGAGCCGAGCACCTCGTTGGCATACTTCATCAACGCGTCGATTTGCGCGCGTGCTCCAACATCGTTGAGGTCTATAGACCCTTCTATCTTGAAGTCATTGTCCACGTCTCCTCCACATCTCGAGAACACTTGCCTTTCTATTGATAGGCTTTCCTCGAGACCTTCTTTGCAGAGCTTTTATGAGCTGGAGCGGGGTGGCGTCTACTTCCGCTTTAGTCCACCCCGGCAGCAACTCTTTGGCACTTAGGTAGAAGTCGGCGGTATCGCTCCAGTATCCGGCTTCTTCGGTTCCCCAGCTTTCTGGATTGCAAGACCGAAAAAAGATGCGATGACCTCGTCGACCTCCTTACCGTCGACCCGGACTGAAGTATCCACAGGGGCCATTCCTTTGAAGCCTCTGTATTCGTTGACCATCGCTCTCTGGCATGTCGGAGAGGTGTTGACCATATCATGCAGGTTCAGGGTAGAGATGTTGACCTTCGACGTGTTGTAAACACGCTCAACAACCTCCCAGCTCCATACCATCTTCTCTTCTTTGTTCTCTGTGTCAGCCATTATCTTCTCCTTTAGCTGGTCTTATATTGCGTTGCAGGCCATCGTGATGTTGTACTGCCATGGACCACGGCCACCAGAAAGTTTGCAAGCCGTGATTCTTCCTACCACTGCGGCAGGACCAGACAGTTGACCACCCTGAAGGGTAGAATCATCCTTCATTGTGGCAGTGCAGGATTTGTTCATCAGGGCGGCTGCACGTACATAGCTTGAGCACTCTGCCACGAAGGATATGCTATCCTCGATGTTCGAGACGCGAGTTGCAATGACCGTCTGCCCGACGTTGTTTCCGTGGAGCTTGAAGGTGTCTCCAGTAGCATCGTTGTCGAATGACTCGACTACGACTAGTGTAGGACCATTCGCAATGGTGATTATGGTTCCTACACCAAGACCGAACATAAACACTTGATCAGCCATGATATCCTCCCTAGATGACGTCAGGGACGAAAGAGAGCTGGATGAGAGCCATCTTCACATCCGTGACCGCAGAACAGTTGATGACGGTTATGCCGGTCTCTGGGACTGCGAACAAGTCAGCCGCCAAGATCGTTGATCCCCAAGTAGTTCCCAAAGCCACCTCCGCGACGACGTCGTGGTAGTACCCTCTGGAGCACGGCTGGGGAGAGACAACTGTGACCGTTACAGGAAGAGTCGTGCTATCGTTCTTGACGAGGACCATAACCGTCCCCGAAGTGTTGGCGAATTCATCTCCGTCTGTATCGGTCGGAGTGAACCACGTAATAAGAGCTCCGGCAGAGATCTCATGAATGCTATCTGGAACACGAAGAGTAGCTTCAGGCATTTCTTCCTCCTAATTCAAAGTGAATACGTATGAACGGTGAGATAATCCCACCGTACCATCCTTCAATGTGATCGAAGGATCAAAATAGTCAGTCCACGTAGGCCCAGCCGACTTACGGCGTAAGCCTTCAATTGCCTTAGATACCTTATCTGTATTCTCAATATACGTCCAAAGAGAACACCACACATCCAAGTAGACCGTTAGTTGACGCCGATTCTCGGGACCTGATTCAGACAACTTGTACGTAATACACGGACACGTGTCGAAGATAGGCTTGTCCGGATATATATAGTACGTTGGAAGAACCGCATTGAAGTAAGCTGCGACTTCGCTATGCGTCATCATAGTTCATCCGACATGGCACTCGTCATGAGCTTCATCATTTCCTCGCGCTCGGCGTCAAATTCGGCCTGATAGTCCGGGTGAGGGTGTGTCCCCCACGTAGTACGAAATCCCATCTCCCTGTCATCATAGTATACCCAAGGAGTCATTCTGTGAGGAGCATTCTCTGGCCCGCCATAGACTCCGGTTCCAAAAGTAATGAATGCTGCAATATCCGAATCGATAACAACTTTTGCAGAAGCGCCTTCCTGCTCAACATGCGCCTCAAACATTTGTTCCTTAGTACTTCCAGGACGAACAAGGCTCCATTGAGTAGCCAAATGAGTGGCAGCTACTTCGACTGCTTTCGCAGCTCGCGCAGCAACTAGCGCTTTCAATGCATCCATATTAGGGGAGCTCATTTAACCACGCCTCCGCGTATTCATCACAATGAGTGGTAACCTTACCGACCGCATAAGTCTTACCATCAATGTTCTGAATCTTGTCGCCTGAAACAATCAAGTCCGTTGTATAGAACACATGCGTCACTGTATCAGCTGTTCCCATTACCAAGTGGAGAACTCCACGAGAGGCTGCGAGCAGAATACCTACAATTGGCGTGGCCTGAGTTGTAAATGTATTACCTATCATACCTCCGGCCCCTCTAGTAGACGTTGCAATTAGCCGAGCATATGCAGCTTTCTGTTCAGGCCACGCGTCAAGTAGACTCATCTGTTATCCTCTCCATTCCTGAAGACCTCGGGCTCGTCTCTGCTGTCCTCTACTTCTAAACCACTCGTAATGTTCTCTCCATACGCATACACAGGGTGTGTGAATGGAATGTTCCCACCCGGCCCTGTGATAGCGTTGATGGTGTTGTCAATTGCTTCGTAAACGACTTGAACTTCGCCAATACGCTTCTGTAGCGGAATCACTCCTCTGGCGTAACGCAGGCACGCAACAGCAGCTCCGTCAATGTCATATGCCGCAGCCCCATTAACCATCGAAGTGTAGTCTCCAACGATTGCGAGAATAGTAGGCTCGTCGACATACAGAGAAATCAGGGCTGACTTTCTCTTCACCTCAGACATTGCTTCTGCAGCGTTGTGAGCCATTGTTACGCCTCCTGAAGAGTCTACTGACCCCTGAACCGGCGACCAAGCTCCGGATCAAGGCAGCGGCAACCCCACATACAGTCGAATGAGACCACATCGCGTAGATTGGTACGATCCCAATCGTACGTAACACGAATGGTCACGCCATCCAGCGTCAGAACCTCTGAAGGAACTGAGATAGGAGTGGCAGGAGCAATCGTCACGAGTGTGAAGCACTCCTTGTGGAATGCCATGTTCTCGGACTTGCCGTCTCCGATAACAGAGCCAACAGTGACAACCTGAGCGGTAGCAATAGCAACCTTCAGGCCAGGGCTGAAATAGATGATACAGCCTGTCGCGGTCTGAATCGCATCTCTGTTGAGCGAATAGACCTGAGTGTCTCCTGCGATGGTGAAGAGAGTACCTGCAGGAAGAAGACCAGGAGTAGCGTCGGTGTCAGTTAGAAGCATTGACTCTGCCCCAACTGAAACAACCGCAGGAGTAGAGGCGTTCGACATGGACCCGACTGCCGTTCCAGCGACGTGAACGTTCTGGGTCTCCCAAGTGTTGAAGCCCAGAAGGTTGCCGACTTCGTTGGTATTGATAGTCCGTGCATCACCCTTCTGAGATGCATCCAGAATAGCTGGAAGCACCTTATACTTGGCTGCCGAGAGGGGGTCAAGCACAAGGTTACGATTGGTGAGGGGAACCTTGCTCATTGTCAGTGCGGCGGCAAGATTGGCAATGTCGTCGATCTTGACCGTACCGGCGGTCTGAGTCGAGTAGTACGGAAGATATGCAGCCAGGCCGCACAGAGTGTAGTCGATATCCTGTGCGAGTGCATCCATTGCGGGTGCAATGAACTTCTCCCGATACTCTCGAAGAGTCAGGGCGGCTTCTTTCGCTGTCAAAGCAAAGCTGAGTCCGCGATGCTTGTCGATAGTGACCGGCAGACCCTTCTCGTTAATGTCCTGAGGGGACATTCCAATTGCATCGCCCACAGTGAATACTGTAGGGCGCCGAACAGTGATAGTGTCTCCGACGTTATGATACTCGCCCGGTGCGGGGCAATCATGACGAACGAGTCTTCCCATCACCATAGTGTTGACCAGCGTGCGTAGTGCTTCATGCGCAATGACGCTGGGAGTGAGGATTACGTTTGGCATTTAAGGCCTCCTAGCCTACAAGCTCTGGATGCTCCTTGATGTACTGGTTATACTGCACCATCGACATCTTGCTGATGTCATCGGCAGTCGCTTCACGCGGCGAACCTCCGGCGCTCATATTGTATCCTTGACCGCCGGCCGTCTTTACGAGGTAAGGCCTAGCCACAAGTAGTGCGGCCACAGCTTCCGCCACTCCAACCACCGCCCCAGAATCGTCTACAGTGACCTTAGCCTTGTCCATCAATTGAAACGCAGCTTCGGGATCAATGCAGTTAACCTTGACTGCCTCGATGTAGACCGCATTCTTGATGTCGCGGTCCTTAAGCGACTGTTGAACAGCTGCAAGCTTCGCGTTCGCTTCCAGAGCAAGCGTTTCGTATTCGCCCTTCTTCTTGAGGGCTGCAACTCGAGCTTCCTCATCGGTCTTATCACGCTCAGCTAGCTTCCGCTCAGCATCCTTCATCCGAGTGTCAATCTCGTCGAAACGAGGTTTCGGAATCATAATGACGGGTGCGTCAGTCTTCTTCTCGGGTGCAGGGGCTTCGATTTTCTTCTCGGGTACTTCAGGTGTTTTCGGTTCAGGATCGCCTACGCCATCTTTAAGATCATAGTACTTGTGGGTATTCATGGATTAGCTCCTTTTTGCGCCTGTCTCGCCGGCGGCTGCGAATTTGCTGGTGTAGATGCTTGTACTGATGCTTGCGCCTGCGCTAACGCTGTATCAGCTTGAGCCTGCGCATATGCGTCAATCAGCTCAAGTTCCTTCTTGATCTCCGTATCCGACAATCCGCGATTCCTAAGGAAGGTTTCGCGCGCCATCAGCTTGTCTTTGACTAACAAAGCGTCTGCAGCAGCTGATTCGGCCTTATACGGCTCCTCCCACAACACCGTAATGGGGGCGAGAGTAGCCCCTCTAATCTTCGCAACAAGCACAAACACCTGACGATAAGCATTACTCATTAGGGTTTGCGCCATTGTGACCTTGTTCTGCATTGCTATGTCAATCTCCTGCAATGCAACACCACTCAATGTCTGACTCTTGGGGTCCAAGTAGTGCATAGGTGTCGCAGTTGCAGTAGCGAGGTCTGCGATTCTATTATTCTTAAGCTCGATGAATGGAGTTAACATATCGCCAGGAATGGCAAACTCCTTAGCGGCTGAGTTCTGCCACACGTGAGCGGAGTCAGGACTGCGATCCAATCCCGCGGGAAACTTCTTCAAGAACAAGTCCCAGTCAACTCCTGTGATAACTGTTTGCTGTCCTGCGTTGTACTTGGCACGCTCCATACCCATCAAGATGAGTCCGTTGATGTCTTTCATAGGAGCAATAGCCGCTTCAAGCTGACTCATACCAAACGGCTTGTTCAAAGGATCGAATTTCATCCGGAAGTGAATGATCGGGACCTCTCCTAGCGGATTAGGAACCTCTGCAGGAAGTCCATCTCCTGTAAAAGGCAACCATTCAGAATCCGCTTCACTGCCCGCTATTTCTCTTACGACTGTAAACCGCGTCATAATATCGCGCCGGTGCACAATCTTATCCTCACTAGGCTCCACCCAAATTCGTACTGCCTGTATCGGATGGAGCAGATCCTTGGGATCGTACGTTAGGTCCACATCTTCTGTCTGTAGTAGTCGGACCAGAGAGTGGCCGGTTGGCATCCCGAACATGTCATATTCCGGCCAGACAAGCACGTACGCGTCTCCACAGATGGCAGCTTCGGCGTGAATTGCCGTGCTCTGCTGCTCGAGCTCGTTTCGTTCGTACTCATCCTCTATGATTGCTTGCAGCGAGGCTAGAGGCGTTGAAACCGCTTTTAAGTCAAGCTTGCCGCACATAACGTCGACGATCGAGACCGCAAAGTTACTCTTGAGTCCCAGGTCTTGAAGTTCGTGGGCCATCTTTTCTGGTATCTTAATAACTTGAGTTCCGGCATACCAATCTTGATACTCGTGAATCCTATCCTTGGCAGCTTTCACTCCTTGAAGAACCATAGCCGCATAGCTTGTTGCGACTGCGTTCTGTAGTATCCCACTATAGACTGCTGGTATCATGTCCATCCCTCTGTATAATATGCCCCGGCTAAGAGATTGATGGTTGCCATGTTAGCTCCTGTAAAGACATTGTGGGCAACACTATGATGCAGCCCCTCCGGAATATGAATAACATCATTCAGGTTGATGTGATGCCCATTACTGCCTTCGAACCAAGAGTTCAGTGCGTTGTAACCCAAGCCGTTTTGACGTTTGATATGAGCAGCTGCATGTATTTCAGGATGTCTTGCGCAATAAATAGCGCCATACTTTGCGTCACGTGCTTTCTTCTCCTCGGGATGGGCATCATTATACACCTTATGATGCCACTTATTATAAGCCGCACGCCAAGCTTTGTCTTCTTCGGGGGTTCTCATGTTAGACGTTCCAGCCACCTAAACCACCCTGCCTTAAGAACGTATACATGCCGTACCTCCACGCATCGACGAAGTGGTCTAACCATTTAACCGGCTCTTCGAGGACGATACCATTGCGGTCAATTCTACGCTTGTACGACTGCAGTTCCTTAATACCGTTCGGACAATTCGAACTTATATGGACTGTGAACTTCTGGCAGTAACTGATACCGTCAATCACATCCTTCAACGCGTCATACATTATGAAGCCGCTCTTGATGAACTCCTCAATACGTGCTGGCTCTGCGTTATCAGCTACGGACGGTATATCTGTCCAACCTAACGTTAGCTGGTGAGCCTGTACTAATTCGATCAGCTCCGGGTTAGTTAACTTCGTCTGGTAGATTTCGTCCGGGAGGTAGATATCGTTTCCAGCTTGCCCGATCGGGACCCACGCCGAAGGGTGCTCAAATCCGAAGTCAAGGCCGGCGAAAGTCTTCTCGTAGTAGGACTGTGGATAGTTGAACTCTTCGATTGCCCAACGCGTGTAGATGACATTCTCTAACGCTCCCCAGTCACCGAGGCAATACACTCGGTACGTATTCATATCCTGATTCTTCAGGTCTTCCAGCGACTGCTTGTAATCCGCATCCAAGAAATTGTTGTCGTGATACGTCTTCTTGATGTCAGTCATTTGGTGCGTAACTTCAAGCCACTTATGAAGCCAATGCCCGGCATCGATCGGGTTGAATGTCACGATCAGCTGGTAGTAACTTCCATTCTTAAGCTCAGGTCCCCTCATTCGAAGGATGATCTGACGCATCTCCATCTCAGACAACTCAGTGGCCTCTTCAACCCACACCGCTGTGATGTCTGTAAGCGACTTAAGACGTTCTGCGGGAGCTCCTGTCGTATTAACAACCGACATAAAAATGATTTCCGAAGTCCTGCATCTCAGAATCATATCTTCCCGATTGAAGTCATACGGGATGTGCCACACTTTCAAACAGTCTTCGATCATCTTCAGGCACGTCAACTTCAGTGCCGGCATCGTTTTCCTGCAAACTAGAATGCGCTCGTGATCGTACAGTAACATGCGTAGTACAATCTTCTGACTGACTGCCCACGACTTACCTGCTGCTGCTCCTCCGCGTACCGCTAACAGACGATCATGGTTCTGAAACAGATCTGCTATGTAAGACGGATTGATGGAGTCAGCAATCCTGACATCCATCCGCCTCCTGGTAGATGTACCTAGCGCGATACCTCTTACTCATAACCTTATTTTGACGTTCTAACTTATTCGCTTGGCGTCTTAACCACGCGGCAACAGACTTCTTGCCGGATGCCGAAAAGTTGGCTGCGTCGATGATCGTCAAAATTGCTGCAGTCTCATCATGCGTTGTCATTGGGATCCTTTACCGGCACAAGCGCCGATGTCACAGTGGTTGATGCGCTAGCCAGGCCGCTATTGGCCTCGGCCGTAATTCGCTGTAGTGCGGCTTCCTTCCCTGCCAAAGGCATTAGTAACGACTCGATTATGATCTTAACGTCATCACCCTTATTGAGTGTGTCACCCAACGCTGCCCTTCCCACATCCTGAGCAACTTTGATGCTGGAAGCAACTTCCTTCGTACGCATCGGAGCGATTGCAGGATGTCCATCCTTAGCAGCAGCGCCTTCAAGTTCAGCAACAGCCAGCTCCAGCAGCTTCTTTGCAGCCTCCAAACACGCGCTATCCCAGCTAGCCCCCTCGGTAGCGACAGTCTCAGCTTTCCGGTCTTCGCGCATCTCCATTAGACGCGTGATATACCGTTCACGGAGGAGGTCCCAGTGCTCTTCGACAGCTTTCGCACTGATCATGTTCGGATGGATGTCATGCTTCTTGGCGAGTACTTGCTGTGTCATCTTTGGCAGAGTCTCGATGTACTCCTGCCGGATTCCTACCCAATCAATGTCGTGCGGGCCTCGTCTCATCTGTAGCTCCTCTACTGATTGCCTATATTCATTATAGCTCATTTACAACGTAATGCACGGGTGCAAACCCAGGCAAAATGTTAGCGGTGTAATTATATTAATCTCGACTGGAAGTATGCGAAAAACTTTCAGGGGGTGAGCGGCCGAACGCTAGGGGGGTAAAAATTTTGTAATTCATGGGTAGATAGAGAGATAGAATCCTAATGTGAGGGTGCGATTCTCATCCATCGAGCCAGCTAGTTGGCTAACTTCGAATGAGCGCAATGGGCGCTGGAGGTAGATGAAGCGAGCAAGGTAGAAGGGCGCAGTATGGAAATGAAGACGAGTACCGAGCGGAGAACCAGAATCCATCGGTAACTCCGCTCCAGGAGTCATAATGGACTTGACCAAGAAGGAACTCGAAGCACAGCAGGTTCGTAATGACGCTCTGATCGCCAAGTACGAAGCTCAAGACGCGAAGCGCAAGCTGTACCATCAAGACTACGCTAAGACTCACGCCGCTGAGATCGCTGCTTACCACAAGACTTACAACAGCGAGCACGCTGGAGATCAGACCGACAAGACGCCGGAGCAGATCGAAAAGAGTCGCGTTTATCATCAAGCGTACAATCTCACTCACGCCGAGCACATCAAGACTTATCATCAGGAGCGTAACGCAGCTATCAAGAAGCTCTTGAACGACGCTAAGAAGAATCAGTAGTACGAGCTAGTAGTACCAGCAGCACCCCGTAGGAGAGAGGAGGAGGGTGCTACTAGCCCTCCTCCTACCTACATAGGAGGTAAGTATGAAGGCATCTGAGAAGTATACAGCGAAGCACAGCGGTCTGGGAGTTATTGAGCTCTACATGGAGCGCGAAGCTCGTCAGAAGGTTCGTAGAGCATACGCTAATCACGTCGGTATGCTGAATACAGAGCTCAGGGCTTGGGAGATCACGATCCAGTCGATCATCGCTGGTTCTCCTACGCTGACTGGAGAAGGCGAGCTCGAGAAGAGTATGGATAGCTGCCAGAAGCGCCTCGAGTACATCCTCAAGCACGAGCACCTCGGAGTATACAACAAGCTCTTCGTCAGGTACTTGTACGAGAGCATCCTGGTACTGCAGAGCGACGATGAAGACGATACGCCTTATCAGCTCTATGACAGCTTCGAAGACTTCGGTCAGAATCACGAAATGTGGCCTCGTCGCGTTCCGCAGGGCTACAAGCCAGACATTCACGAGCAGTAGATAGTACGCAGGGAGGGAGGGGAGTTGTAGGACTCCCCTCCACTGCGACAAGGAGATGTGGTATGTTGTTATCTAGGAAGCTCAGGAAGGAACTGCAGATGCTCACGAATATGGAGAATCGCGTCTTGTCCAACTACGAAGCAGTAAGAGCGCTCGAACTCATCAACGCTGAAGCGAACGGTAGCAAGTGCGATGGATGCGATTACAAGAACGAGCCCGAAGTGTGCAGGGTCCAGTGCGGTGAGTAGTATGAAGTGGAGTGATCGAGTACCAATGTGGGTGGCAGTTGCAGTAGTAGTAGCTCTCGCAGTTCTAGCAGGTATATAGGAGGAAGCATGACTAGCATATTCAACCCGAATCCGCAAGAGATCAAGTACGAAGCCGACCAGGTTGCAGCAATCGCAGAAGACGCGAAGCGAAGCAAGTAGAGTAGCAAGTCCGCACTAGTCCGGATAAAGTAGGCTAGCGACAATCAGATCAGGACCCCCTCCCCGGATGAGAGAGGCATGCGGCAGGCGGCTAGCCGGGCGGTCACACCATGCTCATTTTTTTGACCTCCGAATTCCCCCCGCCAGGCGAACATATTTAGATAGACGCACTAATTATCTGCGCTAACGATTGGCGTCTGGCGGGTTAGAGTGGAATAAGTTGTTACACTACTTAGTTGTGTTACTAACTAAGGTGTCAGGCCTGATAACTGTCAGGATTCACTGCGGCTAGGTGGGAATTTTGTAAGACTTGAACTCCTGCGGAATTTCGCGGTTTTTCACTTCTTCCTACCTTTGGCTTCCACAGGCGCGCATAAAGAAAGCCCCGTCTTAGGGGGCTCGTAGTACTAGGCTTCTGGGGTGTTAAGAGCCTCTTCGGCCTTGGCTGCTTCTCTGTCGGCCTTGTGAGCCTCAGTTCTCGCAGCATTGTAAGCCTGGTGGTACTCCTTGATCTTCTCGGTGTTCTTGGCATTGTACTTCTTGTGGTACTCCGTCTGCTTCGCCTTTCTGATGGCGAGCTCTTCGGGAGTAAGGACTTTCTTGACCTTCGGAGTCAATCCTTCTGTTGCGTCCATACTGCATCTCCTTTAGTGGCGTGTGTACTAAGAGACCACATCGCTCTCTTGCTAATTATATTATAGCCATGTTCGTAGTTATATCAAGAGCTAATGTTAGTGATATTCCGGCATTTTCACTAACATTGAGTCATTGCATACTTCGTCGGGTATTCAGTGAACTAATTACAAAATCCGTAATGCTACGGCGATGCATAAATCTATCACCAAACCGTTTTATATATTATATATTATTCTTGTATTTATTATAAGATATGCTCGCATCTAAGCATCTATTACATTTAATGAGGGGGGTACATGTCTCGAACGCGCCGTGCCAATGCACGCATAAACAGTTACCGACGAAAAAACAAGCGATTATAATAATAGTTTGGAGGAAAACCTTTCGTTTCTGCGGTAAATCTCATGTAAAACTACGTTTATGCGAGTTCGTTCATTTACCACCAATGCAAGTTCGTAGCATCTTTACCTAAGTATTCTGCCTCAATGTTAGTGATTTCCTCCAGAATAACCCGGTTGTTTCCTCGAGTGATCACCGGTATAATATAATTAGAGAGAACGGAAAGCATCAAGAGGTCCTCTCGAAGAAGGAGATTACGATGACTGACGACGAAACGTTTTCAATGGAAGACGTAGACGTTGAAGCGATTGCTGAA
>Ga0209385_1000473_pt1 | contig 16236 bp, 13 predicted proteins | sample NGEPerB_FD_184506 | JGI IMG/M metagenome (GOLD analysis project Ga0209385, IMG submission 184506) | Arctic peat soil microbial communities from the Barrow Environmental Observatory site, Barrow, Alaska, USA - NGEE PermafrostAB12-B... | ecosystem: Environmental > Terrestrial > Soil > Wetlands >... | reverse complement strand
CGCCGCGAGCGCGTCTAACGGATCAGACGATTGCCTCGCACCAAGCGATTGTCTCATTGATGGAGGAGTTGCAGGCCATCGACTGGTATCGGCAACGGGCTGACGACTGCGACGACGCTCAGCTCAAGGCAGTCATTGTTCACAATATGAACGATGAAATGGAGCATGCTGCGATGCTGGTCGAATGGTTACGGCGGAACGTCGCCGAATTCGCTACTCAATTGGACAAGTTCCTGGGTGGCGAAGGCCCTATCGCTTGATCGACGTCACGCTTCCGTCGCTGGGCGAATCGGTCACCGAAGGCATCATCACCCAGTGGTTCAAGAAGGTGGGCGACACCGTCGCGCGCGACGAACCGCTCTTCGAGGTCTCGACCGACAAGGTGGACTCCGAGATGCCCTCGCCGGCCGCGGGCGTGATCACCGAAATCCTCGCTGAAGAGGGCGACACCGTTCAGACCGGCTCGCGGGTGGCGGTGATCGACGAGAACGCCGTGGGCGCACCCGCGTCGTCACCTTCCGTTGCGAGCAAGAGTGTTGACACCGGTGAGGCGCCCCCGTCCGAGCCGGTTCACACGGCACCGGTGACGTTGGCGGTCGAAGAGGTCGCCGTCAACGGCGTCGTCGTCTCACCCGTCGTGCGGCGGATCCTCGCCGACGGTGGTGTCGAGCCGTCGACGATTCGTGGATCGGGTCCGGGCGGTTCGATCACCCGTCGCGACGCCGAGCGGGCCGTCGCCAACGGTCCGACCGACGAAGTCGTGGTGGCGCTCTCCAATGGTCGACGTCGCATGGGCCAACACATGACGTCCTCGTTCCAGAGCACGCCGCACGGATTCGTCGCGATCGAGATCGACGGCGCCATCTTCGAAGAACTCGATACGCTCGGCCGTTCGACGCGTGACGGCGTGGCGATCACCGATGAGATGATCGTGAGTCTCGCGGCGGTTCGAGCGCTCGGTGAATTCGAGTACCTCAATGCCACGTTCGCCGGCGACGAACTGGTGGTCCACCGCACGGTCAACCTCGGGTTCATGCGCGTGGTCGTTGATGACGGCATGTTGGTCCCGGTGGTGCACGCGGCCGCGGGACTGACGTTGCGCGCGCTCGCACGACGGGTGAGTGAACTCGGCGAGCGCGTCCTCTCGCACCGCCTGACGACTGACGACCTGATGGGCGGCACGTTCACGATCATGGGCCCGGCGAGCGAGCACGCGCTCTGGAGCGAACCGATCATCATCCAACCAGAGGTGGCGGTCCTGTCCATCGGCGCGGTGCGCCAGGTCCCCGTCGTCGTGAACGCCAACGGCACGACGTCGATCGAAGTCGGTCGTCGTCTGGTCCTCGGTCTCACCTTCGATCACCGGGTCTGCGAGCCCTTCGCCGCGACGGCGTACCTCGAGCGCGTTGGTGAGTTACTGGCGGGTCTCGATCTGGAGAGCGAGCACTAGATGCTGCGCCGACGCCACCTTGGTCGCATCACCTTCGCCGAGGCCAACGACTTCCAGCGAGCGCTGTTGGCGTCGCACAATGATTACGTCCTGTTGTTCGAGCATCCGCCGACCTACACGAAGGGGATTCGAACCCTCGACGAGCACTTCCTCGTGCCACCCGAGTCACTCGACGCCGTCGTGATCGACGCCGACCGCGGGGGTGACGTGACGTATCACGCACCCGGCCAGGTCGTCGCGTGGGCCGTCGTCACCGTGCCCGACGATCCCTCCGCGGGCAAGGCGCACGTCACCCGCCTCGAGGACGCCGTCATCGCCACGGTGCGACGTTTCGACCCCGAGGGTCGACTCGGCGTCGTTGACCGTCTCGCGGGGTATCCCGGAGTGTGGGCAGACGTCGAGGGACAACCTTCCAAGATCGCCGCGGTGGGCGTGCGCACTGAACGCAACGACGCCGGTCTGCGCCGGACCCTGCACGGCGTCGCTCTCAACGTCGACATCGACCTCACGGGATTCGCCGCGATCGTGCCGTGCGGCATTCCCGACAAGCCCGTCGCCTCTCTGCAGTCGCTCGGACTGAGCGTCACGTCGCTCGAAGTCGAGGAACAGCTCGGCGTTCAGCTCGAGGCGCGCCTGGGCGGCAACGCCAGGGTGGCGCGCGTCGATCGAAGTGCGGCGTCCACGAGCTCAGAACGACCCCTGCTGCGCCGACTGCGAAAGGCCGGGGTCGATCCCGACGCGGGTATCCCCTTGCATTCGCGAAAGCCCGAGTGGCTGCGCACCGAGGCGCACATGGGCAACGAGTTCCAGTCCCTGCGCACGCTCACCGAGGACCTTCGACTCGTCACGGTCTGTGAAGAGGCGGGCTGTCCCAACATCTTCGAATGCTGGGCTTCGGGTACCGCGACGTTCATGGTCAACGGGGAGCGCTGCACGCGCGCCTGTGGCTTCTGTCTCATCGACACCCGTAAGCCAATGCCGCTCGACCCGAGTGAACCCGATCGGGTCGCCGAGGCCGTCGTCAGATTAGGTCTGCACCACGCGGTCATCACCTGCGTCGCGCGCGACGATCTCGCCGACGGCGGCGCGGGCGCGATCGCCCAGACCGTGCGCGCGATCAGGGACCGCGCCCCTGAGACCAACGTCGAGGTACTGACCAGTGACCTGAAGGGTGACCCGACGTCCTTGCAGTTGATCATCGACGCGGCGCCCGACGTCATGAATCACAATGTCGAGACCGTCGCGCGACTCCAGCGGGCGGTTCGTCCGAGTGCGGGATACCTGCGGTCATTGACGGTGCTCGCGAGAAGCGCGGCGGCGGGTCTCACGACGAAGTCGGGCCTGATGGTGGGCCTGGGCGAGAGCGCCGATGAAGTGGAAGAGACCCTCGCCGACATGGCGGCCGTCGGTGTGTCGATCGCCACTATTGGTCAGTACTTACGTCCGACCGAGCAGCACCTGCCGGTCGCTCGATGGTGGGAGCCGGCGGAGTTCGTGGACCTCGCCGAGCGCGGTCGTCGCCTCGGGCTCGCGCACGTGCAGTCGTCACCGCTCACGAGGTCGAGCTACCACGCCAAAGAGGCGTTGAGTGACGCGACACCGGTCGCGTCCCCCTCTCGACGCTGACCAGCTCCACGAGGTCAGCGCTTGATCGCGGTCGTGTTATCGCAGTGGAGACAGTTCGCACGCGACGAGTGGTCGGATTCGCGTCGTGCGCGTGCCAGCAACGTCAAGAACGACGGTAGCGTCAAGTTTCGACGAGGAGAAGTGGCCGTGCGAAATACATGGAGTGATCAGGAGTACCTGCGCGAGGTGCAGTACCGCACTGCCGACAAGCTCACGGCTCGAGCGAACTTGCACGCCAAGTACGGCACCGCCGCGATGGCGTGGTTCCCCTGGCTCGTCGCCCAGATCACGTGGCCGTCGAACGGCAACGTCCTGGACGTGGGTTGCGGTCCGGGTTGGATGTGGGAGCAGGCTTCGTGTGATCTGCCAGGGGGTCTCCGGCTCACGTTGAGCGATCTCTCGCCCGCCATGGTGGAATCGGCTGCGCAACGCGCACGTGGCCTGAGGCGATTCGCGTCCGTCGAAGCCCGAGAAGGCGATGCTCAGGAACTGCCGTTCCCTGACGAGACGTTCGACGTCGTGGTAGCCAACCACATGCTGTACCACGTGCCCGAACCCTCCCTCGCCGTGGCGCAGATCGCGCGAGTGCTGCGAGCGCACGGCTGTCTCCTGGCCGCGACCAACGGAGCGGGCAATCTTCGCGAACTTCGCGACATCTCCCGCGAAGTGTTTGGTGACGCCGTCGCCGACGTGACGAGGACCTTTAACGCGGACTGCGGTGGGGAGATCTTGCGCGCCAGCTTCGGTGACGTCGAGTGGCGCAACTTCGCCGACACGCTCGAGTGCACTGACGCCGAGGACATCGTTGCGTACCTGACGTCAAGTTCTCCAGGGGAGAACGCAACGCCAGAGGAACTACGGATTCTGCGCGTAAAAATTGCGGACCGTCTCGACGCCGGGAACGGCGTCATGAAGGTGTCCAAAGAGACCGGGGCCTTCGTGGCCCGGACCCCGCTTCGGTCCGTACCCGGACGGTCATCCTAGCGACTGGCCCCACTTCTATTTGGCGGGGGGGGCCACTATCCCCGCCGTCGCCCCGAGACCTTGACGCCCCGACAAGTTTTGTGATTGTTGTGCGCAGATGCTGGACGAAATGGCGTTCATCTGGTAGACAACAGGTGTTCGTCGCCGATGAGACGTCGACAGCAAAGCGTTGCCGCAACCGGGCGGTGAAGGCTCCCAAGACCTAGGAGACCCACGTTGATTACTCGAACCAGACGATTGGTGGCGACGTCGCGATCGACCCTTGTTGCCTCACTCGCGGCCGCGGCGATGGTGGTCTCACTGGGTGCGGCGGTGCCCACGAGCGGCGCCGCGACGGTCCGCTCGGCGAGTCCCAGCGCGTTCTGCTCGACGATCTACACGTACCACCCGACCACCCCGACGGGGACCAACTACGCGAACTATCGCAAGTGGGCCAAGTCCTACCTGCCGTTCTACAAGAAGCTGGCGTCCGAGGCGCCCAACAGCGCGACCAAGAAGGTGCTGAACGAGATCGTCACGGTCCTAAAGTACGAGTCCAGTCAGAAGAACGTGAAGGCGCTCGGCCTTTACGTCGCGAAGAACCAGAAGTACTGGGTCAAGGCGTCGAAGTCTCTCGCCACCGCGATAATCAGCTGCGCCAAGTCGCTCGCCTAATCGGTGGCGCGTCGTCCTACGCGACGAAGTACTTGGCCATCGGGTGGTGGCAGATGATGGCGTCGGTCGTCTGTTCGGGGTGCAACTGGAATCCTTCGGAGACCTCGACCCCGATACGATCGGCGCCGAGCAGGTCGGCGACCTTGGCGTTGTCCATCAGGTCCGGACAGGCCGGGTAGCCCCACGAGTAACGTCCACCCCGGTACTGCTGGCGAAAGAGGCCGGTAAGTGTCGGTCCGTCCTCTTCGGCGAAACCCAGTTCCTCGCGGATACGCCGGTGCCAGAGTTCGGCCAACGCCTCGGCCATTTCGACGCCAAGTCCGTGCAGCATCAAGTAGTCGTTATAGCGATTCTCGCTGAAGAGTTCCTGGCAGCGTTGCGAGACGCGCGAACCCATCGTGACCAGCATGAAGCTCGCGTAGTCGTGGTCGGGACAGTCGACCGACCGAAAGAAGTCCGCGATGCAGAGGAAGGGCATCTGGTGCTGGCGCGGGAACGTGAAGCGCGTCACCTCGGTGCGACGTTCGTCGTCGGCGTAGACGATGAGATCGTTTCCGTCGGCGGCGACGGGGAAGTGACCCCACACCACCTGGGGGATGAGTAGGTCGTCGCGCTTGGCGATGCCGAGTTGTTCGCGCAGGGTCGCGCTGACGCGTTCCTTGAAGGCGGCGTCGTCCTCGCCGTCCTCGGGTCGGTAGCCCCACTGGTTGCGAAAGAGTGCCGTCAGGTTGAGGTACGCGCTGATCTCGTCGATCGACATGCCCTTGGCGACACGGCTGCCGATGAAGGGCGGGGTGAAGAGGGGATTATCCTGATCGACCTCGGGACTTCGTGACGGCAGTCCTTCGGGCACCTCGGTGCTCTCGCCTCGAAAGCGACGCTGGACGTTCTTCTCGGAGATCTCGCGCCCGTAGTTCGGCTCGTCCACGCCGCTGCGACGCAGTTCGCCCAACCGGTCGAGCACGCGCAGGCCCTCGAAGGCGTCCTTGCCGTAGAAGACGCGCCCGTCGTAGACGGTGCGCAGGTCGCGCTCGACGTAGGTCCTAGTGAGAGCGGCGCCGCCGAGCAGGACCGGGACCTTCGACACACCGAGCTCGTTCATCAGTTCGAGGTTCTCGCGCATGATGAGCGTGGATTTGACGAGCAGGCCGCTCATGCCCAGCGCGTCGGCCTGGTGGTCGTGCACGGCGCTGATCATCTCGTTGATGCCGACCTTGATGCCGAGGTTGATGACCTCGTAGCCGTTGTTGGTCAAGATGATGTCGACGAGGTTCTTGCCGATGTCGTGGACGTCGCCCTTCACCGTCGCGAGCACCACTCGACCCCGTCCGCCCTGGTCGCTCTTCTCCATGAAGGGCTCGAGGTAGGACACGGCCGACTTCATCGTCTCGGCACTCTGCAAGACGAAGGGCAGTTGCATCTCGCCGCTCGCGAAGAGGTCGCCCACCTCGCGCATGCCGTCGAGGAGGATGTCGTTCACGATCTCGAGCGGCGTGGTGCCCGACGCCATTGCCTCGTTGAGGTCCGCTTCGAGTTCGACGCGCACGCCGTCGATGATGCGCCGACGCAGGCGTTCATTGAGAGGGAGTTCGGCCAGTGACTCGGAGGAGAGCGTGGTCGTGGTGGCCCCCTCGAAGAGACCGAGGAGCACCTTCAGCGGGTCGTAGTCCTCGGTCCTTCGGTCGTAGATGAGGTCGAGACAGACCCGTCGGGCCTCCTCGTCGACCCGGTTGAGCGGGAGGATCTTCGAGGCGTGCACGATCGCGGCGTCGAGGCCGGCCTGGGCGCACTCGTGCAGGTAGACGCTGTTGAGGACCTGGCGCGCCGCGGGGTTGAGGCCGAAGGAGATGTTGGAGAGCCCGAGGATGGTCCGCACGCCGGGCAGTTCGGCCTTGATGCGCCGAATCGCCTCGATCGTCTCGATGCCGTCGCGTCGCGACTCGACCATGCCGGTCGAGAGCGGTAGCGCGAGTGCGTCGATGAAGATGTCCGTGGCGTCGAGGCCGTAGCGCTCGACGGCGAGCTCGGTGATGTTGCGCGCGGCGCGGACCTTCCACTCCGCGGTACGCGCCTGGCCCTGCTCGTCGATGCAGGTCGCCACGACCGCGGCGCCGAACTCGGCCGCGAGCGTGAGGAAGCCGTCGAGTCGGGTCCCGGGCCCGTCGCCCTCTTCGAGGTTCACCGAGTTGAGGATCGCCTTGCCGCCGAGCCACGTCAGCGCCTGGCGCGCGACCTTGGTCTCGGTCGTGTCGACCATGACCGGCACCGAGGACTGCGTGGCGAGACGACTCATCATCTCGTTCATGTCGCTCACGCCGTCGGCGCCGGTGTAGTCGACGCAGACGTCGAGGATGTGGGCGCCCTCCTTGATCTGGTCGCGTCCGATGCCCACGCAGGTGTCCCAGTCGCCTTCGAGCATCGCCTCGCGGAACTTCCTTGAACCGTTGGCGTTCGTGCGCTCGCCGACCAGGAGAACCGAACGGTCCTGCTGGTAGGGGGTGGCCGAGTAGATCGACGCCACGCCCGCTTCGACGTTCGGCGTGCGGGCGGCGGCCTTCAAGGGCCGGACGGACTCGACGACGCGCGCGAGGTGTTCGGGTGTCGTGCCGCAACATCCACCCACGACCTGCAAGCCGTACTCGGACACGAAGCGGGTCATGTGCTCGGCGAGCGCGTCGGGCGTGAGGTCGTAGTGCATCTTGCCGTCGACGACACTGGGCAGCCCGGCGTTGGGCAGGCACGAGACGGGCAGGTCGCAGTACTCACTCAGCTGGCGCAGTGGTTCGTACATCTCGACGGGTCCGGTCGCACAGTTAAGACCGATCACGTCGATGCCGAGCGGGCTCAACGCGGTGATCGCCGCGCCGATCTCGGTGCCGGGCAGCATGCGCCCCGTCAGTTCGATCGTCACCTGGGCCTGGATCGGCACGACGCGCCCGTGTCGAACCATGGCGCGGTGACAGGCCGCGATCGCGGCCTTGCCCGAGAGGAGGTCGAACATCGTCTCGACGATCAGGAGGTCGACGCCGCCCTCTAAGAGTGCGTAGGCCAACTCCTCGTAGCTCGCCGAGAGGTCGTCGTAGCTGATCTGTCCGAGGGTCGGGAACTTCGTGCCGGGTCCCATGGAACCGGCGACGAACCTCGGCGACCCGGGACTCACGTAGTCGTCAGCGACGCGCCGCGCGATCGTCGCCGAGGCGAGCGCCAGTTCGTGGGTCCGTTCGGCAATGCCGTATTCGGCCAACACCACCGAGAACGTGCCGAAGGAGTTGGTCTCGATGACGTCGACGCCCACGTCGAGGAAGGAGCGGTGGAGTTTTTCGACCGACCCGGGAAGGCTCACGTTCAGCATCTCGTTGCAGCCCTCGAGGGCCGCGCCACCGAAGTCGTCGGCGTTGAGGTTCTGCAATTGCAGGTTGGTGCCCGTGGCCCCGTCGTAGATGAGGACCCGTTGGGCGAGCGCCGCGAGGTACGGGTCGCTCGCGTTGGGACGGGCGAACGGCGGGCGCACGAGAGACTCCATTGGATAGTCAGGCTACCCGCGCTGTCGACACTCACTACGCTGACAGCGTGAAGATCTACACGCGCAACGGCGACGACGGCACGACGGGGCTGTACTTCGGTGGACGCGTCGAGAAGAACTCACAACCGATCGAGGTGAACGGTACGGTCGACGAGGCGCAGGCGTCACTCGGTTGGGCGCGCTCGCTCAGCGAACCGGAAGGTCGACTCAATGAACTGCTCATCACGTTGGAACGTGACCTCTGGGTCCTGATGGCCGAAGTCGCGACGCTGCCCACCAACCGCCACAAGCTCGCCGCGGGAAAGTCGCTCGTCACCGAGGAGATGATCACCCGGCTCGAGGATGAGATCGACGCGCTGTCGGCCGAGACGGTGATGCCCGCCGAATTCGTCGTGCCGGGCGAGAACCAGCAGGCGGCCGCGCTCGACGTCGCGCGAACGGTGGTGCGCCGTGCGGAGCGCCTCGCCGTTGGCTACGACATCGAGCACTCCTTCGTCGTGGCGTACCTGAATCGCCTCAGCGACCTCGTGTGGACCATGGCACGATGGGCCGAGGGATCGCACCACCGCACCAGTCGCCACTAGTCAGAGAGGACATCATGTCGCGTATCGCCCGTGTCACGACGCCCGTAGAGGGCGCGACCCAGCCCACGGTCTGCGTACCGGTGATCTTCGACGCGGGTGAGGCCTTCGTCGCCGACACCGTGCCCAAGACCCTCGCCGGGCATACGCTGCCGCGGTCGTTCTCCGGGGCGTGGTGCGCGCAGCAGGGCCTTCGTGAGGAGCCGGGCAGCGCGACGGTCCTACGATCCTTCGACGGGCTCAACGTCGCTCTCGTCACCGTCGGTTCGACCCTCAACGACCTCAACCACTACCGCCTCGCGGGCGCCGCCGCCGCGAAGTGCGCGGGTGACGCGAACGTGGCGTTCTTCCTGCCCACCGACGGACTCGACCGGCCCGGTGAGGTGACCCAGGCCCTCGTCGAGGGAGCGCTGCTTGCTTCGTACAACTACAAGGACCAGGGCGCCGCGTCGACGTTCTACGTCGTGCCGCTCGGCTCGCCCCTGCCCACGGTCGAGACCCACAATGAGGTGAGTGACGGTGTTGTACGCGGTGCCATCGTGGCCGAGGGCGTCAACTGGGCCAAGCACCTCATCAACGCGCCCGCCGCGTCGATGCCGCCGCGCGAACTCGCCAAGGCGGCCTTTGATCGACTCGACGTGGACACGTTCGTCGAGGTCGAGGCGTGGAACGAGTCCAAGATCAGGGAGGAGCGCCTCGGAGGACTGCTCGGCGTCGGACAGGGCTCGGCGCAACCGACGCGCCTCGTCTATGCGACCTACGACCCCAAGCCCGGCACGGACCTGCCGCACATCGCGCTCGTGGGAAAGGGCGTCACGTTCGACTCGGGCGGACTGTCGCTCAAGCCCGGCGAAGCGATGATGAAGATGAAGACCGACATGACCGGCGCCGCGGTCGTGCTGGCGGCCGTATCCATCGCGAGCCGGCTGAACCTGGACGTGCGCGTCACCGCCATCGCGCCGATGACCGAGAACCTGCCCGGAGAGAAGGCGCTCAAACCCGGCGACGTGCTGACGATCCGTAACGGCATGACGATCGAGGTCTTGAACACCGACGCCGAGGGGCGTCTCATCCTCGCCGACGCACTGAGTCTGGCGGTCGACGCCAATCCCGACGCCATCGTCGACGTGGCGACGCTCACGGGCGCACAGGGCGTCGCGCTCGGCGACGAAGTCGGCGCGCTCTTCTCCTCGACCGACGAACTGGCGAGATACTTCGCCGTCGCCAGTGCCGACAGTGGAGAGCCCATGTGGCGTCTGCCGCTGTACGCCGGTTACGAGTCCCACCTCGAGTCCGACGTCGCGGACATGAAGAACATCGGAAAGACCGGCAAGGCCGGGGCCATCTCGGCGGCGCTGTTGCTCCAGCGTTTCACCGACGGTCGTCCGTGGGTGCACCTCGACATCGCGGGACCGGCACGTTCCGAAACCGGGCACGGTTACGTGTCCAAGGGTGCGACGGCGTTCGGCGCGAGAACGATCGTGGCGTTCCTGTCGGCGGTCGCCGCTGACGCCCAAAGTTAACGTTTGACGCGACGCACCCGGTCCGTACGAGACATGACGCCGCGTTCGAGTGACGACGACGCCACGTCCGCGCCGTCGTCACGTCCGATCAGTACCGTGGCGAAGAGATCCTCGTCGCTCGCGTTGGCCCAGGCGAGCACTGCAGCGTCGTGGCGAAAGTTGCCCCACAGCGTGGCCCGCCAGCCGCTCTCTTCGAGCAGCAACAACAGCGCCATGGTCGCCATCGCGGCGTCCGTGTGCCAGTAGGGGACGGGCCAGGCGTCACGCTCGGCGAGTCCCGACGACGCCTTGTCGGGCTCGGCGTAGCGCTCGAGGTAGTCAGCCACGCGACAGGTGACGAGCACCGCCCCCCCGGCCCGTGCGAGACCGGGAGCCCGTCGGGCGCTCGCTCGCCAGGCGGCGTCGGTTGCGACGTCGAAGTAGGCACCGACGAGTTCGGGCCCGATCGTGTGCATCCGCACGCCGGCGCTGTTGCCCGCCGTCGGCGCCCACAGCGCCTGGGCGCAAAGTTCGTCGAGCCATTCCTGATCGACGGGCGTACCATCGAAGGAACGGACCATTCGGCGTTGGGCTAAGAGCTCGCGCAGTTCCACTGCGACGGGTTTAGCAGGTTGAGTGGACCTGAATGTTGACCCGGCAGGTAAGATTTAGCCAACTTGAAGGAGCCACGTTGTCGACACCGCGAGAACTGCTGAACGCCGCCAAGGCCGAGATCCGTGAGATCGATCCGCACGAGGTCGCCGAACGGCTCGACCACTTCTACCTGCTCGACGTGCGCGAGCCGGACGAGTTCGATCAGGGCGCCGTGCCCGGCGCGATCCACGTGCCGCGCGGCAACCTGGAGTTCTCCGTCGAGGGGCGCCTGCCCGACAAGAGCGTGCCGATCGCGGTCTACTGCGCCGGCGGCGTCCGGTCGGCCTTCGCCGCCAAGACCCTCCAGGAGCTCGGCTACACCGACGTCGTGTCGGTGATCGGTGGCTTCAACAAGTGGAAGGACGAGGGACTCGTCTGGACGACGCCGCGCACCATGACGGCCGACCAGCGCGTGCGCTACCACCGCCACCTGCTCCTGCCTGAGGTCGGCGAGGCCGGTCAGATGAAGCTGCTCGACGCCAAGGTCCTCCTGCTCGGCGCGGGCGGGCTCGGATCGCCCGCGGCGCTGTACCTCGCCGCCGCCGGCGTCGGCACGATCGGCATCATCGACATGGACGTCGTTGACGCGTCCAACCTCCAGCGCCAGATCCTGCACAACCTCGATCGTGTCGGGATGCGCAAGGTCGACAGTGCGCGCATCACCCTCGAGGCGATCAACCCCGATGTCAAGGTAAAGACCTACGACACGCGACTGGGCGCGGACAACATCCTCGACATCATCGACGGCTACGACGTCATCGTCGACGGCACGGACAACTTCCCGACGCGCTACCTGGTCAATGACGCGGCGCTGGTGAAACGCATTCCCGTCGTGCACGGTTCGATCTTCCGCTTCGAAGGACAGATCACCGTCTTCAATCCCTACGTCGGACCGTGCTATCGCTGCATGATCCCCGAGCCGCCGCCCGCGGAGTTGGCGCCGAGCTGCGCCGAAGCGGGCGTGCTCGGCGTGTTGCCGGGCATCGTCGGTTCCATCCAGGCGGTCGAGGCGATCAAGTTGCTGCTCGAGCTGGGAGACCCGCTCGTCGGACGCCTGCTGACCTACGACGCTCTCGATCAGAGTTTTCGAACCTTCAAGGTCCGCCGCGATCCATCGTGCCCGGCCTGTGGTGACGACGCCGGTCCGATCGTGATCACCGAGTACGACGACCTCTGCATGCCCCACGAGGCGGTGAACGCCTAAACCAGCACGACGATGGTGCCCGCGAACTTGTCGTGCAGCGTCTGGCGACGAGGGTCCCACAGCGGCCACAGGTAGTCGAGCGGCACGAGGAGGACGCCGACGCCGAACACCAGACTGAAGCTGAACAGGGCGGTGATGAACCATCGCATGAACGCGGTCGACATCGTGATGCCCTGGCCCGTCGACGCGCTGACGACGCGGGTCTTGGCCGCACGGTTGCCGAGCGTCTGTCCGCGGGCTCTGCTCAACAGGTACACGAGGTAGAAGCCCTGGAGCGCGAGCGCCGACACCGTGAAGAGTGACGACGTGTAGCTGCCGATCGCCCACCAGATCAGCAGTTCCGGGATCACCAGCGTGAAACCGTCGACGATCGTCGCGCCCACGCGCAGGCCCCACTCGGCGAGCGCGTGGTTCGTCACGGTGTCGCGCCGCCCTCCACTGACCGACGCCACGGTTCCGCAGACCGAGCACGTGCTCGTTTGGAGTTGGGTGCCACAGTTCGCGCAGTACATTCATCATTTCTAGCCTCTGGTGGCGAACTGTCGGTTCTTCGACGCGGAGCCGTGCGGTCAATCGTCTGCGAGGGTGCTGGTCAGTCCGGTGGCGGCGGCGCCAACGCGACAACGCCCTGACGAGCAAGGGCTGACTGTCAGTACGATGACAAGTAGGAGGTGGTCGATGGGTAATTTCTTGAAGTTGGTGACCGCCGGACCGCTGTTCTTCGTCAGCTCCTGGGTGCTGATGATCTTTGCCGGGATCGTGCACCGTGACGTCGGCATACTGCCGTTCGGCTACGTCACGTCGATGATCGCGACCATCGGGCTGTGGCTCTGCGTGGCACCCGCGATTGGCGCGGTATCGCGCGGGCGCGCACGCGAGTGAGAGACGCGTCATTAGGAAGGGAAGGTAGAAGATGGACATTCAGGAACTCTTGAGCCGAGTCGGGCAGAACCTTTCGGTCAGCCGGTCGTTCGGCGCCGCGTACGAGAAGGACGGTGCGATGATCATCCCGGTCGCGTTCGTCGCCGGCGGCGGCGGGGGAGGCGAGGGGACAGGACCCGCCTCGTCAGCGTCGAGTGGCGGGAGCGCGCACGACCACGATGCGTCAGCTTCGTTCGAAGAGTTGCCGGGTGGATCGGGCGGAGGATTCGGGGGCGTCGTGATGCCCATCGGCGTCTACGTCGTGAAGGACGATCGTGTTCGCTGGGTACCCGCGATCAGTGCCAACGTCGCGATCTTCGCCGGGTTGATCGTGCTGCGCATGATCATGCGCGCTCGTCGGCGCGCACATCGTCATCACGGCTGAGCGACCAGTCGGTGCAGTGATACCCCGGGCCTAACTCATGCCCAGTGTGAAGCAGTTGGTCGAACGGTGGCCCGCGGCGTTGTTGACGGTGACGAAGGCGGAGTAGACGGCGCGCGGAGCGTAGAAGCCGTGTCCGGTCGAGATCACCGAACCGGCCTGGGTGTTGCTCGACGCGACGTACGAGACGCGAGCGACGTGCGTCGCAAGCCGACAACGAGCGCCTCGAAACGTATGGACGACGGCGCTCGTGATCCCCTTGGCGCCCCTGCTCGCCCAGCGGACGACCAACGTGCTGAGTCCGAGCGACAAGCGGTGGGCGTTCAACCTCTTCGGCGGTGACGTGGTCGCCGCCGCCGCGGTGGTGGTTGTGGCCGCCGGCGCGGTCGTCGTTGTCGTGGTAACGGTCGTGGTGGTGCTCGTCGTGAAGAAGGGCAGTTCCGATGCCCAGGTGAAGGTCATCGCCGGCGGTTGGCTGGCGGGAAGTTCAATCAGGTCCACGTACGAACCGACGCCGTTCACGTCGGCGTAGCCCGTGCCCATCTCGCACGTAGTGCAGTTGAGTCCTACGCCGTCGTTGTAGCCGGGGTCCGAACCCAGGAGTTCGTCGCGGTGACCCCAACAGCCGGGCGCCGTCGCGGACGTGCACGTGAGGTTGGGCGTCATTTGCGCACTCCCGCCCCATCCGTCGTTGTACATCCAGCCGTAGTCGGCCGCCACGACACTGATGTCCGAGGCCCAGGAGCCGCCGAATCCCGGCGAACCTTGCGCGTCGTTGCCGACGGCGAAACCGGTCGCGAGAGAAGGGTCGCTGTTGTTCTCGGCCGCGTTCTGCGCGTTCGCGCTCAGCGCGGCGCTGAGTCCGAGGTAGGCAGGGTAGCCCCGGTCGACGCGTTCGAGATCGGCGGCGACGAAGAGTTGTTGCTGGGTCGTGAGCGCGTACCAATTCGACGGCAACACCATCGCCGCGACGCCCTCGGCGGCTCTCGCGGCCTTGAGCGCGCGCAGCACGAGGTTCGTGCACGCCGCGTTCTGGGCGTTCGCGGGCCAGGTCAGTTGACTGGTCACGCAGGGATTGGTGCAGGAGTAGTTCCCGGGTGTCCCGGTGCACGGTCCCGACGAGAGATAGTTCGGTGACGGAGCGATGTTGGCCGGCGGGTTGTACGGGGCCGTTCCCGAGGCGCCGACGGTCTCGGGCACGGCCACGAGAAGAAGCGCGAAGAGCACGGCGCCCAGCGCCACGCGGGACCGGGTAACGGGCACGCCGACGGCTCGACCTAGGTACTGCGTCGGGCCGTTCACTGACCCGATCGTACTCGGCACTGGTCGCCGTTTTCGGGCGACGACGGGAATGGCCTCGAATGGCGACGGGCTCTAACCTTGGTCCGTGAATCCAGACGAGCGCTCGACCGACTCGGGCATCGAAATTCGTCAGGTGTACGAACCGAAGGACCTCGACGGATTCGATCCGGCCGAACAACTGGGTGAGCCGGGCGCCTTTCCCTACACCCGCGGGGTCCAGCCGACGATGTACCGCGGTCGACTCTGGACGATGCGCCAGTACGCCGGCTTCGGGACGGCCGAGGCGACGAACGAACGGTTCAAGTTCCTCCTCACGGCCGGCCAGACCGGACTGTCCTGCGCCTTCGACCTGCCGACCCAGATGGGTTACGACGCGGACCACGCACGTGCCGAGGGCGAGGTGGGCAAGGTGGGCGTCGCCATCTCCTCCCTCGAGGACATGCGACTACTGCTCGCGGGCCTACCGCTCGACGAGGTGACGACCTCGATGACCATCAACTCGACCGCTTCGACGCTGCTGCTTCTCTACCAGTTGGTCGGTGAGGATCAGGGCGTGCGCGGCGACCAGTTGCGCGGGACGGTCCAGAACGACATCTTGAAGGAGTACGTCGCGCGCGGCACCTACATCTACCCGCCGCGACCCTCGATGCGTCTCGTCGTGGACACCTTCTCCTACTGCAACAAGGAGATGCCCAACTGGAACACCATCTCGATCTCGGGCTACCACATCCGTGAGGCCGGCTCGACGGCCGTCCAGGAGATCGCCTTCACGCTCGCCAACGGCATTGCCTACGTGGAAGCCGCTCTCGCGGCGGGACTCGTACTCGATGACTTCGCGCCGCGGCTGAGCTTCTTCTTCAACGCCCACAACAATCTTTTCGAAGAGATCGCCAAGTACCGCGCGGCCCGGCGGATGTGGGCGAACATCATGCGCGACCGTTTTGGCGCTTCGGATCCCAAGTCGATGATGCTGCGCTTCCACACCCAGACCGGTGGGTCCACGTTGACCGCCCAGCAGCCCGAGAGCAACATCGTGCGCGTCACCGTCCAGGCCCTCGGCGCGGCCCTCGGCGGCACGCAGAGTCTGCACACCAACGGCTTTGACGAGGCGCTCGGATTGCCGACCGAACGCGCGGCGAAGCTGGCGCTGCGCACTCAGCAGATACTCGGTTACGAGTCCGGAATCGCCGACACCGTCGACCCGCTCGCCGGCTCGTACTTCGTCGAGTCGCTGACCAACGAGGTCGAACGGTTAGCGCTCGAGTACATCAGCGCCATCGACGCCCAGGGCGGCGCCGTCGCGGCGATCGAGTCGCGCTACATGCAGGACGAGATCGAGTCCGCCGCCGATCTGCCCGAAGCGGCGCGCAGCTACATCGCCTTCGTCGAGCAGGAGCTCGAGGTGCCGGTCGCTCTGATCGGAACCGGCCAGGAGCGCGACCGAGTGCTCTAC
>Ga0209385_1000472_pt1 | contig 16243 bp, 10 predicted proteins | sample NGEPerB_FD_184506 | JGI IMG/M metagenome (GOLD analysis project Ga0209385, IMG submission 184506) | Arctic peat soil microbial communities from the Barrow Environmental Observatory site, Barrow, Alaska, USA - NGEE PermafrostAB12-B... | ecosystem: Environmental > Terrestrial > Soil > Wetlands >... | reverse complement strand
ACACAATTCCTCTGTGTAACAAAAATAAGAACTGACACAGAGTGGCACAAAGAATCACAGAGGTTCACAAAGAAAACAGCTTAAACAAAATGTTCTTAACAATTTCCAAATTAAAGTGCAAGTGTAGATGAACAAACAATTATAAATTTTGTAACTTGTTAATCAAGATACCTCAAGATGAATAACTACAAAGTAACAACTCTTAATGATTTTATTATTCTGAAGCAGAAGGATTTTCCATATGCAAAGGGGGAACTGTCGAGCCTGTTAAGTCATATCGGAACCGCTGCTAAAAGGGTTAATAAAAAGATTAGCAAAGCCGGGTTGGTCGATATTTTAGGAAGCTCCGGGGAGGTGAATGTCCATGGTGAAAATCAGCAGAAACTTGATCTCTATGCCGATGAAGTATTCATTGGTGCACTTCTTTCCAGCGGCGAATGCTGTGGTGTTGCAACAGAGGAAAATGAGAAAGAAATTATTTTTTCAGATTCATTTGCATCCGAAGGAAAATATATTGTTTGCATCGACCCGCTTGACGGTTCTTCAAATATTGATTTTAACGTATCTGTCGGAACAATCTTTTCAATGTACAGAAGAATTACACAACGCGGTGAAAAAGTAAAAGAAGAGGATTTTCTTCAAAAAGGATCCAATCAGGTTGCCGCAGGTTATATTATCTATGGATCTTCAACAATGCTTGTCTATTCAACAGGCTTTGGGGTTAATGGATTTACACTCGATCCGTCAATAGGAGAGTTTTGCCTTTCACATCCCGATATAAAAACGCCGGAAGACGGAGCAATCTGCTCAATAAATGAAGGCAATTATATTCATTTCCCGGAGGGAATAAAAAAATATATCAAATACTGCCAGGAAAATGATGAATCTACCGGCAGACCATATACCTCCCGATACATTGGTTCACTGGTATCAGATTTCCACAGGAACCTCCTTAAAGGTGGTATCTTTCTGTATCCGGCTAATAAAAATGCATTAAAGGGAAAACTAAGACTGGTTTATGAATGTAATCCGATTGCGTTCATTGCCACACAGGCAGGAGGCATGGCCTCCGACGGGAAACAAAATATATTGGAAATAGCTCCAACATCGCTGCACCAGCGATCTCCTTTTTATACCGGATCCAAAAACATGGTAATGAAAATTGAAGAGTTTCTTGGTTCTAATTCCTTATGATTCCTTTCTGATTATACTATCTCTGGTTTCGGATCATTATCTTTGCTGATCTAATCAACATTATTAATATCGCTCCCTTAATAATCTTAATGAAAGAAAACCAGATAAACGATCACTATAATAACCATCCGGTACTGCCGGAGCTGGTTGAAACCATTAATGCTGATAGGTTGACGAAGCTGCGAATCGAAGGACTTTCGGGTTCGTCAAGGGCAATAGTCCTGTCGCTGGTTTTTCATAAAACTCAGACAACTCATCTTGTAATAATCCATGAAAAAGAAGATGCAGCTTATTTTTATAATGATCTGATATCCCTGCTGGGTGAAGAATCTGTTTTCTTTTTCCCATCGACGTATAAAAGGTCTGTCCAGTATGAGCAAACCGAACCCGCCAATATTGTTCTTCGAACTGAAGTTCTGAACCACCTTGCATCAGGTAAAAGGAAGGGGATCATAGTCACCTACCCTGAGTCGGTTATGGAAAAAGTTGTCAGCAGGAAAAACCTGAAGAAAAATACTTTCAATATAAATAAAGGAGATAAGATCCCGATGGAGTTTCTTGAAGAGATGCTTCATGAATACAATTTCACAAGGACCGATTTTGTCTATGAGCCCGGACAATACTCAATAAGGGGAAGTATAGCCGATGTGTTTTCTTATTCGTCAGATCTTCCCTACCGTATAGACTTCTTTGGCGAAGAAGTGGAAACAATCAGATCATTTAACACTGACGACCAGCTTTCAGTGAGCATTCACAAGCAGATTTCCATTATACCCAACATCCAGGATATTTCAATTGAAGAGATAAATGATTCATTTACAGATTTTCTGCCCCCCTCTTCTCTGATCTGGATTGAGGATGCAGAGTACATCAGGGAAAAAATCAATAATATTTATTTCCAGACAACTCAGAGAGAAGAGTCGGGACAAATATCAGTCAAGACAGAGATAGTTATGACAGGAAATCGTTTTCTGGATGAATGCAATAAATTCAGGATACTCGTGCTTGGGAAAAAGAGCCTGTTTGAACCTGATGCACGATTTGAGTTCCATACTGAACCTCAACCTGTTTTTAACAAGAACTTTGAGCTGCTCACCGGAAAGCTCTTATCAAACAATGCTGAAGGTTACAGCACGTATATCATCTCAGAAAGCGAATCACAAATTGAAAGGCTGAGGGATATCTTTGCAGAAATCAATCCCGAGGCGCATTTTGATTCATTATTGCTTAATCTTCATGGCGGATTTACCGATCACGATCTGAAGATTTCAGTTTATACCGACCACCAGATTTTTGACAGGTATCATAAATTCAGGATAAGAGGCTATTTTACAAAAAAAGAGAGTATTTCGGTAAAGGAGCTTACTGGTTTGAATCCGGGAGATTATGTTGTTCATATCGATCACGGAATAGGGAAATTCGGAGGGCTTGAAAAGATTGAGGTTAATGGGAAGATACAGGAAGCCATAAAGCTGGTTTACAGGGATAATGATATCCTTTACGTTGGAATTCACTCCCTCTACAGGATATCAAAATACAAAGGGAAGGATAATTCCGAACCAAAAATATATAAGCTTGGATCAGGCGCATGGCAGAAATTAAAGCAAAACACTAAAGCAAGAGTCAAGGATATTGCAAAAGATCTGATACTCCTCTATGCAAAAAGGATGGCCTCACCAGGATACTCTTTTTCACCTGATTCCTACCTTCAGCGCGAACTTGAAGCTTCATTTATTTACGAGGATACACCTGACCAGTTAACAGCATCGATCGCAGTAAAAGGTGATATGGAGGCTCCACATCCTATGGACCGCCTGGTTTGCGGGGATGTAGGTTTCGGAAAAACAGAAATAGCAATCAGGGCTGCATTCAAGTCAGCCTCTGACAGCAAGCAGACTGCAGTACTTGTTCCCACTACCATTCTTGCCCTCCAGCATTATAAAACATTTTCATCGCGCCTTAAGGGGTTTCCATGTAATGTTGAATATATCAGCCGTCATAAGAAATCTGCCGAGCAGAAAAAGATCCTTTCCAACTTATCTGAAGGAAAAATAGACATTATAATCGGAACCCATAAACTTGTTGGGCAGGATGTAAAATTCAAAGATCTTGGTCTCCTGGTAATTGATGAAGAACAGAGATTCGGGGTCTCAGTAAAAGAAAAGCTAAAGAAAATTAAAGCAAACGTTGATACACTGACACTCACAGCCACTCCGATTCCGCGTACATTGCAGTTTTCACTGATGGGAGCGCGTGATCTGTCGATTATCAACACACCGCCTCCAAACAGAATGCCTATCGTAACGGAATTACATGGATTCAATGAAGAGATAATAAAGGAGGGTATTGAATATGAGGTTTCAAGAAACGGACAGGTATTTTTTATTCATAACAGGGTTGAAAATATTAAACAGATTCAGGCTCAGATCAACCGGATATGTCCTAATGTAAAGACTGCAATAGTACACGGCCAGATGGATGGCCCGCATGTTGAAAATGTCATGTACGATTTCATCCAGGGCGATTATGATGTACTGCTAGCCACAACCATTATAGAATCTGGACTCGACATACCAAATGCCAATACAATCTTTATAAACGATGCCCATCATTTTGGTCTGTCTGAACTGCATCAGCTGAGGGGCAGGGTCGGGCGATCAAATAAAAAGGCTTTCTGTTACCTGCTGGCGCCACCGTTAAGCACACTCACACATGAAGCCAGACGGAGACTTAAAGCAATAGAAGAATTTTCTGAACTCGGAAGCGGATTTAATATTGCAATGCAGGATCTTGATATCAGGGGATCGGGAAACCTTCTTGGAGGAGAGCAAAGCGGTTTTATTGCTGATGTCGGATTTGAAACATATCAGCGGATACTGAATGAGGCCATGATTGAATTAAGAGACACTGAATTCAAAGAATCATATTCTCCTGATGATAAAGTTGCTGTGCACGAAAAACCAAATACCGATGGGATTTATGCTTCCGATTTCCAAATTGATACTGACCTTGAAATAATGTTTCCCGATGAATATATTTCAAATATTTCAGAGAGAATACGACTATATAAAGAGTTGAATGAGATTAATTCAGAAGAAGCATTATGCTCTTTTGAGAAGAGGCTTATTGACAGATTTGGTAATATCCCTCCGCCGGCGGAGGCGCTTCTCGATATTGTAAGGATAAAGTGGACCGCCATAAAAATCGGTATCGAAAAAATCCTTCTGAAAAATAATCTTCTTATAGGTTATTTTATTTCTGATCCGAAATCTCAGTTTTACAGAAGTTCACTATTCGTTTCAATTATGAATTATGTGAACAGGAAACAGAAACAGATGAATATGAAACAAAAAGGAACGAAGCTGAGTCTCACCATAGAGAATGTAAAATCAGTTAAATCGGCAATAAGAGTACTGAATGAGATATTGGAGGATTACAAAAGAAGTGACTAAAGTGACTAGAGTGACTAAAGTGCCTAGAGTTATCTGCTTATCTTATATTTTTTCAACTCCAGGCACTCTAAACTCTAGCTCACTCCAAACTTCTCTGATATTATATCAATTTTTATCTAATTTTGCACTATGAATCTCATAGTTGACATTGGTAATACTAGTACAAAACTGGCTGTTTTCCAGGGGAAAACGAAACTATCCCAATCTCGCATAAATGACCTTAGCTGTGAGGAATTTGAAAAAAACCTGACCAAACATAAAATAGAGAAAGCGATTATTTCATCTGTTAAAGAGCTGCCTCCGTTTATTTCTGATCTCTTATTTTCAAAGATCCCTTATGTGCATGTTCTTTCACACAAATCGAGGCTTCCGTTCAAAATCGGGTATAATACTCCGGAGACGCTCGGATCTGACAGGATTGCCGCAGTAGCCGGAGCTTTCAGCCTTTTCCCCCCGTCAGAAGTTCTCATTATTGATGCCGGCACAGCCCTTACTTTTGAGTTCCTCTCAGCCGATATCTACAAAGGCGGCACTATCTCTCCCGGGTTGACAATGAGATTCAAAGCATTGAACAAATTTACCGATAGATTACCGCTTGTTTCTCCGACTGACAATTACTCATTCCCGGGGCAAAATACAACCGATGGAATAGTGGCGGGGGTCATTACGGGAGTTGTTTATGAAATAAATGAGTATATTCGCACGTTTGAGAATAAACATTCTGATTTCAATATTATACTTACAGGTGGGGACAGTGAATTTCTTAAAGACAAAATCAGCTATCAAATCACATATATGCCTGATATTGTGATTGATGGTTTAAATTATATCCTTGAATACAATGCAAAATAAGCTAATAATTGTCACATTTATCTCTCTGTTCTCTTTTGCCTGTACGGCTTTCGGTCAAATAAAAGTTGATTCCCCTTATTCAAGATTTAATCTCGGAACACTAGAGCCCCAGGGATCATTCAGAAGTCTCGGAATGGGAGGTGTCGGTACTGCAATAAGAGACAACAACTCAATATATTTTACAAATCCTGCATCATACAGCAGTTTTGATACAGTATCTTTTATTTTTGATTTTGGTCTCAATTATGGCAGTAATATTATTGGTGAAGGAACATCAAAATTTTCATCCAATGATTTGGATTTCCACCATCTCATCATTGGCTTTCCTCTGGCGAAAGGATGGGGTTTTGCGACAGGAATCGTTCCTGTTACTTCCGGTTATTATCAAATAACGCAAGATGTTACTTCCACTGATCCAACCTATGATCCGAATATCGGAGCATACTCGGCAGAACACTCCGGCGATGGCGGAATAACAAAATTCTTCGTTGGTTCCGGGGTGCAGATCGGGAAACACTTTTCTGTCGGTGCCAATGTGTCATTTCTGTCGGGACAGATAACCAGAGACAATTCGTTTATATTTTCAGACTATTATAATGTCTTTAATAATAAGAGCGAAGAGAATATAGTATTAAAAGGAATTAACTTTGATTACGGATTACAATATACCACATCATTTAAAAATAATTACTTTCTTACTCTGGGGGCATCAATAACCACAGGCAATAATTTTAGTACAAAATACAGTCAGCTATCGGTGAAGTATACAGCATATGGTATTAGTGACACTATGTCGTATGTTTCCAATAACTCAGCCAAGACTTTTATTCCGGCTACCTACAGGTTTGGCATTTCCTTTGGAAAGAAAAATAAATTTACAACCGGGTTAGATTATATTACAACCAAGTGGTCAACTTCAAAAATTCCGGGTTCAACCGGTTACGCGGCCGATACACGTGAACTTCTTTTCGGAGCAGAATTCATACCGGATAAATTCTCAAACTACAATTATGCGAGCAGAGTTGAGTACCGTATCGGAGGTCATATTGGTGATAATTATTTAATTATCAATGGGCAGCAACTCAAAGAGTTCGGTGCAAGTTTTGGCCTGGGATTGCCGATGCGCCTTAATTCAAAGACAAGTCTGTTTTTTGATTTTACCAGGATAGTCGGTTCAGCAGCTTACAACCTCAATAATGAAGACATGTTTACAGTGGGATTCAGTCTGAATCTTTACGATTTCTGGTTCCTTAAACGGAAATATGATTAGAGGTTTCGCTTCTTAACGGTGATCTGAAAATCAAGAATATCACTTTCCTTATGAAAAGGCTGTCATCAAAGTTCAGAATTAATTCAGCGATTTCAGCGCTTATTTTTTTAAGCATGATAATGATATCGTGCGAAAATAAAATCCCAGTAATTCCAAAATCAGATCTTCTCACACTACCCTCTCTTACGGGCAGGAATATCAAAACTGTTTTTACCGATTCCGGACGGGTACAGATTATCATGATATCGCCTCTCATTGAAAAATATGATAAAGCCGATCCCCCATATATTGAATTCAGATCAGGAATCAGAGTAGTCTTATTTAATAACCAGAAGGATTCAGTAACAGTAGTATCAAAATATGCGAAGTGCACCAATAATAATCTATGGGAACTCCGCGACAGCGTTGTAGTGATTAATGAGAGTAATGAAAAGCTTGAAACAGAATTGTTATTCTGGAATCAGGAAAAAGATCGTATCTACACCGACAGATTTGTTAAAATGACCAGCGAAGATCAGATAAGTGTAGGAATCGGTTTCGAATCAGATTCTCACCTTAACAAAAGAAGGATCTTCAAGGTTAAAGCGATAATCTATCCTAAGGATGAGGAATAGTTCGCTGCTCGTTATGGAGATCATCTGGATTGCTACCGGTGCTCTGTGTATCGCGGCTGGAGCCAGATATGCATTTACGAACGACAGCAGCAAAATGCCTGTTTTTGCATTAATGGCTCTGATCTGTTTTGTCTTTGCATGGATAAGACACAGACAAAGGAAAAAGAGCTAACTTTGCTCAATGAACGTAATTCTTATTATATTTTTGGCGGTTATACTGTCTGCGTTCTTTTCCGGTATGGAAATTGCATTTGTAGCTTCGAACAGACTCCGGATTGAACTCGACAGGAAACAAGGTGCATTCGGATCAAAAATAATTAAATTTTTTACTGATAACCCAGGCCAGTATATTGCCACGATGCTGATCGGCAATAACTTTTCACTGGTTATCTACGGACTTGTTTTTTCAAAAATCCTTGGATCACTGCTGACTCCTGTATTTCATTCCGACCTTTTGGTACTGATATTAAATACAATGCTTTCAACTGCTCTTATTCTTCTGGTTGCAGAGTTCCTGCCTAAAACCATATTTATTATTTCCCCGAATTTTTTTCTTAAGTTCCTGAGTATTCCGACCCTCATTTTCTTTTTCCTCTTTTACCCGATTAGCAAGTTCACACTTGCAGCTTCAAATTTGTTTATAAGAATTTTCTTCAAAATAAACACCGGTGAAAAAAAACAGGAAGATCTTGTTTTCAGCAAAGTTGATCTCGATCATTTAGTTAACCTCAGCAAGCAGAGCAAAGAGGAGTCTGAACCAGATCATCACGATATAAAAATTTTTCAGAACGCTCTTGATTTTTCAACGGTGAAGCTCAGAGAGTGTATGGTGCCGAGAACTGAAATTGAAGCAGTTGAATCGGAAACTTCAGTTGAGAAATTGAAAGAGAAATTTGTCGAGACACGACTTTCACGGATATTGATTTATCAGGACAGTATTGACAATATCATTGGTTATTTTGAATTGAAGGATATCTTTAAAAATCCGTCCGGGATCAAGTCCATGATACGTAAGCTATCTATCGTCCCGGAAACAATGCCGGCAAATAAGCTGCTGAAGTTATTTGTTGAGGAGAAGAAGAGCATTGCGCTTGTAGTTGACGAATTCGGAGGAACATCAGGGATGGTAACCATCGAAGATGTACTTGAAGAGATTGTCGGAGACATAGAGGATGAGCACGATACTACCGATCTGATCGAGAAGAAAGTTGGTTATAATGAATATGTATTTTCGGGTCGGTTTGAGATTGACTTCCTGAATGAGAAATATCATCTTAACCTGCCTGAAGAAGATGATTATGAAACGCTTGCCGGAATGATCCTTTTTTATCATGGCAGTATCCCGGGAATAAATGATGTTATTAGAATAGGTAACATCGTAATAAAAGTACTCAGGGCCTCAACTACAAGGCTTGAGCTCGTAAATCTGAAGATAGAGTGATCATTAAATTATCATGAGGTTCCGCGTCGGAGCCCGGAATTGACAGTTCATCCTTAGTGGGCCTATTTCAATATATTTGTGCCTGCAATCATGGGATTCCTCGCTTACACTTGAAATTACAGTTGCTTTTCGTAGTACTGTTTTAATAATTTTATGTATATGTTCATGGGATTCCTCGCTTCCGCTCGGAATGACATGTCTCTTTAATCGTTGGAAATGGTTTATTATGGAGTATGCCATAAAGACATTGTAAAAAAAAGAGGCAATCCTTTCGGATTGCCTCTTTAGATTTAATCATTAGCAAGGTTAGTTACAGTTTTGTATAGGTATGTACACCCTGTTCTACAATAGTAGTATTATTCCATATTGTATATGTGCCTGTAATAGTTCCTGTTGACGTATTAACAATACCAGACTCTACCCCTGAATAGGTACCCCAAACCGTTTTTGGCATAGAATAAGTTTTTCCAATCAGATCAACTGTAAAAGTTGCGTTCCAACCTGAATTCCAATAGTTATCAGTTGTTATTGTGGTAGTTGTAGCTGCTGTAAATGTTATGCCATAACTGTAGGCCTCTGCTGGTTCATCAGCATTGTAATCACCTTCCAGCGCGGTTATAAGATTAGCGGTAGTCGTAAATGACCATACTGGACTCTCCGATATTCCTCCATATGGATCATGAGCAACTATTTTCCAATAATATGTAGCACTTGTGCTTAGAGGTGCAGAAACAGCAAAGGTTGTATCAGAAATACCAGTAGCTACAATTGTTGTTGGAACCGCAGTTTTACCAAGATAAACATCATAAGTTAATGCATCGCCTTCGGGATCGGATCCATTCCAGCTAAGCCTTACACTTTTGGACACTCCAATAGCAGCAGTAGCAGGAACCGGACCAGAAGGAACATTTGGATTCGAATTTACATCAAATGTCCAGACCGGGCTGGTTGTAGTTACATTAAAGGCATCGGTTGTACTAACCTGCCAGTAATAAACACCGCCCTTGGTAATCGTGGCAGTGTAGCTGTTAGAGGTAATACCTGATACTGCAAGTGCAGGTGCTGCTTTTTTACCAAAGTATACATCCCATAGAATTGCATCTGTGGCGGTACCGGCCCAGGTTAAATTTATAGTCTGGCCCGAACCTGTGAACGGAATTACCGCATCAACTGCAGGCAACGGTTCAGCAGGCATAGCTGCCAGACGTTCTCCTGTAGCAACCGGGGCTGCTTTCTTACAACTTTGCATTGTAATTAAGCCGAGTATTATCAGCAGCGTTACAAAAAATAATATTTTTCTTTTCATATCGAATTTTTTTTACGAATAAATTTATTCATCAGTAATTACTTACTTATAATCTTGTTAATACCTCGTACATTATACGATTACCTGCTGAACTGACATAAAAACAGTTCAATACAAATACCCTTGTAACAGGATTATAATAATTAATCGTAAGATCGGCAGGTTTCTGAGTAGGATCTCCTGTCCAAACTGGAAACATACCTCCAACAGATAAACCTGTGGACGGATCAATTACGTCAGCAATAACCGTAAAACAGTTTACACCACCAACAACTATGACAGTGGAAGTAACCTGTATTGAAATATTATAAGCCGAATAGTTTCCAAATCCTGATTTAATAACTGTACTGCAATTGACAGTAGAAAGAGTTTCCACCTGGTTAACAGGTTCTGTCGGGTTACCCGGACGAATACGATAACCTACAACCTGGTAGTCGGCTGCATAAGGATTAGAGATCGGTAATGCCATTAAACGTCCTCCCTGGTTCAGCGCATCGGATGGAACAACTCCACCTGTGGCAGTCTGAATAACAACCGGAGCCATGAAGTTATCGCATGCATTCAGAATGTCAGCATGCCATACCTGGACATGTACATAAGCATTCCTTGTTCCGGCTTTAATAATAATTGAGGGGTCAAGTATCTTAATGTAAGGATACAATTTATAGGCAGTCCCTTTAAGTCTGTTATATCTGCCCATTGCACTTGTATCTACTCCAAGCGTAACTGTTATATCCTGTGTCGGAGGCTGATCAGTTGCAATATTGACCAGAAACTTAAAGGTAACGGTATCGGTGGTCGGTTGCAAAGCTAGGGCCTGATAACCGGCACCATAGATTTCTGCATACATTTTCCCTTTGAGGGAAGATGTCCAATACACACCAACATCATCTTTCAGGCAGGAGTTGAGAATAAAAACTGCTGCAAGAAGGGATACTATCATGAATATTTTGTTTCTCATATTCTATTTTTTATAAATGTTTTTAATTTATGGCCATTCCTGTTATTAACGGTTCTGCCAGAAAATTTTCGTGGTGGTTAAACTTATTGTCCCCTGAGCAAGCACATTCTCATTATTAGTGGTAATTTCTGTCTGAGGATATAACAAACGAACCGGAGGAGTGTCAGAAAGTCTGGCAGGATCAGCAGTGAAATGCAGGAAATCCGGGAAACCAGTTCTGCGGTAGTCAGTCCAGAGAGTCATAGGGTTCATGCCAATCATAGCAAGCCATTTCTGTGTAATAATAACCTGCAGCTTATTCGGAGTTGCGTCATAATTAACAAGAGGTTTAACCTGTCCCAGATATGTTGTGGCATTAGCGGCAGTCAGAGGAACATAAGAGGAAGGATCCTGACTGGCTTTCTGACCCAGATAAAGTATAGACTGTGTTACAGCGCTTTCAAATAATGCCTTGGGATCATCAGTGATATAGCCTCTCATGGCTGCTTCGCTCTGAAGGAAAAGACTCTCAATGTCCGTTAAAATCGGAGTACTTTGATTGTATCCCTGTAACAAACCGAAACCTAATTTTGATGTATTAGGAACCGTATTAAGTACCAGAGCACCAAAATGATTACCCTGGATGCTTGTTCCGGTATATGGTTGGAATAACCTTAGTTTACGTGGGTCGTTATTTGCAGTCAGAAAGTCGCATGCATCCTGGTTTGCTACATAATAACCGAGAGCATCGGCTTGCAATGAACCATCCTGTTTATAGAATTCTTCCCAGAAAGGGTTCATTTTATAAGTAGTCTGAAGATAACCGGGGTTAAGCATAGCACCTTCACCTGCGCCAAGGAATCCAACTGATGTAGTTGTTGCAAGTGCACCGACAATATAATCATGTCTGCCTGTCATGTCTGCCTGATTCATTAACATCCTGAGTTTAAGGGTATTGGCAAACCTTGCCCATTTCCCCATATCACCCTGATAGATAATATCAGCGCTACCGACTGCTGCGGCATCAGCTGAAGCCGATTGTATTAAATTAATCGCGGTATCAATCTTAATAGCCAGATCCTCATAAATCCCTTGCTGTGCATCGTAAGCAGGTTTCAGAATCTGTGTCGCATCGCCGCCTTTGAGAGCCTCTTTATAAGGAATGTTGCCATAGCAATCAACAAGATTGTGAAACAGGTAAACTTCCATAATTAGGCCGATCGCCCTGAAATTCTTCTGCGATGACGCTGAGGAAGATTTTACAACATAGTCAAGGTTCTGCAGCGCCAGATATGAATTATCCCAGATAACCTGGTAGTCGCTGTTAAGAATGTTATACGAGGTTAAAGCTGAAGGCTGGACATACGCATTGCTGATTGACCAGGCTCCGTGCCAAAGATAAACAAAGCTATAGTTGCCCGGAGTGGCAACCAGAACAGCTACAGAGTTAAGAGCTGCCGGTAAAACCAAATTTGCCGGAACAGCAGATGCTGAATTGGGGTTAGTCTCGTCAATGTTGAGAAAATCTTTTTTACACGCGCTTCCCAAAACAAGCAATACAGTTAATAATATAATTAATTTCTTCATATTTTTTTGTTTTTGCTAATTAGAAAGTAAGTTTAACACTAAACCCGTAGACCCTGGTAGGCGGCGTCTGATATTCGTTCGTATACCCTACAGCGTTGCTGGTTCCATTTTCGTTATTAAATTCAGGATCGGTCCATACATTGGTTTTAGGACGCAACATAATGAGATTTCTTCCTACTATACCCACCTGAGCAGCCTTAATAGCGCCTCCAAAGATGTTTTTGACAGGTACATCATATGAAAGTGATACTTCTCTTAATTTCCAAAAAGCAGCGCTGGTCATATACAAACTCTGAGTATTTACAAAAGTACTTCCTGACCAGAGAGCCCAGCCATTGTTTTTGGTAATTATGTTCGTATTGGGAGCATAGGTCGGGTTACCACTGGCATCGGTACCAGTCTGGTATACAGAACCCGGAATTATGAAATTCTGCCGTCCGTTCTGAGCTGAAAACCATGAGTTTCCCGTAAAGTTCAGAGCATTACCAACATAGTTGTCAATGTTATTTCCACCCCTGTAGTCAGCAACCATATTAAAGGTAAATCCTTTCCATGAAAGAGTATTGGTGATACCAAAGATATTATTCGGGTTACCATGTCCCATCTGTACAAGAGCAGGGTTTCTAACCGGGTATCCTGTATTTGGATCAACGACAATGTGACCCTGTGGGTCTCTGATATAATCGGTAACCTGAAGAGCAGGGAACTGCTGCCCTACAATAGCATAGGAAATATCCTTAATTGGCAAAGAGTTAAGAGTACCGTAGATGGATATTACCTTACTTGTATTATAAGCATAGCTGAGTGTCATGTTCCAGCTGAAATCACCTGCATTGAGAACCGGCGTTAATTTGAGGTCAGTCTCAAGACCCTGAGTCTGAAGTTCTCCTGCATTTATAAAAGCCTGGTTATAACCTGTGGCATAGGATATTGAGGCAGGAATTGTCTGATCTTTGGTGTTCGACTGATAAGCGTTAACGCTCAGGCTGACCCTGCTTTTGAAGAAGCCTAATTCAAATCCGGCTTCAATTTCCCTTGTCAGTTCAGGTTTCAGGTTCGGATTGCTGAGAACCGTGTTAAGTGAGAATCCTGCGAGGTTGCCATACGGGAATCCTGTTGATAAGCCATTACCCAATCCAGGGTTAAATTGTGGCAAGGTAGCATACCAGTTTGAAAGAGAGATCTGACCTGTTTTAGATATTGAGCCTCTGATCTTGGCAAAAGATAAAACCGAGTTATCTTTAAGCGAAGGAATTGCTTCAGTAAGTATTAAGCTTACATCGACTCCCGGATAGAAGAATGAACGGTTAGCTTTTGCCAGTCTTGAATCCCAGTCATTTCGTGCCGATCCGTGAACAAATACAAAGTCTTTATACCCAATGGTGAGGTCACCGAAGAGACCCATTGAATTACGATTCAGCTGAACTTCATTCATTCCAGACAGTAATGCCGCATTTTGGGCATCATCAGCGCCAAGTTCACCGGTGCGGTTGCTAACGTTATATAAGCCGGGAATAACTATAGAGTTGTTACCTACATAGGTGTACGCATACTTATTTGAATACATTGAGTTACCAACGATCAGCTTAGCGGTGAAATCACCAACTTTCTTGTTGAACTGTGCAAGAAAGTCACCTGTAAGTATTGTTCTGCTTTCCAGGTAATCCCATGATACGCCTGCAAAAGGTGCCAGAGTTGCGTTTGCTCCGGCCTGCCATGGGTCGCTTTTCATATAAGCATTATAATCGAGACCATCTCTGAAATAAGTATGTTGATCTCCGGTATAGGTTAGACCAACACGATATGAGAGATCAACCCATTTTGCAGGACTCAGAGAAAGAAGCAACGATCCAAGAAGGTTATTTACATAGGTTTTATATCTCGAATGGCTGATCTGCCAGTATGGGTTCGGATAATATGCATTATAATAACCGTTAGCCTGAGCAAACTTGCCATTATCAACATCTCTGTAATTGGTAGGGTCAATTTCACCCGGTGTGTTCAATACGTTCCAGTAAACGGGTCTCTGCTGGAATGGATCATCACCCGATACATCAGTATTGGTTTTTGTGAAGCCAACTGTATAATCAGCATGGAAGATACCTGTCGTCCTTGAACCTGCAACACGAACACCTGTTCTTCTGTTCTTATCACCAGGAACGATACCGGTTGTATTTACATCTTGTCCTGAAAGATAGAAACTGTTTTTATCATCTCCCACCTGGTATGAAACATCGTTTTGTGTAGTAATACCGGTATTGAAAAATTTCTCTATATGATTCGGCACTGCACTGTATTTAACTGTCTGGTATGAACCGTCTGCAAGTATACCACCAAGCATTACCTGCTGTCCGTTAAACTGGGGACCGAAGCACTGGTTTTCAAAAGAGGTATAAGGACTTGTATTACGATCGGCGCCAATCCAGAATGTGTAATTCGGATTACCATTAATTGTATCCTCACCATCACCTGATCCAAAGCGAGTCTGAAGTTTTGGCAAATAAGAGATGGATTCAAAGGTAGTCGTATTGCTTACAGTAATAGTTGGTTTGCCTCCCTGAGATCCTTTTTTTGTTGTAACGACTAAAACACCATTGGAAGCATCGTTCCCGTAAAGTGCCGAAGCGCTTGCTCCTTTAAGTACGTTTACATTGGCAATGTCGTTCGGGTTCACTGAATTCAGGTAACTTGCATCAACCGGAACACCATCAAGGACAACCAACGCTTCGTTGCTTGCCAGGAAGTGGCGGTTTCCTCTTAAAGTAACCCTTGTATCGGGGTTAACTCCGTTATTTACCGTGTTAATCTGTAAACCAGATACCTTGGCGGTCAAACCGGTCACTACGTTTGTAACTCCTGCCTGGGTAAGCTGCTTATCAGATACCTGTTCGGTAGCCACCCCAAGTTCTTTAGCTTGCCTCTTAATGCCAAAGGCTGTAACTACAACTTCATTCAAACCCAGAAGTTCGGGTTCCATTATCACATCAATTACTTTACGGCTTCCGATTTCAACCTCCTGTTTTTTCATCCCGATATAGGAGAAAGTAAGAGTAGTAGCATTCGCCGGCGCTGTAATTGAAAATTTCCCATTCACATCTGTTAGGGCACCAACAGTTGTGCCTTTAACTGTGACAGTTATACCAGCAATTGCACCTTCTCCCTGAACTGAAGAGGTAACCGTACCTGTAATGACTATTGTCTGTGCCAATAAAGTGTAGCCACTTATAAACACAAACAAAACAATCAGCAGAAATAGTTTCTTCATACGATATTAGTTTTAGGTTTTAATTTAACAGCCAAATATATGGGAACTTTATTAAATCTCCAAACTAAACAATTTTATTTTATATGAGAAGCAGAAATCCTGTTTCCATATTCATTGATTTTCTTCGTTTACCCCGGCCCCATGGGGTGCGAAGAAAATCAATATAAAATTCTGAAATATACAGCATAATTATTCCCTCTTTTTCAAATATTCAAATCGCAAAAGGCTATTTCAGGGGCTTAAAGTAGTTATTTTTGTTTAACGTTACTTAAACTGACGGATTATTTTTTCAATATTTTATTTTTTCTCAAATGAGTATCGG
>Ga0209385_1000470_pt1 | contig 16278 bp, 11 predicted proteins | sample NGEPerB_FD_184506 | JGI IMG/M metagenome (GOLD analysis project Ga0209385, IMG submission 184506) | Arctic peat soil microbial communities from the Barrow Environmental Observatory site, Barrow, Alaska, USA - NGEE PermafrostAB12-B... | ecosystem: Environmental > Terrestrial > Soil > Wetlands >... | reverse complement strand
GCGCCGGAGCGTGCGGGTCCGAGCGGCCAGAGCGGCGGGTGGAAACGCCGGCCCTGAGCGAAGCGAAGGGAACGGCGAGGCTCCGCCCGCCGCTCTGGCCTGCTCGGTCGCACGCGCAGGCGCGTCCGAGGGCGGCGCTCGATGCGCCGCCCGAGCGACACGGCCGCAGCCCGCGGGGCAAAACAAGACGGCCTCACGCAGTGAAGAAAGAGACCACCACCCGCGGGACCGGCACGAGAGAAAGCCTCAGCGCCATGGAAGAACGGCGCCCCCCGGGAGGGATTACACCTCGGGGGGCAGCGGCGGAACCTCGCCGGCCGCGACCTCCGCGGCACCCTCTCGGCCGGTGACCGACTGCAGCCGGTCACCGACCTTGCCGGCCAGGCGCTCCGCCTCCTCGTACTTGCGCTGCGCGTTGCCGAGGTGGGTGCCGACCAGGCGGAAGGTGTCGGCGAACTTGCCGAACTCGCGCTGGAGGCGCTCGAGCTCCCGCAGGATCTCGCGCGCCCGCTCCTCCACCTGCATCCCCTTCAGCCCGGTGGCGATCGTCGAGAGGTAGGCGAAGAAGGAGTTGGGCGACACCGGGACGACGCGCCGGCTGGTCGCGTAGGTGAGGAGCGAGCCGCCACTGCCCAGCGCCTCGTCCTTGATGATGACCTCGTAATAGACGTTCTCGGCCGGGATGTACATGAGGGCGAACTCGAACGTCCCTTCGCCCGGACGGATGTACTTGTCGGCGATCTCGTCGATGCGGGCCCTGACCGAGCGCTCGAACTCCTTGCGCGCGGCGGCGCGCGTCGCGTCGTCCGCGGCGGCGATCATGCGCTGGAACGACTCGAGGGGGAACTTCGCGTCCACCGGCACCAGGTGGTCGCGCAGCCTGATCACCGCGTCCACGGTCTGGCCGCCGGCGAAGCGGTGCTGGATCGCAAACGCTCCCGGCGGGAGCACCTGGCGCAGGAACTCCTCGAGCGACGCCTCCCCCATGTTGCCGCGCAGCTTCGGCGCCTTGAGGATCCCCTGCAGCTCCTCGATCTCGCGCCCCAGGGCCTGCATCCGCGTGGCCATCTCCGCTACCTGGCCGAGCTGCCCCTTGAGTTCCCCGAACACCTTGGTCGCGCCCTCGAACTGCGCCCCGAGGTTCTGCTGCGATTGCGCCATCTGGGTGTTGACCGCACCGACCAGCCCCTCGAGCTGGGCGGCCAGCGTGCGCCGCGCCTCCTCCAACCCCTGTCGCAGCGCCTCGCCCGTGGTCGCTTGCCCCCCCTGCACCTGCTGGCCGAACTCACCCATGCGCTGGTGGAAACGGTCGACGACGTCGGTGAGCTGGCGTCCGACCTGATCGAGTGTCTCCCGCTGCGACTGGCCGAGCGCGGCCTGCACGCGCGCCAGCTCGTCGCGCAACGCCTGGTCCTGGCGCCGGCCGCGCGCCAGCTGCACGCCGACCAACACGACGATCACCGCCGCCAGCGTCACCAACGCCACGAGCAACACCGTCATGCCGTTCCTCCCCCTGCCCTGCTTCCCGACGACAGGTCGAGCAACGCCCGCACCCGCGCCTCGGCCGCCGCCGCCAGCGTACGCCGGTCCGCGAACGGCGGCAGGATCGGCTCGCCGAAGCGGACCTCGGCGAGGACCGCCCGGTGCGACGCCAGGCGAAACGCATGAGCGATGAAGTTCTCGCCGTGGAACCACCCGATCACGTCCAGGTTGGCGGCGGTGACCGGCGTGCCGTCGATCTCCAGGTAGCGCACGGCGGCGGGCACTACCGGCGCGTGTGCGTCCACGGCCGCCTGGAACAACCCGCTGCGGAACGGCAGCAGCGCGCCCGCGCCGGCCGATGTCCCCTCCGGGAAGCCGAGCACCGTGGCGCCGGCCGCGAGTGCCTGTGCCACCTGTGCCACGCCCCGCGCCCCGGCGCGAACGTTCTGCCGGTTGATGAAGATCGTCGCGCCGGACGCCGCCAGCGCCCCGAACATCGGCCAGCGCCTCATGTCGTGGCGCGCCGCAAACACCACCGGGAAGAGACCGCCGATCGTGAGGATGTCCGCGTACCCGTAGTGGTTCGCCACTACCAGCGAACCCGGCGGCGGCGCCGCACCCACCCGCCGCACCCGGATGCCGAGGCAACGCGCCCCGACCCGCGCCCAGCGCGCGTTGTGCGGCCCGTTGCGACGCCAGCGCGCGGGGAACCGTGACAGCAGCGGTCCGATCGCCCGCGCCACCACTAGCCACGAGCCGGCCACGAACGCGACCAGGCGTCCCGCCGCCCTCACCCACCGGACCAAGGTCATGCCTTCTTGTACCACGAAAGGCAGGCGCGGCGGGACCATTTCGTGATAACTTTCACGCTGGAAGCCGGTTTCCCGGCGCCGGAGGTTCCCGATGTCCGATGTCCGACCGTTCCGGGCCCTGCGCCCCCGTCCAGAGTTCGCCGCGCGCGTCGCTGCGCCCCCGTACGACGTGATCAACTCCGACGAAGCGCGGGAGATGGCGGAGGGGAACGAGATCTCGTTCCTGCACATCAACAAACCCGAGATCGACCTCCCCCCGGAGGTGAGCCTCTACGACGACCGCGTCTACGCGCGGGGCGTCGCAAACCTGCGGCGGTTCATCGCGGAAGGCGTGTTCGTGCGCGAGCCGGAGTCCCGGTTTTACGTCTACCAGCAGCGCATGGACGGCCATGTCCAGGCGGGAATCGTCGGCGCCGCATCGTGCCAGGAGTACGCGGACGGCCTCATCAAGCGCCACGAGTTCACCCGCAAGGACAAGGAGGACGACCGCACCCGCCACACCCACGAACTCAACGCCAACGCGGGCCCGGTGTTCCTCACCTACCGGAAGCGGGCCGAGATCGACGCGATCGTGGACGGCATCCGCAAGGGCCAGCCGCTTTATGACATCGTGACCTCCGACGGCATCGGCCACACCGTGTGGGCCGTCTCCCCCGGCGAGACGGCGGCGCTGCAGCAGGCGATCCGGGGGGTGCCGGCGCTCTACGTCGCCGACGGCCACCACCGCGCCGCCTCGGCCGCGCGCGTTGGGCTCGAGCGCAAGGCCGGCAACCCGCGCCACCGCGGGGACGAGCCGTACAACTACTTCCTGGCCGTGCTGTTTCCCCACGATCAGCTGCGCATCATGGACTACAACCGCGTCGTCAAGGATCTGGCAGGGCTCACCGCAGACGCGTTCCTCGCCCGGATCGGCGAGACGTTCACGGTCAGCGACACGAACGATCCGCACCCGGATGCGGCGCACCGCTTCGGCATGTACCTCGGCGGCCGGTGGCGCCGCCTCGAGGCGAAACCGGGGACGTTCCCGACCGATGATCTCGTGCGCTCCCTCGACGCCGCAATCCTGCAGGAGAACCTGCTCGCGCCGATTCTGGGCATCACCGACCCGCGCACCGACAAGCGCATCGACTTCGTCGGCGGGATCCGCGGCGTTGGCGAACTGGAGAAGCGCGTGGCCCAGGGGTGGGCGGTCGCGTTCGCCCTCTTCCCCACCTCGCTGGACCAGCTTATGGCGGTGGCCGATGCCGGGCTCGTGATGCCGCCGAAGTCCACCTGGTTCGAGCCCAAGCTGCGGTCGGGCCTGCTCGTCCGGACCCTGGACACCTGGTAGGGGGCGTCACGCCCCGAAAGGAATGGAGGCTGCAATGCTGATCTTGATCTGCGACGCCTTCGACAAGTCGCTCCCAGAGCGTCTGGCGAAGTTCGGGGACGTCACCGAGGACGTCGCGAGACTCCCCCACGCCGAAGTCGCGCTGGTGCGCTCGAAGACCAAGTGCACCGCCGACTGGATCGCCGGCGCACCCAAGCTCAAGCTCATCATCCGCGGCGGTGTCGGCCTCGACAACGTGGACCTCAAGGCCGCCAAGGAGCGCGGGGTCGAGGTGCGGAACACGCCGGCCGCCTCGGCGGTCGCGGTGGCCGAGCTCGCGTTCTGCCTCATGCTGGCCGTGCCCAACAAGCTCGTCGAGGCGCACAACGCCCTCAAGGAGGGCAAGTTCCTCAAGAAGGAAATCAAGCGCACGGAGCTGTTCGGCAAAACGCTCGGCCTCGTCGGCCTCGGCCGCATCGCTTCCGAGGTGGCAAAGCGCGCCGCGGCGTTCGGCATGCGCGTGCTCACGTACGACCCGTTCGTCAAGCGCTCCGACGTCGCGATCATGGTCCCGACGCTCAAGGAGCTGCTCGGCCAAGCGGACTATATCTCGATGCACGTGCCGCTCACCGACGAGACCAGGGGGATGATCAACAGTTCCGCCATTGCCGCGATGAAGGACGGCGTGGTAATCGTCAACACCGGCCGCGGCAAGTGCATCGCGGAGGAGGACCTCGCCGAGGCGCTCCGCTCCGGCAAGGTTGGGGCGTACGCAACGGACGTGTGGTACTCGGATCCGCCCGACCCGGCGAGCCCGATCCTGTCCGCGCCGAACGTGCTCATGACGCCGCACATCGGCGCCAACTCGAAAGAGAACCTGTTGCGGATCGGCAACGAGGTCGTCGCGCTGTTGGAGAGTTGGGTCAAGTGACCGTGGCGGGCGGGCGCCTCGCCCGCCCGCAAGGGAGGCTGCGATGAGTCACAGGGTCATCAACTTCTACGCCGGACCGGCGGGGCTGCCGCTGCCGGCCCTCGAGCGCGCCCAAGCGGAGCTGCTCGACTTCATGGGAACCGGCATGTCGGTGATGGAGATCTCCCATCGCGCCAAGGAGTACGACGCGGTGCACAACGAGGCGATCGCGCTCGTCAAGGAGCTGCTCGCCGTGCCCGACAACTACAAGGTCCTCCTCCTCCAGGGCGGCGGCAACCTGCAGTTCGCCATGCTCCCGATGAACCTTCTCCACTCCGGCCGCAAAGCGGACTACATCGTGACCGGCTCATGGGCGAAGAAGGCGTTCAAGGAAGCCAAGGTCGTTGCAGGCGACGCCGCCCGCGTCGTCGCCACGACCGAGCCGGAAAAGTTCAAGCGCCTCCCCTCGCCGGCCGAGATCAAGGTCAACGCCGACGCCACCTATGTCCACTTCTGCTCCAACAACACGATCTACGGCACGCAGTGGAAGACGTTCCCCGCAACCGGCGGCATCCCGCTCGCATGCGACATGTCGTCCGACTTCATGTGGCGTCCGTTCGACGTCAAGCCGTTCGGGTTCATCTACGCCGGCGCCCAGAAGAACCTCGGGCCCTCCGGGCTCGTGGTCGCGATCATCCGCGACGACGTCCTGGCCATGTGCTCGGACAAGCTCCCGTCGATGCTCCAGTACAAGGTCCACGCCGACAAGAACTCGCTGTTCAACACGCCGCCGTGCTTCTCGATCTACATCCTGCGCAACGTGCTCGCGTACAACAAGTCGATCGGCGGGCTCGCCGCGATCGAGAAGAACAACCGCGAAAAGGGCCGGCTCCTGTACGGCTGCATCGACGCCCACCCCGAGTTCTACAGGGGGTACGTCACCGTCCCCGAGGACCGCTCGTTCATGAACGTGGACTTCAACCTGCCGAGCGAGGAGTTGGATGCGGCGTTCGTCGCCGAGGCCAAGAAGAGCGGCATGGTCGGCCTCAAGGGCTACCGCGACCTCGGCGGCATCCGCGTGTCGATGTACAACGCCGTCAGCGTGGACAACGTCAAGACCCTGGTCGCCTTCATGGAGGACTTCGCCAAGAAGCGCGCGTAGAAACGGGGATCCGGGGTCCGGGGACCGGGGTCCGGAACGACGAAGACACAGCAGGGGCGGGGCCGAGACCCCGCCCTTCGCATATCCAGCAGCGGCGACCGCCGTCCCCGCCGGGGTGCCAGACGCAGCCCACAACTGTGGCATCCGAGGCGACGGCGCGCAGATGACGCCGGTCGCGGTGGTGGCACGTTGCCGGTGGAGTTCAGAAGGCGGCTATAGCGACCGCTTGCGCCCGCGGGTGCCGCGCCGGCTTCCCTTGGGCTTCGAGAAGCGCCCCTCGACAGGGAAGAAGCTCGGACCCGCCATCGGCTCGGGCGGCCCTCCGAACGAGCGCGGACCCGCCGGCCGGCGCGCCGGACGCTCCTCGGCGAGGTTGACCTTCAAGCTCCGGCCGCCGACGTCGCGGCCGTTGAGCTGCCGGATCGCCTCCTCGGCCTCGGCCTGGGTCGCGAACTCGACGAACGCGAACCCGCGCGGCTTGCCGGTGGCGCGGTCGGCTGGCATGTAGAGATCCACAACCGCTCCCGCCGCGGCGAGGAGCTCGCCCAGCTCCTCCTTGGTAGTGCGGAAGCTCAGGTTCCCGACGAAAATCTTTGCTGGAATGGCCCGTCTCCTTCTGTCACGTCCTCGCGTTGGCTGCAACCCGGCTTGTTCGCCGAGGGGGGTATTGTACAGCGAGTTCTCTGCAAACCAAGCGGTGGGCGTTCGGGTGGCGCCGCGGAGGCGCCTGGCGTCTCGCGTCGGTTGAGCGCGGCAGCTGGGCGGCCCGTGCCATGCCGGTCACAGCGGCCCGTCCGTCACCGTCGTTCCTTCCGGGTAGCAGAAGCGGAACACCACGAAGTCGCGCCCGAAGCAGATCTCGTCGCCGTCCGAAAGCTCGACCGGCCTTCGGATCCTGTGGCCGCGAAGGTAGGTCCCGTTCTTGCTGCCGAGGTCCTCGAGGACCGCCCGGCCGCCGGTCACGACAATTCTGGCGTGCCGCCGCGAGACGTGGGAGGAGCTGATTCGCACCACTGCCTCACTGGTTCTGCCGATGACGTTCTCCCCCTCCGACAACGGGCTCTCCTGCTCGCCCCAACACAGGCGGCAGGAGTGGTCGCCCAGCGGGGACGGACTTCGCGGCCACGCGAGTTCCTCGCTCCGGGAAGTTGTGGGCTCATTGACGTGCTCGACCCTGGCGATCAGCCGGTAGCCGCGCTTGGAGATCGTCTCGATAAAGCGGGGCTCGCCGGCGTCGTCACCGAGAGTCTTGCGCAGCTCGGCGATCGTCCGCGTCAGCGCCGACTCGGCGATAAACTCACGCGCCCAAACGGACCCCAGGATCTCTTCCTGGGAGACGACCCCACCGGGCCGACGCGCGAGAAACGCGAGGACGTCCATCAGCTTCGGCCTGAGCTGGACCGTCTGATCGCTCCGGGAGAGCTTGTTCAAGCTCGGCTGGACCAGCCACTCCCCGAGACGGAAATCACACATCGCCATCGCTGCTGAAACTCCTTCTTGAAATCTTCATGCCAATCTAAGTCGTTGGAATTGTTAATGCAAGTAAGCATTTCTTGGCGGAAGTCCACAGATTTGCACTTCACCGGCTGACCCCGACAACCTCGGCAGTTCGGGCGACCAGGCCGGCCGCCGAACGATCCAGAGGCCAAATCCGCCCGCGAGATGCTCAAGTACCTGAGCAAGCCCTGAAGCGCCCGAGGACCAGGAACCCCGGTCCGCGCCGCGCCAGTCGCCTGCCCTCCGGCGGCCACCGGAGCGCCGTGGTCGATGCCCCGGTGCAGCCACCGAATCTGTCCTTCCGCCAGCGCCGTCGACGTGCGTCAACGAGATGGCGTTGCAACGCGGCCAGCCGGACTTGCCCTGCGGCAGGCATCGGCTATCCAAAATCTTGGACATAAATTCGGAATGTCGTCCAGGTCGCCACTGGAAGCCTCATTACACCGTCCCAGTCTCAGGCGTGACTCTTGCATGACTGCAAAATCAAAATAGGCCGAGTGCTGTTTCATGGATCTTCGTCAAAGGTAAGCCAAGGAAGGAGGTGGGCAAGCTATTGGGCCGCTAGGCTGGTGACCAGGATTCAATCGCTGTCTTCGCTGCAAACGAAGGAAAGGGGGCTGTATGAAGTGCGTCAAGTTTGCTTTTCTTGCGCTCGCCGCGACGCTTCTCGCCGTGAGTGCCTACGCTCAATCAACCGGGACCATCGAGGGCAGAATCACTGACGAGACGAAGGCGGCGCTCCCGGGCGTCACCGTCGAGGTGAGCTCGCCGGAGCTGACGGAAGCGAGAGTCATCGCCAGCGATGAGAATGGGCGGTTCCGGGTGACCTTGCTTCCCCCGGGCAGCTACGCCGTCAAGTTTACGTTGGCGGGCTTCGCGACCCAGGAGCAGACCAGAATCACGGTGACTGCGGCCCGGGTAGTGACCCTGCAGGTGCAGATGCGGAGTGCGTACAAGGAAGAGGTGACGGTCACCGGCTCGCTGATTCCGCGTCCCACGCTGGAAGCGATGAGCCCCGTCACTACGATGGACGTCGCGGACCTGAGCTACCGCGGCGCCACCCGGCTCGAGGACTTGATGCAGACGCTGCCGCAGGTGTTCGCGGCGCAGAACTCCACCACCTCGAACAACAGTACCGGGACCGCGACGGTCGACCTGCGCTACCTCGGCAGCGTCCGCACCCTGGTCCTGATCGACGGCAAGCGCATGTCGTCGGGCGATGCCTTCGATCCGTCGCCGGACCTCAACTTCATCCCGGCGTTCCTCGTCAAGCGGGTTGACGTGCTCACCGGCGGCGCCTCCTCGACGTATGGCGCCGACGCCGTCGCCGGCGTGGTCAACTTCATCCTCGACAAGGATTTCGAGGGTGTGCGCGCGGGCGTGCAGTTCGGCGGCTTCCAGCACAACAACGACAACAAGACGTACGACGCCATGAACGCCAAGAAGGGCTTCCAGGCGCCGACCGGTCAGGCGTGGGACGGCGGCTCGCTCGACGCGTACGTGACGATGGGCGGCAAGTTCGCCGACGGCAAGGGCAGCGCTTCCGCCTACATCGACTACCGCAAGACCGCCGGCGTGCTAAAGAACCGGCGCGACTACACCAACTGCTCGGTGGTCTCAATGGGAGCGCTCGGTCCGGTCTGCGGCGGCTCGGGCACGATCCCGGACGGCCAGTTCCAGGTCTACGACCCCAACTTTAACTACCTCGGCGCCTACACCCTGGACCGCTCCGGCGCGGGGAACACGATCCGGCCGCGCACCGGCGCCGACGTGTACAACTACGCCATCTGGAACTGGATGCAGCGGCCCGACCAGAGGTGGACCGCGGGCGGCTTCGTCAACTACGACTGGAACAGCCACTTCAAGGGGTACGTCTCCGTCATGTTGATGAACGACTACACCGACGGCCAGATCGCCCCCTCCGGCGACTTCGGCAACACCTCGCAGCTCAACTGCGACAACCCGATGCTCAGCGCGCAGGAGCGCCAGGTGCTGTGCACCAACGCGGGGTACGGCCCGACCGACATCGCGAACATCTTCATCCTCAAGCGCAACGTCGAGGGCGGCCCGCGCGATTCGCGCATGACGCACACCGACTTCCGCCTCGTCGCCGGCCTCAAGGGCGAGATCAACAGTGCGTGGAAGTACGACTTCTACGGCATGGACGCCGAGGTCAAGTCGCCGCAGGAGTACGCCAACGACCTCAACATCAACAACATCCAGGACGCCCTGCTCGTCGACGGCAACCCCAACGACCCGAGCACCTGGCACTGCCGTTCCGGCAACGCCGGCTGCGTGCCGTGGAACCTCTTCAAGGTCGGCGGCGTGACGCAGGCGGCCCTCAACTACCTGTCCCTCGCCGAGGTGCTCAACTCCGGCACCAAGACCCAGCTCGTCCACGGTGAGATGAACGCCGACCTCAAGGGCTACGGCCTGGTCATCCCGAGCGCGGTCGAAGGGATCCAGTTCGCGGTCGGCGCCGAGTACCGCAAGGAGTTCCTCTTCGTCCATCCCGACCTCGGGTTCGCGATTCCTCTGGGCGCGGGCGCGGGCGGAGCGACGACGCCGGTGGACGGCAGCTACTCCGTCAAGGAAGGGTTCACCGAGGTGCGCGTCCCGCTCGTGCAGGGCGTCCGTGGCGCCAAGAACCTGGTCCTCGACCTCGGCTACCGCTACTCCGACTACAGCACCAACGGCGGATACTCGACGTACAAGGGCGAGGCCGAGTGGTCCCCGACCGCGGACTTCAAGCTGCGCGGCGGCTACAACCGCGCGACCCGCGCGCCGAACGTGCAGGAGCTGTTCAGGCCGCAGTTCAAGAATCTGGGCGGCTCCTTCGACCCCTGCGCCGGGCCGAACCCGCAATACACGCAGGCGCAGTGCGCGTTCACCGGGCTTCCCGCCGCGAAGTACGGGAACCTCCCGGAGAACCCGGCCGGGCAGTACAACGACCTGGAGGGCGGCAACCCGAACCTGACGCCCGAGATCGCCGACACGACCACGTTCGGCCTCGTGCTCACGCCGGAAGGCCTCCCGGGGTTCTCGGCCTCGTTCGACTACTACGACATCAAGATCAAGAACGTGATCGGCTCTCTCCTCGCGGACGACATCCTGCGGCAGTGCGTCACCACCGGCAACCCGGCGCTGTGCTCCCTGATCCACCGCGACCAGACCGGGTCGCTGTGGCTGACGCCGAGCGGCTACACGATCGCGACCAACGCCAACGTCGGCGAGCTGCGCAACCAAGGCGTCGACGTCACCCTGAACTACTCGCTGCCGGCCGGCAAGAGCCTGTTCGGGTTCAACCTCATCGGCAGCTACATGAATAAGCAGGAGATCAACACCGGCCTGTACCAGTACGACTGCGTCGGCTACTTCGGCAACCAGTGCGGCGTTCCGAACCCCAAGTGGCGGCATCTCGCCCGCTTCTCGTGGGAGACGGGAAGCTGGGACTTCAACCTCGCCTGGCGCATGATCGGCGCGGTCACGGTTGACGCCGCGAGCTCCAACCCGGCGCTCGCCAACCCGAGCCAGATAGCGACCTACAAGCTCAACGGCAGCTACCACTACCCCGCGTACCACTACGTCGACATCGGGGCGGCGTACAAGCTGAAGCAGCACGTGCAGCTCACGCTCGGGGTCAACAACATCGCCGACAAGGAACCGCCGCTCGGTTCCGGCTTCAGCCCCAACGACTACGGCACCGGCTTCTACGGCACGTACGACCCGTACGGCCGCTACATCCACTCCAGCATCACGTTCTCGTTCTAGTCCGCACGCAGCACGCAGCACGGGAGCGGCCCCTGCGGGGGCCGCTCCTCTTTGTGTCCTGCGCTAGCGCGGGGGGTTGGTGGGGTGAAGCAGGGTGGCGATCTCGGCGGCGTACGTGCGCTTCAGAGCGTCGGTGGGGGCCACCTCCTGCGCTTTGGAGAGCCAACGCCGGGCCGCCCGAACGTCCCCCTTCGCCAGGTAGCACAGGCTCAGCAGGTGGCAGAACCGGTCCTCCTTGGGGCGCTCGCGCGTCGCGTACTTGAGATGGGAGATCGCCTCGTCATAGTGCTTGGCGGCGTAGGCCCGGCGGGCGAGCTCGAAGCGGTAATAGGGGTTGAGCCAGCGGTGGCGCGCTACCCTCTTGCGGTATGCGGCCGCCCGTTCGAGGTCGCCCTGGCGCTCGTACAGCCGGGCCAGATCGCTCATGGCGACGAGGTCCGAATCGTTCACGTCGAGGGCCTGCAGGTACACGGCCTCGGCGTGGGCCGGGTGCCCGTTGCGCAGGTACAGGGTGCCGAGGTTGGTCCACGCGGGCGAGAAGCCGCGGTCGGCGTTGGCGATCGCCGTGCGGAAGCACGCAAGCGCCGACCCGGTGTCGCCTGAGAGCATGCGCTCGACCCCGACGTTGTTGTAGAAGTGCGCCAGAGCCATGGCGTCCGAGATCGTCCGCATCTCGTAGTTGGCCTTGAAGTCGCCGATGTTGAAGTCGACGACGCGGGTGCCGTCGGCGCCGAGGTTGACGAACACGTCGACGTGGCGGTTGAGCACGAACGCGTCGCTGTCCTGCGTCCAATCGGGTGGGACGTCCACCTCCTGGAACTGCACGTTGAGGCCGACCTCGCGCGCCATCGCGACGAACATGTTCGAGAACGACAGGCAGTTGCCGCGCCGGGTGCGGAACGTTTCGGACGCGGTCCGGGTGGTCTCGTCGTACGTCACCCCGAACGTGCGCGGGTCCATAATCGCAGTGACCAGCTGGTGCAGCTTGAGGGCGTCGCTCCCCTTGCGGTCGACGTGGACATCGATGAACACCCGCATCTCCGGACTCAGGGCGAGGACGTCCGCTTCCGGGACGACGGAGACCGGCCGGTTACCCGTTACGGCGAGCGCTGTGCCGCTCAGCAGTTCGTCAGGCGTGAGCTTGGGCCACCTCCCCCCCCCCTGCCAGCTCGAACAGGCAACCGAGAGAAGGAGAAAACCGAGGAGCGCCCTGCGAACCCAGACGCCGATGCTTCCCGCGCGCCACCGGTGCGGCCGAACCGCTCCGGTCGCCGGTTCAAACGGTCCCCTCGGGCGAGCACTCATCGTCATTTCAACATCCGCCTCGGCGCCCCGTATTGCACGTTCCGCAGCCGCCACAGTACCTATCGTTTCGTACGAAATGGCGACCGAACGGTTACCTGTTCGTCCGCAGTGAAGCGGTCCGCCGTCTCGACGACAACAACCCGTGGCCACGAGCGCGACCGCCGGGGAGCGACGATGGGCCGACCGCACCGGCGCAGATCCGGGCGTGAACGGGCGGCCGTGTCACTCCAACTCGGACGAGACGACGAACGGTTCCTCTCCCCTGATGAAGCTCACGGTCACAACGGTCCTGTGACCGGCGGTGATCAGGACGTTGGAGGACATCTCCCGGCCCCTCCATTTGACCACCATCCGGTGCTCCCCGGCAGCGAGATGGGTGACGTTCAGCACCGTCCCGGTCTTGTCGTGCGTCTTGCCGAGGATTTGCACGGAGCACACCTCCGGCGTCGAGAAGACCCGCAGCGAACCCTGGCCCTCGTTGACGGTCTCGAGCCTGCCGGCGAGGAGGTCGCCGCGCACGCTGACATCGCCGCCGGGCGGCAAGTTGACGACGCCCGTGAGTCGCTCGAAACCCGGTTTGCTGAACGCGACGGTGTGCTGGCCCGGCGACAGGGCGTCGATCCGCAGCACCGGAACGTCCTTGGCCTCGGATTTGCCGTCGACCTCGAACGTGCAGTTCTGCGGGGCCGACGTGACGGTGAGGCGGCCGGCCATCTGCACGACCTCGGGCTGGGCGGGCGCCGGCTCCCGGGGTGCTGCGGCCGCCAAGGGGGAGAACGCGCCGACCTTCACCTCGATCGGGAGCTTCTCGACCTCCACCTTGAAGCTCTGCGGCGCGAATCCGTCCTTCTCGACGCGGACGACGTGGCCACCCACCGCCACGCCGGGGAGGAACAGGCCGTCCTCCTTGGCGCTGGACGTGCCGGCAACCTTGCCGTCGAGGTAGACCCGGAGGCCCGGCTCACAAAGGACCTGGACATCGCCGGCGAACGACACTGCCGGCACGCCCAACAGGAGAGAGAAGAGAAGAAACCAGCGCAGGAACCTCATGAGTCCTCCCGTGCAACCGTGACTTGTCTCAGTCTACCTCCGTCCGCTGCGCTCCTGGGCCAGTCTGCGGGCGGCGTCCTGGCTGGCCACGGCGTCGACCGTGACGATGCGGCAGCGGACCGGGCGCCCGAAGCTCGTGAACTCGAGTGTGGCCCGCGTGCCCGAGCAGACGGTACGGAAGCCGTTGGCGATCGTGATCCCAGTCGCGAACGGGAGGCCGGTGCAGAACCCGTCGAGCGTCAGCAGGTAGTGGCGGGCGCCGAGGGTGCGCAGGTAGGCGGCGTTCTCGGTCAGGGGCGAGAAGCTCTCCGCGGTGGCCGGGTCGAAGCACGCCTCCGGGGGAGCGGGTGCGCTCCGATTGGCGCTGCGGCCTCCCGTTGTGGCGCAGGCGGGGAGCCCCCAACGCCGCCGCGCTCAAGCTCAGGAGCCAAGCCAACGCTCGCCCCCCGGCATGCGCCGCGGCCGCCCCCTTGAGTCCGACCCGCCTGCGCGACGCCGGCCAACGGTTTACCGCCGAGCGTACCCGCGCTGGGCCGAGCGCGACAAATTCTACCCCGCGGGGGGGCGCCGCCGCCCCGGGGAACTGCTGCCTCCGCTCGCCAACCGTCCTCTGCTCGACAGTCCTCCGCTTGCCACCTTGTCACGCCCCAGCAGGTGCGTTAAGCTGAGCGGCGCGTTGGTGTTGATGTGGCCGGCGAGCGGCCGCGGCGGGAAGGTTGCGAGGTCGGAGCGGCCGCAGCGGCGGCGACGCAAATCCAAGCGGACGAGAGAGGGGACCGCAATGCCGAACAGAAATCACACGCTGGCGTGGCTGCTCTTCCCAATCTGGATCACCGCCGTGGCGACCTTCGCCGAGGGCGAGGGCAGGCTCCTCGGCAAGATCCTCGGCCCGGACGGCAAGGGGCTGCCGGGGGTGGTCGTGACCGTCACCGAGGCGGAGCACCCGACCTTCAAGGGCGTCCAGACCACCGACAAGCGGGGGATGTTCACCGTCGACCTCCCGGACCTCGACGTCACCTACCACTATCGTTTCGACAAGGCGGGCTTCCAGTCGATGGAGGTCAATCAGGAGTGGCGCATCAACGGCAGCGAATACTACGAGTGGACGATGCACGTGGGAGAGCCAGCGCCGGTGACGGCGGGCATCCCGGCGGCCTCGAGCTCGGAGCCGGCGATCGCGGCCTATAACGCCGGCGTCAAGGCTTCGCAGGCCAAGGACAACGCGACGGCCGCGGCGAAGTTCAAGGAGGCGGTCGGGTACGATCCGGAGCTGCGTCAGGCCTGGGAGTCGTTGGCGATGGCCGAGATGGCGCTCGGGCAGAACCAGGACGTCGTCACTGCGGCCGAGAGGGCGATCGCGCTCGGCTCGACCGACAAAGCGGTGCTGGAGGCGCGCTGGCAGGCGTACCGCAACCTGAAGGACGATGCCAAGGCGGACGCGGCGCTCAAGGACATGCAGAAGGTCGGTCAGGCGACGGAGGAGGCGAAGAAGGTCCACAACGAGGGCGTTGCCCTGATGCGCGCGGGGGACTATGCGGGCGCCTTCGCCAAGTTCCAGGAGGCGCTCAAGATCGATCCGAACCTGCAGCCGTCCCTCCTCGGCCTCGCTGAGGCCGGCCTCAAGAGCGGCCACAACGCCGACGCCGAGGCCGCGGCGGCGACCGTCCTGAAGACGGATCCCAAGAACGAGCAGGAGATCCGGCTGCGGTACAACGCGTGCCTGGCCCTGGGGGACAAGGAAAAGCTGAGCAGCGCGCTCGTGGAGCTGGCAGCGGTCGAGCCGACGGTGGCTCGCAAAGGGCTGCTGAAGATGGCGTTCGACGCATACGACGCCAACGACATGGCCCAGGCCAAGGCGAGGTTCGACACGGTTCTCCAGGTGGACCCGAACTATCCTCTGGCGCACTACTACCTCGGTGTCATCGAGGTCGGTCAGGGCGCGACCGCCGAGGCGAGAATCCATCTCGAGCGCTTCCTCCAGCTGGCCCCGAACGATCCGGAGGCCAACGCCGCTCGCGATATGCTCAAGTACTTGGGCAAGCCCTGAAGCGGGGAATTTGGCGAAACCGGATCGGCGAGCAATCCGCTCGGGCCGGGGCTGAGGGCGCGAGTCCGTTCCATCTTCCTGCCCCGATGCCGCCGCGCACCGTTCCACGGCGTCGGTCTCCGGACGAGTGTTGCCGCCACCGATGGATGCCGGCCCGGGGCTGAGAGCGTCCGAGCGGCACGGCGGAGGCCGCCACACCGCCGGGGCGACGACCTATTCGACCTGCCCGAAGAGGGGCTTGACGTCCCCCTAGGCGGACGATCGCCGCGACTGGATCCGCTGCAAAGCCCAACGACCCCGCACTCGAGGCCTCGAAGCGAAGCAGCCACTGGCCGGAGGCGACACGGAAGCAACGCGAACCGACGCGACGCCCGGCTCACCGGCCACCCCGACTGCAGGAATGGCCGATACGCAGTTGACCGCCAGGGCGACGGCCCAGACCCGGACCGGCCGGTCCCCGGTGCCGCGGCGGTGACGCGATGCCCCGTCGGGCCTTTCGGCCGGCATAGCCGCCCCGCCGGACCGAGCACCCCAATCGTTCCTCACCACCACCCCGAACCGCCCGTTGTTTTCGCGCACCATCGCTGGCCTCGCGATCCAACGTCGGCGCGGGCGGTCTGCAAGTCTTTACGCTTCTATTCGTTCCTTCCTACAAAAGGACACCGTTTCTCCTCGCTATTCACTCGCTTGCAGACGAGTCCCCGCCGTCCGCTCCGGCGGACGACGAAAATTGGCTGGTAATGGCTGGCCATCAATTGGTGGTTGAAAGCCACCAGATCGGGCCTAAACTGGCGTTAGGACTGGTCCAATTCCTGGACCGGGGGCCTGCAGGCGAGAGGGGCGCGGCGGTGGATATCCGGATCGATAGGGAGTCCGCGGTTCCGATCTACCTCCAGATCAGCACCGGGATCCGGGAGCTGATCCTGTCGGGCA
>Ga0209385_1000468_pt1 | contig 16289 bp, 12 predicted proteins | sample NGEPerB_FD_184506 | JGI IMG/M metagenome (GOLD analysis project Ga0209385, IMG submission 184506) | Arctic peat soil microbial communities from the Barrow Environmental Observatory site, Barrow, Alaska, USA - NGEE PermafrostAB12-B... | ecosystem: Environmental > Terrestrial > Soil > Wetlands >... | reverse complement strand
CCGTAGCTCAGTGGTAGAGCACCCCCTTGGTAAGGGGGAGGTCCACAGTTCAATCCTGTGCGGCAGCACCAGCGACCTTCGCCAGATCAAGGCTGCTTGCAAACACGAAATCAGTGACCGGCCGCGTGTCGCCGACCTGACACAGCCGCGGACGTGACGCTGTTGAATTGAGCCAACAGCTAATCGGCGCCAGCATCGATGACGATACGCAAGATCCGGCTCGGGTTGCATTCGTATTCTTCGAAAGCTGCGGCAACCTGATCAAGTGGATAGCGCGCGGTGACGAAAACCGACATGTCGATCTTGCCGGATGCGGCCAGTTCGATTGAGGGCGCCATGTCGACATGCGTCAGGGCGCGCGTCCCAATGATGCTGATTTCCTTGAAATACAGCCCGAAAGCATTCAGTCCGGAAAAATCCGCATGGCCCAAAGAAAATGAAACGAAGCGCCCGCCCGGCCGCAGCATGTCGATCCCGGCGCGCAACGTGCCTGCGTCACCAACCGTATCAATAACCACGTCAGCGCCGGCACCGTCGGTCAGCTGTTGAACCTTGTCGACTGCCTCGTCCACGCTGGCTCGCACGGTATGGCGAGCGCCCATGCGCGTCGCCAAGTCGATTTTCCACTGCGTGCGGGAGATCGCAATCACCTGTTTGGCGCCGGTGAGGACTGCCAGGCGGGTATGCAGGAGACCTGTCGTTCCCTGTCCCAGAACGACGACGGACTCATCGGCCGCGATGGCGGCGCGCACCTGCGCGTGCCGTACGGTCGCCAGCGTCTCGATGAGCGTTGCTTCGGCCAGCGGCAAGTGCGCAGGCAGCGGATGGACGTAACGCGCCGCCAGGCGAACATATTGGCTGAGCGAGCCTTCGAATTCACGACCGATAATTCCGGCATTGCGGCACAGATGTTCGTCGCCTCGCCGGCAACAATCGCAGCGCCCGCAACTGATCACCGGGTTGATGATGACGTTCTGACCCGGCTGCAACCCGCTCACGTCCGCTGCCACCGTCGCGATCGTACCGGTCGCTTCGTGTCCGAGCACAACGGGATACCGAACGCCGGGATGATGGCCCAGATACATATCGAGATCGGTGTGACAAACCGCGGTGGCGGCGATGCGCACGACCACTTCGCCCGCTTCGGCGCGCGGAACCGGGCGCTCGCGCACGACGAATTTTCTGGGTTGTTCGAGAATTGCTACCTGCATTGCACCGCGCCCCATCGACCGTCCGATGATCCGGCCGCTCATCCGCAACCGAGCATTCCTAGCATCAATCGCGCCTCGGAGGATCAATAATCGGCCATCGTCGAAACAGCCGGGACGGCCGCCCGCACGCGGCTGCATCGCCATGTGCCGGCGTGATAGAGTTGCTGACAATAAATGGGAGATTTTCGATGGAAGAGATGTTCATTCAATCCGATGAGCAGCGGGCGATTCTTGAAACCGTCAGACGTTTCGTCGCAGAGGTGGTGACGCCAAAGGCGCCGGCGCTCGATGCCATGACCGATCCGGCGGCCGGCTATTCCGAGGAAATCGTCGCCGCCGCCGATGCCGTCGGCATCCGCACCATGACGCTATCCGAGAAGTATGGCGGCCTTGGCACCGACTCGATCACCACCGCGATGGTGGTGGAGGAACTGGCGATCGGCGACCTCGGCACATCGGTGGTCATGGCGCAGACCTTGAAGCTCGCGCATATCATGGAACAGGCGCTCAACGCAGAGCAGCAGAAACGCTCGCTCGCGATCTTCGCCAAGGATCCGAAGGGCGTGCTGGCGATCGGCATTACCGAGCCGGACAATGCATCGAATTATTTCCTTCCCTTTCCAACGCCGATGCGCACCTTCGGCGAGAGAACCAAGGGCGGCTGGATCGTGAACGGCATGAAGCACTTTATCTCGAACGGCAATCGCGCCAGCTTCTACCTGGTGTTCATCCAGACCGAGAAGAACAAGCCGATGGCCGATGGCATGACTTGCTTCCTGCTCGAGCGCGGGCGGCAGGGCTTCAGCATCGGCCGCGTGCACGACAAGATGGGCGAGCGGCTCGCCAACAACGCCGAGCTGATCTTCCAGGACTGTTTCTTTCCCGAAGAGGATGTTGTTGGCGAAGTCGGCAAGGGTTTTGAGGTGCTCGCCCGCTTTTTTCCGTCAAGCAATTCCTACGCGGCGGCGAGCATCCTTGGCGTCGCGGTCGCGCTGTATCGCAAGGCGGTGCAGTGGGCCAAGCTGCGCGTGCAAGGCGGCAAACCGCTGATCGAGCATGACGGCATCCGCGCCCAGCTCGTAGAGATGAAGATGTTGATCGACGCGTCGCGCTCCTACATTCATCGCGCCTGCTGGCTGGCCGATCACCAGGATCAAGGCTGGGACCGCACGCTGGGAGCCCTGCCCAAGGTGATGGCGTCGCAGGCGGCTTGGAAGATTGCCACCTGGACACTCGAGATTCACGGCGGCAGTGGCTACATGAAGGAAGTTGGCGTCGAGAAGCTGGTGCGCGACGCCGCCGCCTTCCTGCATTCGGACGGTGTCAACCGCACGCTGTTCCTGAAGGCCGCCAATTTCATGTTCAACTGAGGAGTCCGCCATGCGGGCATTGGTGCTGAGAGCCGCCAATACGCCATTCGAACTCGTTGACATGCCGGATCCGATCGCCGGTCCCGGCGAAGCGGTGGCGCGCGTGTTGGCATGCGGCTGCGGGCTTACCATCCAGCACTATAAGGCCGGGCGTACGCGGCTCGCCTTCCCGCGCATCATCGGTCATGAGATCACCGGCGAGATCGTTGAGATCGGCGCCGGCGTCACGAGCCTCAAGGTGGGCGATCCGGTGACGGCCTACTATTATCTCAATTGCGGCCATTGCCGATATTGTCTGTCCAATCTCGAACCGCTTTGCGACAACCTCAACGGCCTCGTCGGCAAGGAATGCGATGGCGGCTATGCGCAATACATAAAACTTCCGGCCCGCAACTTCATCTGCCTTCCCGAGGGGCTTGATTACAAAGCGCACCCGGCGGAAATCGGCGTCGTCACCGACGCGCTCGCGACGCCTTACAAAGTGCTCAAGCGCGCACGCATCCGGGCCGGGGAAAGCGTCGCGGTGTTTGGCGCCGGCGGCGGGCTCGGCATCCATCAGGTGATGATGGCGAAGTGGGCCGGCGCCCGTGTCATCGCTGTCGACATCGCCAAGGACAAATTTGCGGCCTGCCGTAAAGCCGGGGCGCACGAGATCGTCGACGCTTCGAAAGATAATGTGGTCGAGGCCCTGAAAGATCTGACCGACGGCCGCGGCGTGGATGTCGCAGTGGACTATGTCTCATCGACGACGACGCTGGAGGCTGGCGCCAAGGCGCTCGGCAAGCGCGGCCGGCTGGTGACACTCGGCGGTGCGGGAAAGCCATTCCAGCTCTCCGCCATGGATCTTCTGCACAAGGAACAACAGATTCTCGGCAGTCGTTATGTCACCCGTATTGAAGTGATCGAATCGCTTGAGCTTGTCGCGCGTGGCGAAGTCTGGCCCTTGGTCAGTGAAATTCGGCCGATGGAGCAGGCCGAAGAATTGCATGCGTTGGTGGAAAACGGAAAAGTGACGGGCCGTGCCGCGCTACGCATTCCCTGAGCCTGTGTCCCGCCCGCCAGCCTTAATCGTTCAGCCGGTGGCCGCGAGCGCCTTCTGCTTCGGCGCATCCCGACGCCCGACCAACGCCGCATAGTCCGCGATCGGTTTCGGCCGGCCGACGAAATAGCCCTGGATCTCGTTGCAGGATTCGTCGGCGAGGAACTTGAGCTGTTCTTCGGTCTCCACGCCTTCCGCCACCACCGGCAGAGCGAGCCCGTGACCGAGCGCGATCACCGCGCGCACGATGGTGGCCGCCTGCTGGCTGCGGCCGAGATTGGCGATGAAGGACCGGTCGATCTTGATCTTGTCGAATGGGAACGACTGCAAATACGACAGCGACGAATAGCCGGTGCCGAAATCGTCCATGGCGATGCGCACGCCGAGGTTCTTCAGCCGGCGCAGGATCGCGACCGCCCGGTTGAAATCGCCGATCAGCACGCCCTCGGTGATCTCAAGCTCGAGGCGCGCCGGCGAGAGGCCGGTTTCCAGCAGCACCTGGTGCACCAGCTTCGGCAGATCGCCGTGCTGGAACTGCACCGGCGACAGATTGATGGCGATGTGCAGCGGCCGCGGCCAGGACGCCGCCTCGCGGCAGGCGGTGCGCAGAATCCATTCGCCGAGTTCCAAGATGATCCCGCTCTCCTCGGCGAGCGGAATGAAGGTGCCGGGCGTGACCAGCCCCTGACGCGGATGGTGCCAGCGCACGAGCGCCTCGAAGCCGGTGACCTCGCCGTCGATATGCGCCTGCGGCTGATAGTGCAGCGCGATCTCGTCGTGCACGATGGCCGTGCGCAAATCCTGCTGCAGCGCGCGCTTTTCACGCAGCTGTTTATCCATCGCCAGTTCGAAGAAGCGGATCGATCCGCGCATTTCCGATTTCGCGCGAAACAGTGCGGCATCCGCATTGGCGACCAGGGTCGCCGCGTCGGCGCCGTCCTGCGGGAAGATGGCAACGCCGACGGTCAGGCCGACGCGCAGCGGCGCGCCGTCGATACCGATATCGGTATCGAGTGCCGCGCATAATTTTTCCGCAATCGCCTCGGCGGTCGCCGGTTGCGGCCCGGTCGGGGTGATGACGGTGAATTCGTCGCCGCCGACGCGGGCGATAAATGCGCCTTGGCAGGCCTGCTCCAGCCGGGACGCCACTTCGCGCAATAGCCTGTCGCCGACCGAGGGGCCGAACACGTCGTTGACCGTCTTGAAGCGATCGAGATCGACGCTGAGCAGGCCGAAGCTTTCTCCCGCAGCCGCGGCAAGCTCAAGCGTGGCGGCGATGCATTCGTTGAACGCCGTCCGATTCGGCAGCTCGGTGAGCGAATCGTGGTGCGCCATGTGGGCGATGCGCTGCTCGTCGCGCTTGCGTTTGGTCAAGTCATCAATGACGGAAATCATATATTGCGGTTTTCCGTCGTCGCCCATGACGGGATGCCGCGTCGTGGAAACGATGCGATTAGTGCCGTCAGGTGTAACGATCGCGTGCTCGTCGGTAAATGTCTCTCGGCCGGATTTCAGAAGTTCGAGATCGCGCTGATGGATAAGATCGGCGGTTCCTTTCGAAAAAATCTCCGCGGCGGTCTTGCCGATCATTTTTTCGCGCGGGAGAGCAAAATATTTTTCGCCGGCATGGTTGACCAGCAGATAGCGCAGGCTCGGAAGTTCCTTGACGACGATGTTCGAAGGTACATTGTTGATGATCGTATCAAGAAACGTCCGTGTGCGAACCAGCTCGTGCTCGGCGCGCTTGCGTTCGGTGATATCCTCATGCGTCGCCAGCCAGCCGCCGCCTTTGATCGGCTGATTGACGACGGCGATGATGCGCCCGTCGGCCAACTCGATGTTCAGCGTAAAGGCCTTGCCTTCTTTAAGCGACGCGCGCAACTCGCCGTCGTAGCGCGACGGATCGAGCGGGAACGTGCCGGCCGCGATGCGCGCATCGAGCAGGTCGCGAATGGTGCAGCCGCGCCAGATGCGCAGCGGATCGATGTTGTACATGGCCCGGTAGCGCTCGTTCCAGACCAGCAGCCGGTTCTGCGCATCGAACATGCACAGGCCCTGGATCATGTTGCCGATCGCGGTCTGCATCAGTTGGGCCTGGGTCTTCAGGTCGCTCTCGGCCTGGCGCCGCGCCTTGATCTCCTGCGACAATTCCTTGAGCCGGCGGAAACAGAAAACGATCATCGCCACGCCCACGACGCAAAACACCAGGATCAGCTCATGCAACTCGTATTCCGAATGCGCGTCTGCGAATCGAAGGAAATTGTCGAACAGGTCGAACCACGCGGTGACAACAAAGGTCGCGAGCGCGAGCGCGCTGATGACCAACGCATCTTTGACGGCGCGCCGGCGCCAGTCGATGGCACGGAGCCTGATACGGAAATTTTGCCAAATATGCATTTTTACCTGAACCGCCCGGATGTATGCGGTACCGCACATATCTATAAAGTTGAAAAACTTCAGAACAGTTACGTACGGTTACTAACGATCGCCGGCAAAGATCGCGCGACTTTTAGTGAATCCGTTCATCCCGCGACAGTCACAGCGCGGCGACCGCGGACGCCGCTGCCGCCGCGGAAAAGAATGCGGCTGGAGTGGGCCGCAGATGGTTATTGCGGTCTTAAGAACCCGAAATCGCAGCCTTCATCGGCGCCAAGAATTTCCTGGGCATAGAGCCGGGCATAGCCGCGCTCCGGCTTATCAGCCGCAGGCTTGGCGGCGGCGGCGCGGCGCTTAAGTTCCGCGTCATCGACCATGAGATCGATGCGGCGGTCCTTGACTGAGAGCCGGATGCGGTCGCCGTTGCGCACCAGGCCGAGCGGGCCACCGGAGGCGGCATCCGGCGTCACGTGCAGCACGATAGTGCCGAACGCGGTGCCGCTCATGCGCGCATCGGAGACCCGCACCATGTCCTTGACGCCTTTGGTGGCGAGCTTCTTCGGGATCGGCAGATAGCCGGCCTCCGGCATCGCCGAGGGTGAATGTGGTCCGGCGTTTTGCAGCACCAGAATATCCCTCGCCTCGACGTCGAGATTGGGATCGTCGATGCGCGCGGCCAGATCGGCCAGCGAAGTGAACACCACCGCCCTGCCCTCGAGCTCGAACAGATTGGAGTCGGCCGCCGAGCGCTTGAGGATCGCGCCTTGCGGGGCAAGATTGCCGAACAGCGCGACCAGCCCGCCCTGCGGCTCCAGCGGCTTCTTGCGTTCGGCGATGATGGTGCGGTCGATCCATGCGTCGCTGTCGTGTGCAAGCCGCTCGCCCAACGTCTCGCCGGTCACCGTCATGGCGTCGAGATGCAGCAGATCCTTCAACTCCCGCATCAGCGCGCCCATGCCGCCGGCGGCGAAGAAATCCTCCATGTAACCGTTGCCGACCGGCTTCAGGTTCACCAGCACCGGCGTGCTGTCGGACAATTCATTGAGCCGTTTGAGCGACACCGGCACGCCGGCGCGGCCGGCGATCGCCGTCAGATGGATAATCCCATTGGTCGATCCGCCGATGGCGAGCAGCACGCGCAGCGCGTTCTCCATCGATTTCTGATTGATGATTTTGTCCGGCGTGAGCTTTGAGCCGATCAATTGTACGGCCAATGCACCGGTCGCTTCCGCCGCGCGCAAGCGGTCGGCATGCACGGCGGGGATGGCGGCGGTGCCCGGCAGGATCATGCCGAGCGCTTCGACCAGGCAGGCCATGGTCGAGGCGGTGCCCATCACCGCGCAGGTGCCGGCCGTGGTGGCGAGCTTGCCTTCGATCTCGTTGATTTCCGCCTCATCGATCTTGCCGGCGCGATATTGCGCCCAGAACCGGCGGCAATCGGTGCAGGCGCCCAGCCGCTCGCCGCGGTGGCGCCCGGTCATCATCGGTCCGCCCACCAGCATGACTGCCGGCCGCCCGGCCGACACCGCGCCCATGAGCTGCGCCGGCACCGTCTTGTCGCAGCCGCCCATCAGCACCACGGCATCCATGGGCTGCGCGCGCACCATTTCCTCGGTATCCATCGACATCAGGTTGCGGAATTTCATGCTGGTCGGCGACAGCCACACCTCGCCGAGCGAAATGGTGGGGAATTCCATCGGCAGCGCGCCGGCCGCCAGCACGCCGCGTTTCACGGCATCCAGCAGTTCGGGAAAATGCCGGTGGCAATTGTTGAAGCTCGATGGCGTGTAGGCGATGCCGACCACCGGCTTTGCCAGCATGGCATTGGAATAGCCCATCGAGCGCGCGAACGAGCGCCGCAGATAGAGTGAAAAATCCGGGTCGCCGTAATTGGTCAGACCGTGCCCGATGCCGGTAATGCGCTCGCTCATGTGGCCACTTTCTGCAGCCGCGACAGGCCGGATGCAAGCCGGTGCGACCAGGGGTGCGATAATATGCGGTCCGACATTACCGGATAGCGGCGCTTGAGCCAGCCCATTCCGACCTGGTGCGCCCACACCATGACCACCATCATGGTGAGGAACCAGGTCAGGTAATGATAGCGGGCGATTGACGCATTATAGAAGAGTGCGACCACGTGCTGGGCGAGCGCCGAAGCACCGATCAGGCGCAGCCACGGATCAAACTGACGGCCGCGCGCCACGACATAGATCAGGATGGCGACGCCGGCGGCATTCAACGGGGCGGTGACGTAGGATTCCGCGGGGCCGCTCAGCCAATTCGCCACCTGCGTGAGCGCACGCATCGCATAGCCGTCGCCGAAGTCGAGGCTCAGCAGTTCACGCATGACTGCCGCATAGGCGGACGGCGGCATCACCAGCAGATCGGACGCCCCGGCATTGGTGCTGAACAGCACGAAAACATGGCCATAGACCCAGTTGTGCAGCGCCATGGAGAACACCGGCAGGAACCCGATGCACAGACCAGCCAGCCGCGGCCATTGTCGTTGATGGAGCGCGACCAGTCCGGCACCGCCGAGCAGCACCGCCGCCGCGGGCGCAATGATCGGCTTCATGCAGATTCCAAGCGCCAGCAGCAGCGCGCCGAAAAATGCTGGGGTGAATTTTTCCTGCGGTCCCGGCGCCTTCGCGCCAACAATTGGAAGCAGACCGGCAATGAGCAGAATATAGGCCGCGGGATCGGCAAAGCCGCGCGCCGCCCATTTGACGTAATGCGCGAAGCTGGTGCCGAACAGCATGCCGAGCGGGATCGCGACAAAGAGCAAAATCAACGTGAGCGACCAAATCTCTGGCAAAAATCTCCGGAACAAACCGTAGGCCAGAAACGGCAGCAGAAGAATGAGCGATAGATAGCCGAGATAGCTTTCGCCGAACACGATATGTTCGAGCGCGCGAAAATAGCGCAGGCCCGGGCCCCCGTAGTAAAAGACTTTTTCGCCGCCTTCGAGCGCGCTCCAGATATCGCCGGCCAGAAGTTTTTGCAAAATGATGCGGCCGACACCGTCGTAGAACAGCCCATCGTCGCCGCCGTCCATGGGCCGCACCCCGCCGAGGAAGCTGGCATCGTCGATCGCGATCACCAAGAGCGCCAAGACGATCAGAATGACCGGCAGGATAACATGCCGTGTTCGGAGCCGAACTAGCACCCCGAGCATGGCGAGTACTGCCACTACTGCCAGCGTGCCGACGGCGAGTTCTGGCAAGCGCACGGACCACGGCGGCGTGAGACGCATGGCCAGCGTGTCCGGCTTGATCGCGATGCCGAAAATGCGCCGGCCGGCGTCGGCGGGCTCGATCGTGCGGCAGCCCTCGCCAGGCCACAGCGAAAAATGTTCGCCGGCGCCTTCCCACATCGCCTCGCCACGCCAGCACAGCTCGCCGCCGACATAAGCCGCCGGCAGGCGAACCATTTCGTACCAAGGCATGGTGAGATGCCAGCGCTGCAGACCCATCCAGAAGCGGCGGTCACGATCCGCGCGATGAACGTCGGGCGCGGCGGTGTACCAGTTGTAGCGGGTCTCATTGGTGAAGCCGAGCCCCAGCCATACCGGATCGGAAAAATCGAGCGCGGTCACCGAACGCGATAGCGGCGTCTTGTGAATAATCCCATCGGCGGAAAACGCGAACGCGGAATCGGGCAAGCCGCCGTCCTGCCAGCAGCCGACACTGCCGGGCCGGCAGCGCACGGCGGGCGGATACAGGGCGTCGAATTCATTCGCCATGTGGCGATAGACATCCGCCGGCAATCCGCGCTCAAGCGCCGGACTCGGCAGAAAAACATTGTGGCCTTCCTCGATGCGCGGCGGCGCCAGCAGAAATTGCCCGGCGACGGCAAGGGCGACGATGGCGACCGCGGCGGCCCAGGCGCCGGCGCTCGCCCTTACCGCGCCGCTGAAAATGACGACCGTTGCCACCAGCAGCAGCGCGTAGCTGCCGACATCATTGACCGGCAGGCCGACCGCGGCGAGCGCCAGCAGCAGCACGGCCAGCTTGCGCCACCCGCCGCAGACGGACGATGCAGCCTCGCTTGCAGATGGCATGGTGCGCTCCCGCCTAACGCCAGTATGCCCTTGCGTAGCATGCCGATTTGGCTCAAATCCACGACGCATGCGGCAACCGCTCTATTATTTCGGGGCTTTTAGACTGTGATCCGTCTGGGCATCGTCGGCACCAACTACGGACGCACCGTGCAGTTGCCTGCGTTCCGCGCCGACCCGCGCTGCCAGGTGGTGGCGCTCGCCGGCAGCGACCAGGCGCGCACGGCCGAGCTTGCCCGCGCCGCCGGCGTGGCCAAAGGTTACGGAGATTGGCGCGCGCTGGTCGAGGACGCGGACGTGCAAGCCGTCGCCATCGCCACGCTGCCGAGCCTGCAGGCGCAGATCGCGATCTGCGCGCTCGAGTTCGGCAAGCCGGTGTTCATCGAAAAACCGATGGCCGGCGATCTAGCGGCTGCGCGCGCCATGCTGCAGCAGGCCACAGTGAGCCGCCTGCCGACCATGATCGATTTCAATTTCCATCAAACCATGAACTGGCAGCGCGCCAAGCAAATGCTCGACGCCGGCGCCGTCGGCACGCTCCGTCATGTCACCGTGCATTGGCATGTCGAGAGCCGCGCCATCCAGATGCGCATGCGCAATTGGAAAATCATGGGCGACGACGGCGGCGGCGTGCTCGGCAATTTCATCAGTCATTGTTTTCATTATCTCGAATGGTTCTGCGGGCCGATCGCCGGATTGTCGGCGCGCATTTCGGGCCTGCCCGACGATCCCGAGCTTGAGACCACGGTGGCGATGGCGCTTCGCTTTCAGGCCGGCCCCTTGTGCAGCCTGAGCATGAGCTGCGCGTCCTTTCTCGGCGCCGGCCACCGCATCGAATTTTTCGGCGAGGACGGCACGCTGGTGCTGCATAATCCCGGCGTCGATTACATGCGCGGCTTCGAATTGTTTCACGCCAAGCGGCCGGCGGCGGCGCTCGAGCGCATCGCCGTCATCGACCCGGTCGACGCGCAATATCCCGAAGGCCGCATCGCACCGGTGTCGCGGCTAGCCAAGAAATTTTTCGACGCCATCGAAAGCGGAGGTACGCCGACGCCGGGATTTGCCGAAGGCTATCGCGTGCAACGGCTGATGGACGCCGCGCGGCGCTCGCACAATCAAGGCAAATGGATCGATTTCTCCGCTGAGGACGCCAACCATGAGAGCGCTCCGTGAGCAACGCGCGCATCCTCGTCACCGGCGGCAGTGGCTTCATCGGCTCCAGTTTGGTGAAGGCCTTGCTGCGCGCCGGTTGCCGCGTGCGGGTGCTCGACGACAATTCGCGCGGCAGTTCGCGCCGCCTCGCTGACGTCGCCAAGGACATCGAATTCATCGCCGGCGATATTCGCGATGCGGCGGCTGTGGACGCAGCCGCCCAGGGCACGGACGAGGTGCATCACCTCGCCTTCGTCAACGGCACGGAATTTTTCTACAGCGCGCCCGATCTGGTGCTCGACGTCGGCGTGCGCGGCATGATCAATGTCATCGATGCTTGCCGCAAGCACGGCATTGGCAGGCTGGTGCTGGCGTCCTCGTCCGAGGTCTATCAGACGCCGCCGCACATTCCGACCGATGAATCCGCGCCGCTGGTGGTGCCCGATGTGCATAACCCACGCTATTCCTACGGCGCCGGCAAATTGATCAGCGAAGTGATGGCGATCAATTTCGGCCGCAAGTATTTCGAACGCGTGCTGATCTTCCGCCCGCACAATGTCTACGGGCCCGACATGGGCTGGGAACACGTGATCCCGCAATTTGCGCTGCGCCTGCAGACAGCGGGCAAGTGCCAGCCCTCCGGCAAGTTGCGCTTCGAAATCCAGGGCACCGGCCAGGAGACGCGCGGCTTCTGCTTCATCGACGACCTGGTGGCCGGCATCATGGTGGTGCGAGAGAAGGGCGAGCATCTCGGCATTTATCACGTCGGTACCATGGAGGAAGTCGCCATTGCCGATCTGGCGCGGCGGATCGCGGCGCATGCCGGCCGCGAGATCGATCTGGTCGGCGGCCCCGCGCGGGCCGGCGGCACCGCCCGGCGCTGTCCCGACATTTCGAAACTCGCCAGCCTGGGCTATAAGCCGCGCGTGCCGCTTGCGCAGGGCCTAAAGCCGACCCTCGACTGGTACTGGCGCAATGTCGATCTTGCGCCCAAAACCTGACGCCGCAGCCTCCAGGGAGACCCAGATCTTGCGCCCCACGAAAGTCGCGCGCGCCGCCGGCACCGGCGCTAGCGTTCCGGTCGAATGCTGTCAGGCCTGCGGCCATGCGCCGCTCGATGACGTGCTGTCGCTCGGCTACATGCCGCCGGTCAACCAGATGGTGCCGATCGGCCAACAGCCGCGCCAGCAGCCGTGGTTCCCGACCAATCTCCTGCATTGTCGCAATTGCGACCTGGTGCAACTGGGCTTGGCGGTCGATCCGGTCATCATCTTCCCGCCGGAATATCCCTACACCAGCGGCACCACCAAATTGCTGCGCGACAATTTCGCCGACCTGCACCGCGAATCCGGCGCCATGCTCGGCCTGACCGACAAGGACTTAGTGGTCGATATCGGCTCCAACGACGGCACGCTGCTGTCGAATTTTCAGAACGGCGGCCACCGCGTGCTCGGCATCGAGCCGACCGACGTCGGCGATATCGCCAATGCGCGCGGCATTCCGACCCTCAAGCGTTATTTCGGCGTCGCGGTGGCGCGCGAGGTCAAGCGCGAGCATGGGCCGGCGCGCGTCGTCACCGCTGCCAATTGCTTCGCGCATATCGAGGATGTGCACGCGATCGTTGACGGCATCGTCGAGATGCTGGCGCCGGACGGCGTGTTCATTTCCGAATCGCATTATCTGATCGGCCTGCTCGACACGCTGCAGTACGACACGATCTATCACGAGCACCTGCGTTACTATTCGGTGGCGAGCCTCAAGCACCTTTTGGAGATGCACGATCTCGAAGTATTCCATGCGCGCCCGATCCCCAGCCATGGCGGCTCGATCCGCGTCTATGCGGCGCGGCGCGGCAGCCAAACGGTGCAGGGCAGCGTGCGGCGCATGCTGGCCGCGGAGCCGCGCGGCGAAGCCTTGAGCAAGCGTTTGGTCGCCTTTCGGCGCGACGTGGTGCTGTCGAAGCTGCGATTAATTTCACTATTGCGCGAGTTGAAGGAAAAGGGCGTGCGTATCGCCGGCATCAGCGCGCCGTCGCGCGCGAGCACGCTGGTCAACTATGTCGGGCTCGATGAAGGCATCATCGATTACGTGGTCGAAATCCCCGGCTCGCTGAAGATCGGCAAATTCATGCCCGGCACGCAGACTCCGGTGGTGGACGAGGCCAAGCTCTTCAGTGACCAGCCCGATTGCGCGGTGATTTTCTCCTGGCACATCGCCGACGAATTGGCGCCCAAGCTCAAGGCCAAGGGCTTCCGCGGCAAACTGATTTCGCCGCTGCCCGTGCCGCGGTTCCTGTAGATGCGCCAGTCCCCGAAAGATTGCCCTATCCCGAACGCCCCCCGACAATTTATAGTTGCCGCATGACCATTCGTCCCGACATCGCCGAACTCGGAGCGCCCACCACAATTGAGAACGCCGACGTTACCGTCGTCGGCGGCGCCGGCCATGTCGGCATTCCGCTGGTGCTCGCACTCGCCGAAGCGGGCCTGCGGGTCAATGTCAACGACCTCAATCAGACGAGCCTCAACACGCTTGAAAGCGGTCGCTTGCCTTTCATCGAATCCGGCGCGGAAGAAGTGCTCGCCAAGGCGCTGGCCGGCAAGCGTTTGGTGTTCACCAATTCATCGAACCGCATCTCAACGAGCGGACCGGTGATCATCACCATCGGGACGCCAATCGACGAATTCCTCAATCCGGTCCGCCGCGTCGTGCAGGATTGCATCGATGCCATGCTGCCTCGGCTGGCCGACGGCCAACTCCTGGTTCTGCGCTCGACGGTGTTTCCCGGCACCACCGATTGGCTGGCGTCCTATCTGAAAGCGCAGGGCCGCAATCTGAAGGTAGCGTTCTGCCCCGAGCGCGTGGTGCAGGGCTTTGGGCTCAAGGAGTTGCGCGAAATGCCGCAGATCGTCAGCGGCACCACGCCGCAAGCCGAGCGCGACGCGGCCGCGCTATTCGAGCGGATCACGCCGGAAGTCGTGGTGGTCAGGCCGATCGAGGCCGAGTTCGCCAAGCTGTTTAGCAACGCCTATCGCTACATCGAGTTCGCCGCGACCAATGAGTTCTATCTGGTCGCCAAGTCGGCCGGCGTCGATTATCAGCGCGTGCTCAAGGCGATGAAGCACAATTATCCGCGCCTGAAGAGCATGCCGCGGCCGGGCTTCGCCGCCGGACCTTGTCTGGTCAAGGACACGATGCAGCTTTCCGCCTTTGCCCGTAACCAGTTCGGCCTCGGCCACGCCGCGTTGCTGATCAACGAGGGCCTGGTGCTGCATGTGGTTGAGGACCTCAAGCGCCATTACGATCTCGCCACCATGGCGGTCGGCCTGCTCGGCATGGCGTTCAAGGCCGAGAGCGACGACACCCGCGCCTCGCTCAGCTACAAGTTCAAGAAGGTGCTGAACGGACAGGCGCGCGCCATCATGACCACCGATCCCTTCGTCACCACCGACCCCGACCTCATGCCGCTCGATGCGGTGATCGCGCAGAGCGATCTCATGATTTTGTGTGCGCCGCACGCCGTCTATCGCAACGCAGATTTCAAGGGCAAGCCGGTATTCGACGTCTGGGGCCATCTCGAAGGCGCAAACGTCATCCGATGACCACGGCCGCCCCGCCGCGCCTCGACATCGTTATCCCGGTGTACAATGAAGGCGCCAATATTTTGCAAACGCTGCAATCGATCGCGCGCGAGGTGGCAACGCCCAAGCGCGTGCTGATCTGTTACGACCGCGAGGATGACGACACGCTGCCGGCGATCCGGGACAATCGCGCCACGCTCGGCGATCTGGTGATCGACTTTGTCCGCAATCGCGGCCGCGGTGCCCAAGGCGCCGTGCTGTCGGGCTTCGCCGCGGGCCGCGCACCCTACGCCGTCATGGTACCGGCCGACGACGACTATAATGCCGGAATCATCGATGCCATGCTGGCGCGCGCCGAGACCGGATGCGACATCGTCTGCGCCAGCCGCTTCATGGCGGGCGGCAGCATGGTCGGCTGCCCGTGGCTGAAAGCGCTGCTCGTACGCACCGGCAATTTCACGCTCTATCACCTGGCACGGCTGCCGACGCGCGACGCCAGCAATGGCTTTCGCCTGTTCTCGCGGCGTACGATGGACGAGATCGCCGTCGAATCGGACCGCGGCTTCTGCTACAGCATCGAGCTCCTGGTGAAATGTCACCGGCTCGGCTGGCAGATCGGCGAGGTGCCGGCGAATTGGTTCGAGCGCACGAGCGGCTCGAGCCGGTTCCAAGTGCTGCGCTGGCTGCCGGCTTACCTGCGCTGGTATGCTTATGCGTTCGCCACGACCTATCTCAGAAGGCCGGCACGGACGGTGCGATTAAAATCACAATCCACGCGACACGGATGAAAACCATGGCCGGCGATTGGCCGAAGATCAAAGCCCGACGCACCACGACAATTTCCCCGTGGGTGGCGATCATTGAACGCGAGGTCGAATTCGCGCCGGGATCCGCGCCCGAGTTATATCACGCGGTCGGCCAGCAGGATTACATCGCCATCGTCGCGCGTACGCCGGACGGAAAAATTCCGATCGTGCGGCAATATCGGCCGGCGCTCGAGCAATTTACTTGGGAATTGCCGGCCGGGCTCGTCGATGCGGGCGAGGCCGTAGCGGATTGCTGCCGGCGCGAGCTCCTTGAGGAGACCGGTTTTCCCGCCCGAACCGTACATCCGCTCGGCAGCTACGCGCCGTGCACCGCGCGGCTTTCAAATCGGGTGCATTCATTTTTCGTCGAGACCGGGCCGCGCGCCGAAAAATATCCGCTGGAGGCGGGCATCGAGGTCAAACTGGTGACGCCCAAGGAACTGGCCAGCCTGATCCTGTCCGGCGAATTCATCCTGCAGCTTCACATCGGCGCGATTCTGCTGGCCGGCCTGCGCGATCATATCGACCTCGGGGCCTTCAGGTTGCCAGGCTAGAAATAGCCATCGTCGGGGGTCTTTGATTTCGATCAATGTGACGTACTCGCAATTGGACGATTCTGCTCTCGACAAACCACCCGGAAGCCTTCTAAAAAACGAGTCGGTTGGGGCGGGAAAGAAAAAGACACATGGATTACAGC
>Ga0209385_1000466_pt1 | contig 16311 bp, 12 predicted proteins | sample NGEPerB_FD_184506 | JGI IMG/M metagenome (GOLD analysis project Ga0209385, IMG submission 184506) | Arctic peat soil microbial communities from the Barrow Environmental Observatory site, Barrow, Alaska, USA - NGEE PermafrostAB12-B... | ecosystem: Environmental > Terrestrial > Soil > Wetlands >... | reverse complement strand
TATATACTGTACGTTATTTGTATTTATATATTATATTTGTATACTATTTTATTATTCGTATTGTATATGGAAAAACAATCTGAAAAATTTCAGGCTATCACCACAGCAGCAAAATCGCTTTTCTGGAAACATGGAATAAGAAGGGTGACTATTGATGAAATATGTCAGGATGCAGGAGTCAGCAAAATGACCTGCTATAAATACTTCAGCAATAAGACAGCAATAGCAAAATATCTTATAGAAGAGCTGTTCGAAGCAGGAATAAAAGCCTATAAAGAAATCTACAGCAGCAAAATTCCCTATGAAGAAAAGGTTAAAAAACTTATTGACCTTAAAATGAGCAATGCTCACGAAATGAGCCAGGAACTGCTTGATGATATATATAAATATCAGGATGAAGAATTAGCAGAAACAATTGAAAACATTAAAAAGAGAATGATCGGGATCTATCTTGATGACATTCACGAAGCACAGAAAGAGGGGGAAATACGTACTGACATTAAACCTGAATTCATGCTTTATTTTCTTAACAATTTAACCGAAATGGTCACCGATCAGAAACTGATTGGACTATATCCGAATCCCGAACAAATGATTATAGAAGTTATGAGCTTCTTTTTTTATGGTATAATGCCCCGCAAGAACGGCAAAAAATAAATGAAAAACCTGAAAATAAATATAACCATTATGATCTCGCTGCTGTTTGCTCCTTTGCAAGCACAGGATAGTACTTTTATCAAACTGAAGGGACAGGTTGACGCTTATTCCGGATTGAATTTTTCCAACCCTGTTCAATGGCAGACAGGCGCAAGATTTATCCCATCACTTTCTATCGGAACTCAATGGAAGAATAATCTGAAATTTGACTCCGAGCTCTCTTTTAACAGCAATCTCGACTATCAGTTTAACGATTGGAAAAATATTGGCTCAGATTATGGTTTGAAACCCTATCGTCTCTGGATTCGCCTCAGCTCAAAACAATTTGAGATCAGGGCCGGTCTACAGAAAATTAATTTTGGTTCAGCAAGCATGCTACGTCCTCTGATGTGGTTCGATCAGATCGACCCGCGCGATCCGCTCCAGCTTACACCCGGGGTATATAGCATTCTTGGCAGATACTATTTCCGGAATAATGCAAATGCCTGGTTATGGGTTCTCATGGGAAACGATAAAAATATAGGTTGGGAAACTGTTCCGTCTGTCGGAAAAATTCCTGAATTCGGAGGGCGCATACAATTACCCGTGCCTAAAGGCGAGGTGGCTTTTTCTTTCAATCACCGTACAGCAAACCTGGCAGGAGTTTTTAACCCGGCTGAGATTCATGGAGCTGCAACCTATCCTGAAGACAGGATCGGCCTTGACGGGAAATGGGACATCGGTCCCGGTGTATGGGCAGAGTATTCGCTCACACACAGCGCACTCGATTCTGCCTATTTCCAGCAATGGACGAAATTATTTACCCTCGGGATCGATTACACTTTCAGCCTTGGAAACGGATTATATGCTGCATCGGAATTTTTCAGATACAGCAATGCCGGAAAAGTATTTGATGCAGGGTTGAATCAGACATTCTCATCGCTTACCGTAAATTACCCCATTGGAATTAATAAAATCGGAAGCATTATTTACTATAGCTGGACCGACAGATCGTGGTACCGGTTTATTAACCTGCAAAGGCAGAGCGATAACTGGACGTACTATCTATTTCTTTTCTGGAATCCGCAGAAATTCGCGATTTATAATAACATATCAGGGAATAGTCTGTTTTCCGGAAAAGGAATACAGGTTATGGCAGTTTTTAATTTTTAGGTATGATAATTCGACCCACTTACGCGATACCTGGTCTCAGTCGGCCTCTCCCCAAACCCCTCCCCCGGAGTGGGAGGGGCTTTAATTCAGAATAAATGTGTAAATTTTTGATGAAAGTATGGGAATAATGAATAAGGTAATAGAAAAGCACATGTTCTTCGGAGCAAAAGCTGAGCTGTTTTCTCTGGCTTTGCAAATGAGAATGAATCCGACTGAACCGGAAAGAGTCATGTGGAAAATACTCAGAAAGTTCCGTCATTCAGGATTTCCATTTCGCCGACAGCACCCAATTGAATTCTACATCGCTGACTTTTATTGCCATAATTTGAGACTTGTTATTGAAGTAGATGGAGAAATTCATACAGAAAAGGAAATTCAAAGCCATGATGAAGGCCGTACTGGTGAACTGGAAAGATTCGGAATAAAAGTTCTCCGGTTTACAAATAGCCAGATTTTGAATAATAGCAATCTGGTAATTGAAAAGATAAATGAAACTATGAAAGAGTTAACTTCAACATCCTGAATGATCTTCCCCCTCTCACATCGGGAGAGGGGGAACGAGGGGGAGAGGCCGGTAAATCAAACTAAACAAAATCTTTTGGTTGACGGCATGCCCTTCAGGGAACTGGGGGCAAAAGACCCGAAGGAACACAAAGTAAAACACAAAGTAACACAAAGGAAAAGCCAGAGAATTAATTTCTTAAGTGATATAACTTAGTATAAATAAATCCACAAAGCCTTAAATAATAATCATGGAAAATTCAACACTCATCTCAATTGAAGGTCTCAAAAAATACTTTCTCACTGCAGGCGGAAAGTTTACAGCCCTTAACAGCATTGATCTTACCATAGGAAAAGCTGAGTTTACAGGCATAGTTGGTCCCAGCGGAAGCGGGAAAACAACATTGTTGAATATTATCGGCTCACTCGACTCTCCCTCTGAAGGCAGAGTCATTGTACTCGGTAAGTCAATAAGTGAACTCAATGTAAAACAGGCTGCTCTCCTTCGAAGAACTCAGCTAGGTTTTATTTTTCAGAGCTATAACCTTCTTCCTGTTTATACAGTTTTTGAGAATGTGGAATTTCCATTGCTTCTTCTTCAACTCAACGACAATCAGCGAAGGAAAATGGTGATGGAATCGCTGGAGTGGCTTGGGCTTACCGATAAAGTGAAATCTAAACCGGCACAACTTTCCGGAGGTGAATGCCAGAGAGTGGCAATAGCAAGAGCAATGGTGAAAAAGCCCGAGATTGTTCTTGCTGATGAGCCAACAGCAAACCTCGATGCGGCAAACTCCCATAATATTCTCAAAACAATGGTTCAGCTGAATAAGGAATTCATGACAACGTTCATTTTCGCTACACATGATGAAAAGGTAATAGGTTATCTGAGACGGAAGATCTCGCTGGTTGACGGAAAAGTTGCAAAGGATGAAATCCTGAATAATTAATTCAAAAAATTATGAAACTGCTATTTAAACTCGCAGCAAAAAATCTTTTTGGGGCAGGTATGAGAACCTGGCTCAATGTGATTGTTCTCTCTTTCTCATTCCTGATTATAATTTGGCATAAGGGTTTGCTTGACGGATGGGACAGACAGGCAAAAAATGAAACAATCAGCTGGGAAACCGGTGGTGGCCAGTACTGGCAGTCAGGCTATGATCCATATGATCCCTTCTCGCTTACAGAGGCGCATTCAAAGATTCCTTCATCATTCGATACGCTGCTTTCCCGGGGAGATATTGCTTCTGTACTTATCACACAAGGAACAATCTATCCGCGTGGCCGCATCCAAAGCATCCTGATAAAAGGAATCAACTCAAATCAGAAGTTGCTGAAAATCCCCAGTTCATTATTTCCTGAAGACGGTGATGAAATTCCGGCATTAATAGGCAGAAATACTGCAACTGACAACGGGATTAAAACAGGTGACCTGATTACTCTCAGGTGGCGCGATGTACATGGAACTTTCGACGCAGGTAATATTAAAATAACAGGAATATTTGATTCTGATGTACCTACAGTTGACATGGGCCAGGTATGGGTACCTCTTGACCGGCTTCAGAAAATGATGGATATGCCGGGAGAAGCCACCATAATAGTCTGGAATAACGAGCAGAAAGCGGATGTCAGAGTTGCAGGATGGAGTTTCAAAACCAATGAATTTCTGTTGAAGTCCATCACCGACCTGATTAAAATGAAATCCGTTGGTGGCATAGTTTTGTACATAATCCTACTGAGTCTTGCCATGCTTGCAATTTTTGATACGCAGGTATTGTCAATCTTCAGGAGGCAGAAAGAAATTGGTACTTATATAGCACTTGGAATGACACGCGGACAGGTTGTGGGTCTTTTCACGATTGAGGGATCACTTAATTCTGTTATGGCCGGACTTCTGGCAGCTCTTTATGGCATACCACTGCTTGCCATGCAGGCTATCCACGGGATGTCAATACCGGGAGGCAGCAAAGGCTTTGGACTAGCTGTAGCAGACAGAATCTATCCCTTTTACAGCCTGGGACTGGTAATCACTACCATTTTTATTATCATGCTTACAACGACAATAGTAAGTTATCTGCCATCAAGAAGGATTGCCAAAATGAAACCAACAGAAGCGTTAAGGGGGAAACTACAATGATAAGATTTTTGCTTAAAGGTATATTAAGAGACAAACAGCGTAGCCTCCTTCCTGTTATAATAGTTATAATAGGCGTTATGCTAACCGTCTTTATGTTTTGCTGGTTGAAAGGCGTTCTGAACGACAGTGTTGAACTGAATGCCAACTTCAATGCCGGTCATGTGAAGATAATGACTGCAGCGTATTCCAGGAACGTAGACCAGATGCCCAATGATCTGGCACTTATAGGAGTTGATACCCTTATGGTTAAGTTGAATAATGAGTTTCCTGAAATGAAATGGGGACAGAGAATTCATTTCGGCGGGTTGATTGATGCGCCGGATTCGAGAGGTGAAACACGTACCCAGGGACCGGCCATGGGTTTTGGAATCGATTTGCTGTCGGGGGACCGGTCTGAAACAGAAAGATTCAATCTCGACAAATCCATCAGAAGAGGAAGACTTCCGGTTCATTCAGGCGAGATATTGCTGAGCGAAGAGTTTTCCCGGAAACTTAAAGTGAATCCGGGAGATACTGTGACGCTTATCGGATCAACAATGAATGGCAGCATGGCAATGTATAATTACAATGTTTGCGGCACTATCGTTTTTGGAACAGGCCCGATGGACCAGGGGTCAGTTATTGCAGATATTAAAGATGTGCGCAATGCACTGGATATGAATAATGCAGCAGGTGAAATAGTGGGTTATCTTCCCGGAAATTATTATGATGAAGAGAAAATAAACCAGATTGTGACACGGTTTAACAAGCTGTTCCCTTCGTCGAAAGATGACTATGCGCCCGTAATGTTAACCCTGCGTCAGCAGAACAGTCTTGGTAATATGATTGACCAGATCAAAGCGGTTGGAGCTTTCGCAGTATTTATATTTGTTTTGTCAATGTCACTGGTTCTTTGGAATGCAGGCTTACTAGGCGGACTAAGACGCTATACTGAATTCGGAGCCCGTCTTGCAATTGGTGAGGACTATTCGCATATATACAAAACCATGATCTATGAATCTGTACTGATTGGCATTATTGGCTCTTTAATAGGCACAACAATAGGAATTATTTTGTCACTTTATATGCAAAATCATGGACTCGATCTGGGTTCAATGATGAAAAATGCCACCATCTTAATGCCTGCAGTCTTCCATGCAAGGATCACCACTGCTGCATTTTTTATAGGATTTATTCCCGGATTAATTTCAACAGTAGTCGGAACGGCACTTTCCGGGATTGGAATTTACAAACGCAAAACAGCTCAATTATTTAAAGAATTAGAAGCATGAAAAAATTAGTTATTCCCGTATTTATGCTGTGTGTTTCATTAAATGCACAGAATCCTTCCGCAAAGGAGATAATAGAAAAAGTAGACAAAAATATGTCGGCCGACAGCAGGGTTTTTACTTCAAAAATGATTATTCATAACCCCAGAAATACCAGGACTGTAGAATCCAAATCGTGGAACATAGGTGAAAAGAAAGCCTATACTGAATACCTTTCTCCGGCGCGTGAGCAGGGAACCAAGATGCTCAAGCTGGAAGACCAGCTCTGGATCTTCTCACCTGAAACCGACAGGATAATCCAGATCTCGGGTCATATGCTGAGACAATCAGTCATGGGTTCAGACTTATCGTATGAAGATATGATGGAGGATCCGCATTTGCTTAATCATTATACCGGGAAAATAGATGGCGAAGAGAAAATTGATGACCGGACCTGCTGGATAATCACTCTTACGGCAAATACCGCCGATATGGCATACCAGATGCAAAAAGTATGGATTGATAAGGATCGCTACATACCTTTAAAGAAGGAACTTTATGCGAAAAGCGGAGTTTTGTTGAAAAGAATGGAACTATCTGATATAAAGCAGATACAGGGAAGGTGGTATCCTGAGAAAATGCTTTTTAAGGATGTTCTGAAGGAAGGTGAAGGAACAGAATTTAATATTGAAGAGATTAATTTCAATGTCGCAATTCCGGATTATATTTTTTCAAAAGCAAGCCTGAAGAAATAAGATTTCTACTTTACCGCATTGATCATGGCCTGGCTAATGATGATCGTTCGTGTTGAAACAGCACATGCCCCGAAGTAGCCTAATGCTCCATTGCTAAGATTACTATTCGGATTTGCAGGCGTTGAACCGAAGATAGGGTTAGTAAAAAGAAGGTCCGACAATGTCCTGTAATATTCATAAGTTGACTGATCGAGCGATAAAAGTTCTACCCTGAATGTATCTCCCACTGTAGCATATGCAACACGCAATTCGGATTCCTCTCCATTTGTATACTGATCATCGTACAATCTGTAGTTTTGAGTGTTAATAGAATCATTCTTAAACACTTTTAACCTGTAGAAGTTCTTTTCCACAGGATCCTTGAAAAAACAATGAATTTCAACATGATTAGGGTTTCTGTTGTTTCCGCCAAGATCCAGTCGCTGGGAGGTGCTTTTTACAAGCGGCAGGGAATCTATATCTACATGACTAAGCATGGTTGAAGTACCATCATATTCCTGGTTTTCTGAAACAACTTTTAAAGTATATGTTCTTCCCGGAACTCCCTTTGTCCTGGACGTCAGATAAACACCGGCGGAAATTTCCCTTAAAGAATCCAAAGTACCAAAGCTGTCAGTTATAATTACCTGTGCCCCTGAAACCATTTGCAATACAGGCTGATTGAAATAGCTCCCCGATTTACTTATTGTGACAGTATAGGGTCCCCGCTGGTCGCTGACTAACCCTTCGATTACAATATGCGGTGCAGCTTCGTTAAGATCAACATTTATGACTTTCTGACAACCTGAAAAGAGCAGCAACATTAAAATTGACAACACAAATTCAATCGTAACCTCAGGTCTTATTTTCATTCTTATTTTCATTTCTCAACACCTATTAAAACTTAAAATTATAAGTAATGGCAGGCACAAACCTGAAAAGAGACAATTGAACTGCCTGCATTTTCGTTGGGTCGTTGGGATCCTGCTGAAAATTTATAGCATAAGCATTAGCGCGGGCATAAACATTATAGATTGAGAAATTCCAGTTGCTCTCAAATGAAGCGGTTTTTTTCCGCTGCCAGGTAAGTCCGATGTCTAACCTGTGATAATCAGGCATCCTATATCCATTCCTTTCGGTATAATACGGAACTATATTACCATCGACAGTGTAGCGGCCGCTTGGGAATGTGACAGGATTCCCGCTGATGAAGATCCATGTCGCCGAAAAGGTAAGCTTAGGATTCAGTTCATACATTCCCACAATTGCTATGTTATTCGGCCTGTCCTGCTTAGCAAGGAATACATTTCCATCATTGATATCGGGGAACTGCCTTTTGGCTTTTGACAATGTATAGCTGATCCAGCCGGTCAGCTTCCCGTATTTTTTTCTTATAAGAAATTCAACTCCATATCCCCATCCTTTTCCGAATACCAGCTGCGATTCAACTTTGTTATTCAATATAAGATTGGCGCCATTGCGGTAATCAATCTGGTTCTGAAGGGTTTTATAATATACTTCCAGAGAGGTCTCATACATGTTATTTGAAAAATTTCTGAAATAGCCAAGTGTATACTGATCTGCAATTTCGGGCTTGATATTAATATTGCTCGGGACCCACAGGTCAAACGGGGTGGATGAAGTTGTGTTTGATAACAGATGAATGTACTGGCGTGTTCTGGCATATGAAATTTTAACCGAGCTTGAGTCATTGATTATATAATTCACCAGCAATCTCGGTTCCAATCCGCCATAAGTATTATATATTTTCCCTTTAGGATATGTTGCAGAATCCACAATATCAGCCACCTGATTATAGGTGTAAACTGTTCCGGGTCCGATTGAACTGAAAAGAGAATAGCGCAAACCATAAGTTGCCTTAAGATGCGGCGAAATTGTCTGATCATTGGAAATGTAAAGAGCATTTTCCAGCGCATACCGGTTATCAACGGATCGCACGTGGAATATAACGGTACTGTCGACTTTGCTTGGAACGAAAGTATGATAGATGGCATTGAAACCAAATTTGATCGTATTGTTCGAATTCAGATAATAATTAAGATCTTCCTTCAGGTTAAAGTCCTGAATTTCTGATAATACATGCATTGTATTGCTGCCGACGGCCACGTTAAAATTATAACTGTACTTGCTGAAAATCAATGATGTGTTGGAGAAGAGTTTATCATTGATTATGTGGTTCCATCTTACTGTACCAGTTACATTTCCCCAGTTGAGGCCCACCGTTCCGCCAAGGTTGAAATCATCCCTTCCCAGGTAACAAGAAAAATACAAGCGGTCTTTATCTGAAATCTCGTAATTGGCTTTCATGTTTATGTCGTAAAAATAAAGGGTCGATTTGCTGGCAATTGAATCAGGTCCATTACGTGAGAGAAGTCTTAGAAAAAGATCGGCATATGTCCTGCGGGCTGCAATCATGAAGGAACCTTTGTTTTTAACAATGGGCCCTTCTATTGATAAACGGGAAGCGATAAGCCCGATACCTCCTGAAACATGATATTCCTTATTATTGCCGTCATTCATTTTAATATCGACCACGGATGATAATCGGCCTCCGTATTCAGCCGGGAAACCGCCTTTATATAGTGTAATATCCTTTATAGCATCTGAGTTGAAAGTGGAAAAGAAACCCAGCAAATGAGAAGGATTATATACCGGCGCCTCATCAAGCAGGATAAGATTCTGGTCAACGCCTCCGCCACGCACATAAAAACCTGCATTGCCTTCTCCCGCCGGCGCAACTCCGGGCAAAAGCTGTATCGTCTTTAAAATATCTTTTTCCCCCAGAATGACAGGGATGTTCTGGATTTCCTTCACGTCGATCTTTGATATCAGCTCGCTCTGAACCACATTATTATTGTTCTTTTCACCTGTTATTGTAATCTCCTTTAATGCAATTGATTCTTCCTCCATATCAACTGATATCTTCGTATTCTCTTTTAACTCCATAGGAATTATTTTGGTTTTATAACCCAGGAACTGTACTATTAATGAATAATTCCCTATAGGAAGAGTAAGGGAAAAATATCCGTAAGAATTTGAAGTAATTCCAATTGTGGGCAACTCCTTAGGATAAACAATAGCTCCGGTGAGAGTTTCGCCCGTTCTGGCATCTCTTATAAAGCCACTTATTGTTACTGATTTAGGCGGATCAATCTCTGAAAACCCTGGTTGAAAAATAACCGATGAAAAAATAAATATTAATAAACAAATTCTGTTTTTCATGCAATTTAACATAGGGAGGTGTCTGAAAATCACAGTTTATTCCATTATTACATTGTGTTGCTTTGTGCATTACTTTGTGGTTAAAATATTTAGCTTTTGCCACAAATGACTCATAAGCTGTAACGGAGGTCACAAAGGATTCCTTTAACAGCCTTATGTTTTATCTTAGTATGTCTGCGTTTAATTTTAATATGTCTTGATTTCTGATTCTTTGCCGAATCAATATTACCTGAGACATCAATATAACAGAAAACCTGCCAGTTTGTTGTGTGACTGAGAGGGGCAGCTTTAATTTTTGATAATTTTTTTCATAAAACTACCTTCGGACGTTACTACCCTGATCAGATAAATACCTGTTGAACAGGAACTCATATCAAGCTTATAATTCCCGGAATTTAGATCAATTTTTCGTATGGATTTTCCCTGAATATCAAGCAATTCCACATTTTTAATTGTACCTGAGTATTCTATGCTGAGATTGTCATTTACCGGAGTAGGATAAAACTTCAGATTCGTGTTGATTTCAGTCTCACCAACAGCTGTTATAGTATTTGTTGAGGCAATCCAGTTAGATGGGACACTATTATCGGAATAAGGATCAATTACTTGCAGGTAAGATCCGTTACCATCAGCGTTTGGCCAGGGTGGAAGATTTGAATAACTTACGCTGTCAATAACATTTCCAAAAGCATCTGCAAGGACAAGTTTCTCCCCCTTGTTTGACAGATTCCGCGTAAACTGTCCTGAAGGAGCAATCCCAAATTTAGCCATGAAAACAGACGGAATGCTTGCAAGTATTTTACTGGAACCAGGTAAAATTTCAGAATAGGCAGGAAACTGATAAACAAATCCCGTACCGCTGAAATAAACTCCCGTTAAATCAACCGTTTTATTCCCCGTATTTTGAATTTCAATGAATTCCTGGTCATTACTGATTGGAAAATCAACTGAAACAGCCGGATTGTACATGATTTTGGTAATCACAAGAGAAGGGGTTGCAACATTGCTGCAATCTGTATAGGGTCCAAGATTTGCAGTAAGCCAGGCAGTTCTCTGCTTAAGCCAGACTTTCATATTACTTATCTCAGCCGAGATATTTGATTCGGTGCCCCATTTTATGTTTTCCCTTACTGAGGCCTCGCTGATAGTGTCGATAGTCTTATCCATTAAGGCTTCAATAACTGAGGAATTTAAAGGCTGACCGGGTTGAGTAAGCTGGTTCCATCTTTTCGACAGGTAACATTTGAATTGGGGGTTGGTGAAAAGATCCTTCCAGAATTTGGAACCGATATTATCTCCATTGGCAAATTGCCAGGTATCGGTTTTACTCCTGTCAAAACCCCAGATGAACAGATCATTTCCGAAAGTAAGGTTGTTGTCCCATATTGGTCCGGCATTCAGTTTCCCATTCCTGTCTTTATGAAAATAAGTACTGAACTGATAGGCATCGGCATTAGCAGATAATTCGCTTATCAGCATGAAATCCACAAATGACGGGATATCGATCAAAGAAGGATAGCCATTTATCAAAGAAGTGTTACCAGTTGAGGCTGTACTTTCGAGCAATTGAAAATCAGATTGGATATAACTGTTCTGTTGAGCAGTAACATCTTCCGGTTTGGGCTGCACATGAATGTATGCGACATCGTTTGTTCCGATATAACTCGACATTGTCCAGGCAACAGGATCATCGGCATTCGATTTATCTGCTTTTGTGATATACCCTCCCGATAGGTTTGGCAAGGCGTTATCGGTGGTAGCAATTTTCGTAACATTCACCCTTTCCGATCCCTGTTTTATTTTTTCCTGGAGAACATAGAGCCCGTTATAGGAGCCGTTTATCATCACTTCACAATAAACAGTTCTGCATGCATAGTCCCCCATCATTCTTGATAGATTATAGCATAAATAATCACGTATAAGGGAAGGTTCGTATCCAAGTCCATTAAGTATCCAGTCGTTGTCTGCAGGCATCCCAAGAAGGCTCTCATTGACCTTCGTAACATTATCGTCCTTATAAGTTGTAAGTCCGAACTGTTTTTTTGGCAATGTCTGCGAGCTGGAACCTCTTATTTCAATGTTTATGCGGCCGTTGTAATTTAAATACTGACTAGTGTTCTGATCAGTCAGATAATTCCGCTGACCCGTTCCCCTGAAGATTATTTTCATGTCGGCAAATACTCTTGGAGCATCAGGTATATCAACACCTCCGTCTGTATTTATCATTACTAAGGGAAGATTGCTGTCTGTAAAGTTTTGTGAATAAGAGAGCCTGTTTAAACTACACAACAAGCAAACAAGAGTCAGAAGTCGTTTCATCTTTTCATTATAAACCAGTAATACAAAAATGGCAATTATTTTTTTATAAATGAAAACGTACAGGAATTAAGGAGATGTTCCTTTTTGGAGATTCCTCATTCCTCCGTATGTGGGCAGATTCATTAGGAATTCCTAGGGCTAATCAGGGATTCTCCAAATTAGAGATCTCTGGAAAAATACGGAATCGATTTTCAGGGCTTAATTACACGGGCCAATACACCAGGTACCTGCAACAGGTCGTAGTCATTGCTATAAATCAGATATTTGTCATTCCAGATCGGATTGAACTTATCTTTATAATCCCTTTGTCCTTTGTAATGAGAAAAAGAGCGGATCTTTTCATAAGCAAACTTCATTGATTTTTCAGTAAAGTTATGGGGATCATTCAGGCCTGACATCGGGGCAAAGCCGAGGTTAATATATTGTATGCCATTGGTTTTGAAATAATTAAAAAGCTCCAATAAAATATAATCCATTATTCCGTTGGGAGCATCTGCGGTTTTTCTGAGCAAATCATAAGTACCTTCGTTTTTTACGTAGTCGGGTATGACATTTAAAAATGCAATAATCTTTTCTTCGTTGTTTTCAACAGATATCACAGTCTGGTCCTTTATCTCTTTTTCGACAAACATACCCTGTGAAAAGATAATTTCTTCCCTTTCTGTCAGTTTAAGCCACTCATCGCTTACTGCCTTAAGTTTCTGGATCAGGCCGTCGCGCAGGGGGGGAGTATTCACATGCGTCGTATAACCCTGATCCTTAATTTTATTAAGCGCGTTCCTGATTGATTTTTTCTCACCGCCCTCAAGCGAAAATGAATTTAGATCAACGACACCTTCCTGTCCAAGGAAAAGACTTTTTCTTGATAATTCATTATAAACCGGCAGACTCTCTCTTGGCACCCTGTAATACATTTCTTTTAGCCCGTTATCATACGCATATTTGCTGAAGGAGACGATACACTTTTTCATCTCTTCCCTGTTTTCAGCAACCGGATTTTCAAGAACCACCGCAAAATTACTGCTGACACGGTAGGAGATAAACGCATTTATCTCTTGCGGAGCAAATATCAATTTATCAGAATAAGTTTTGAAATAATCAACGGCAGAGTTCCCATATTGCTTTGTAAGGGATTTTGCACGGGTAATTTCTTCCACCTCGGGAGTAATTCTGAATACGTAGGGTCGCACTAGCGAGTATATCAGAAATGCGATAGAAGCAAAACCGCTGATCTTTATCAGGTATATGAAATCGCGGGCGAAGGCATCGTGTGGGATAAGATCATTGCTGCCAATGAGAAAAAAGTTCTGAAGAGTATATCTGAAAGATTGAAAAATATTAAAGTCAATATGAAAATGCCTTTTATCGAGGAAGTAAAATCCAACCACACCATACAACATAACAGCCGCTATGCTCAACACTGCTGTCTGCAACCCGACTGTTCCCAGTTTTGGATTAGTTTTTACATGGTATTGTTTCCTTGTGGCAATAAGAGAGCCTACTATAAGAAATGCTATTGTTGCTTCCTCATAATCGATTCCTTTGGTAATATTTCCAAAGATTGAAATAATACTCAGCGCCAATGCGAACCACCATGCAGTGCGTAATCCCCTTAACATAAAAGCCGCTGTTACAAGCAGAAATAATCCGGCGATAAAAACAAAACTGTTGGAAAAACTCACAAAATCAACGAGCAGGTAGTCCTTCAGGAGACTTAACCTTTCCGGAAGCGCTGGGGTTAAAACGGAAATGATGTTTACAATACCCAAAATAAAGATCAAAACTGCGGGGAATATCCGCATTATCAGTTTATCAACTTTTAACAAGAAGCTCACAACGCCCGTAAACAGAGGGAGCCAGAATTCGAAAAACCTGAAAAGCAGCGTTATTGATATAGAATCGGCACTGGTGAATCCTGAATGTGTAAGAACATAAACCATTGAAACTTCAATCGCCCCCAATCCACGTAAAAAAGGTGATATGATAAGAAAAATTACCACGACTATATAAGCAATTATCGCAGTAGAAAGGGAAGGTGAAAAATTAAGGGCAATCATTGAAATATAAACATGGGCAATTCCAACGAATTCAATCAGGGTGGAGATTAAAACCGTGTAAATAAATTGTTTACTGTTGATCTTATTGTTTTTCAGTTCCTCTATGAAAAGTTCCGCTTTTGGAAAAATCTTTAAAATCAGGTAGTAAAGTTTCCCCTTTTTCAAGAGAGAAAAATAAACATAAACAAACAAAAGCAATATAAGGATAATCCCACTCAGAGCATACCATTTTCCCATCCCCAAACTGCCTCCCGATACAACAAACAGGAACGCCGGAATCGCAACAATAACTACCGATAGTATTCCGACAAAGGCATAGATAGAAGAGGCAAAATATACCTGTGTTTTGGTGATCCCTTTTTTTTCAATTTCATTGCTGAAAAATGCCAGAGAAGAAACTGCGCCGGCTGGCAGAAAAACACTTATGAAGTTGCGTTTCAGAAAAAGAATAATAGCATCCCAGAGATTCAGGCGCGTTCCAATGGAAGCAAAAGATGTTACATACATCGCCCCCTGAATAAAAATATAAAACAAAACCAGCCCTATTCCTGCAATTATCCAATCTCCTTTTGCATTTGAAAGTATATTCCTTACTGTAAATAATTCATGTTTCTGATGAAAGGTGAACCAGGCCGCCAGAATGATAAAAAGGGCAGTAAAAAGAAACTGTGTAATAAGTTTCGCGTTCTCATTGAGAAAAATGAAAACTTTTTCTTTAAAAAAGTTCCTGATGGAAGCCGATGCGTTATCTTCTGTCATTGAAATAAGTAATCCAAAGTTAAGATTTTCAGAATACTTTACTCTCTTTCATAGTCTGCATTATCAGCGGCAGGTTAAATTTATAATGGTGATCTCCGGGTAGCTTCCTTATCATGATAGAAGTGCCTTTCAGCAATTCAGGAATTTGAGTTTTTTCGCCCTCGCCAAAGATGATCAGGGTGGTAAAGCTCTTCAACTTTGTGATCTCATCGATAGTATAATAGGTATTCTGTCGGTTGCCAATTCCAATCATGTTTGAAATATGTATCTCAAAATCGGTATTTGTGGCAGGAGATAAAAGGACAACGGATTCAATTTTGGTCTTTATCTCGTCAGGTAACCTGTTTACTATAAAAGGAACCAGCTCAGCTCCCAGGGAATAACCAATCAGAATGAACTTGTTCCTTCCCCATTCCTTACCGTAAAAATTGAGAGCCTTAGCTATGTCTGAAGCAGTTTCCTCGGGAGTACGCCTGTTCCAGAAATATTTCCTTGAATCCAGACCTATTGTGGGAATTCCCTGATTTGCAAAATTGTCGGCGATTGACTGCTCAAAACCATACCAGCCGCCATCACCGGAAATCAACAATACCGCAGGCGCCTGGAAGTCCCTGATTTTGGAATTTGTTATAACCACAGGGAGGTTCTTAACCTGACCAATATCAACTATGGGAGGTTTTTCCTTTTCATATTTTGCTATTAAACGGGTGTAGGCATCTTTCCATTGCGGCATAAAATCGCTCAACTTTGAAAAACCATGGCCTACTTTTGGCAACGTGATCAACTCCGCATTTTTTGTTTTTGACACAAAATCCACAACAGCCGGATAGCTGCAAATCTTATCTAACTTCCCGTTAAGTACTATCCATTGATTTTCCAGTTTGTCATCGGGTTGAAGGATATATCTTTTTCCGGGGATATCTGCCGCTACAGTCAGGCCATTAAGCTCACAGAGCATTTTGGGAAGTTCGATGTCGGGGCAAAAACCAACAGAAATTCCTCCAATAAATGTTCCAGAGTGTTCCTGCGCAAGTATTGCATAAAGCAGCGTCGCCCCGCTTGAATAACCCATAAGAATGGGAGGTATATAATCGGGGAATTCATATTTCTTTTCAACCGCGCCAGCCAGCTGAACAAAATCTGCAGCAACATTATAGCACTCATCGGTTCTTTGCCTGAGATCCTTAAAATACTCCAGGATATTTACTCCTATAACCATAGCATTCATCTCGGAAAATGTCTGGGAAAAACCAGCGATACCTGAGTTCCAGCCGGCATCACCCGAAATCATCAGAATAACATTCTTATGAGTTGTGGTACGATTGTAGATATAAACTTTGCCAAACAAGGGCATATTAAGGGAATCGGTGTACGCAACTGCCCCGGATGAAGACTGTGCAGACAACAGAACAATAACAAACGCTGATACAGAAGATAATATACTTCTAGTTTTCATTCAGATAACAGGTATTAATGTCATTCTTGATTTTTTAAATCTGTTTTAT
>Ga0209385_1000463_pt1 | contig 16319 bp, 13 predicted proteins | sample NGEPerB_FD_184506 | JGI IMG/M metagenome (GOLD analysis project Ga0209385, IMG submission 184506) | Arctic peat soil microbial communities from the Barrow Environmental Observatory site, Barrow, Alaska, USA - NGEE PermafrostAB12-B... | ecosystem: Environmental > Terrestrial > Soil > Wetlands >... | reverse complement strand
CTTCGCCAAGAAGATCGGCGTGGACGTCTCCAAGGTGCAGGTGGTCAACACCGCGCCGCCCGGCCTGGTCGGCTATGCGCTGGCCGACCGCGCCGATGCGATCCAGCTTTGGGAGCCGGCCTATACCCTGCTGAAGACGAAAAAGCCCGACATTCGGATGATCGACACCGGCATCAACAAGACCTGGAAGAGCTTTGCCGGCGGCGAGCGCATTCCCTATCTCGGCGTCGCCGCCCATGACGACTGGATCGCGGCCAACCAGGCATTGATCCCGAAGCTCTACGCGACCTACAAGGAGGCCGGCGAGTTCATCGCCAAAAATCCGGAGGAAGCGGCGGCGCTGATCGCGCCGAAATCGACGCCGGAGGATCGCGCCGCGCTGGTGTCGCTGATCAAGGCCAACGACCGGCTCGGCATGAGCGTGGTGCCAGCGGGCGAGGTCGCCAAGCAGATTGATGCGGTCTATAAGGCCGGCGTCGACGTCGGCTATTTCAAGACGATGCCGTCGAACGACACGATCTACAGCAAGCCGATGCAATGACGAACTCGCGCACCATGCGCGTCCTGCAAGCCGCCGCCGGCATGGTCGTGCTGGCGGCGGGCTGGCAGATTTTGTCTTACGTTTTTCCGCACTATCTGTTCCCGCCGGTGCCTGAGATCATTTCGCGCACCATCGAGGTGCTGATCACCGGCTCGCTCTTGGTGGACGTGCTGCTCACCGCCGGACGCATCTTCGGCGGCCTGTTCGGCGCCTTCATCCTGGGTAGCATTCTGGCGCTGGTGATCGGACAGTCGAAGACGGCGGAGAATTTCATCGCGCCGGTGCTCACGTTTTTCCAAGGCATTCCGGCGCTGTCCTGGGTGGTATTCGCCATCATCTGGTTTCACGGCATCGAATTTCGCGTGCTGTTCATCATGGTGATGACCACCCTGCCCGCCTTCACCTTCCAGATTCTCGACGCCTTCCGCTCGATGTCGAAGGACCTGTTCGAGATGACCATGGCGTTCCGGCCCAGCCGCTGGACGCTGTTCCGTTTCCTGATCGTGCCGACCATCGTGCCGGGCATTCTCACCGCGTGGAAAGTCAATCTCGGCAATGCCGCGCGCGTGGTGGTGGTGGCCGAGCTGGTGGGCGCCACCGGCGGCGTCGGCTACCAATTGCTGCGCCAGCAGCAGTTGTTCGACATGGCCGGCGCCATGGCATGGACCTTGCAGCTGGTGCTGTTCGTGCTGGTGGTGCAGCAGACCATCAATGCGATCGAAAATTGGGCGCTGCGCTATCGCGCGGTGTCTGAGCGGGCCATGTAGATCATGGCCAGCGCCGATCCCGTTATCCGCTTCAAGGATGTGAGCAAGAAATTCCGCCGTCCGGACGGGCGCGGCGACTTTGTCGCGGTCGACAAGTTGTCGTTCGAGATCGGCAAGGGCGAGATCGTCGCCGTGCTGGGCAAGACCGGCTGCGGCAAGTCGACCATGTTCAATATCGTCGCCGGGCTGATCGAGCCGAGCTCCGGCGAAGCCAGGGTCATCGGCCACGACCCATTCCGCGAGTTCGCATTTTTTCGCGGCAAGATCGGCATCGTATTCCAGAACGACCGGCTGATGCCGTGGCGCTCGGCACGCGACAATGTGCGGCTCGGCTTGCAGATCCTCGATACCGATGCCGGCCAGGCCAACGAGACCGCGCGCCAGTGGCTCATGCGGCTCGGCCTGTCCGGCCACGAAAACGATTATCCACACGCGCTCTCGGGCGGCATGCGCCAGCGCGTCTCGATCGCGCGCGCCTTCGCGGTCGATCCGGAGATTTTGCTGTGCGACGAGCCGTTTTCTTCCTTGGATGAAATGACCGCGCGCGACCTGCGCGCCGAATTCGTGCGCCTGGTGCGGCAGAACAACAAGACCGCGGTGTTCATCACCCACCAGATCAACGAGGCGATGGAGATCGGCGACCGCGTGCTAGTGTTCCACCACCCGGCGCGCATCGCCTATGAGACGCGGCTTGATGCGGCAACGACCGAGGACGCGCGGCGCAAGGTGCATGAGGACATCATGCGCGTGCTGTCGGTCGAGCAGGCGCCGACGTAACGCCTGCCCTTGCGGCCGGACAGAGCCGATGTCACCCTGCGGCGTTCAAACCGGCGGGGGAAGCGATGAAGGTCGTCTTTCAGGTTTTTGCTGCGCTGACCATACTGCTGACCGCGAACCCTGTTGCCGCGCAAACGGGTTACCCGAACAGGCAGGTGCGCATCATCGTCGGATTTACGCCGGGCACGGCGCCGGACGTTGCAGCGCGCCTGCTCGCCGCCAAGTTTTCGGACAGCTGGGGCGTGCCGGTGACGGTCGAGGACATCACCGGCGCCGGCAGCAACATTGCCACCGATCGCGTCGCCAAATCGACACCGGACGGCTACACCTTGCTGATGGGCGGAAATCCATCGCTCGTCATCAATCCCAGCCTGTATGACAAGCTGCCGTTCGATCCGATCAAGGACTTCGCGCCGATCTCGCAGGTATTCGTTGCGGCGAACCTGCTGGTGGTTCATCCCGACGTGCCGGCCAAAACCTTGGCGGAGCTGGTCTCACTGGCGCGTGCGCAACCGGGCAAGCTCACCTACGGCCATGCCGGCATCGGCACGTCGCAGCATCTCGCCGGCGAGCTGTTCAAATACATGGCGCACATCGACGTGACGCCGGTGGCCTATCGCGGCTCGACCGCCGTGCTGCCGGACATACTCGCCGGCCGCCTCACTATGTTCTTCGGCAATATCGTGAACGTGCTGCCGCAGGTGCGCGAGGGAAAATTGCGCGCCTTCGCCATCACCTCGCTCAAGCGCTCGGCGCTCGCGCCCGATCTGCCGACCATGGCCGAGTCCGGATTTCCCGGCTTCGAAGCCGTGCCGTGGTTCGGCTTGCTGGCGCCGGCCGGCACGCCGGCCGACATTATCGACAAGATTTACAAAGAGACGGTCAAGGACCTGGCTTTGCCCGATGTTCACAAGAGCATGGAGCAACAGGGACTCGATTCCATCGGTAACACACCGGCGGAATTTGCGGCCGCGATAAAAACCGAGACGCCACGATGGGCGAAGGTGATCAAAGACGCCGGAATCAAGTTGAGCAACTAGCGGTGCGGCGGATGTCCGCTGCACGTATTTCGTCCCCGCCCTCCCCGCCCCGGAGTCCTTCGATGCAATCCCCCAAGGCCTTCACGCTTACCGCCCACGGCGCAAAAATGCCGGCGATCGGCTATGGCACCATGGAATTTCCGGACCGCCCGGCCGAACTGGTGGCTTACGCTATCGAAGCCGGCTATCGCCTCATTGATACCGCGCGCAAATACGGCACCGAGGAGCGCGTCGGCGAAGGCATCCGCGCCAGCGGCATCGCTCGCGGGGAGTTGTGGGTCACCACCAAGGTGACTGAGTTGGATGCGCGCGAGACCGATTTCCTGCGCTCGGCGGAAACCAGCCTGAAGGCGCTTCAACTCGATTATGTCGACCTCCTGCTGGTGCACTGGCCGCAGCCGAAGGTGCCGTTCGCCGAGACCCTCGGCGCGCTTGCCAAGGCCAAGCGGCGCGGGCTCACGCGCCATATCGGCGTGTCGAACTTCACGATCGCCATGCTCGAGGAGGCGGTGCATGTCTGCCCCGAGCCGCTCATCACCAACCAGATCGAGTACCACGCCTATCTGCCGCAGGACCGCATGCTGGCGGCGCTCAAGCGGCACGGCATGATCCTGACCGCGTATTGCCCGGTGGCGCGCGGCAAGCTGCTCGACGATCCGATCGTCGGCGAAATCGCCAAGGCGCACGGCAAGACGCATGCCCAGATCTGCCTGCGCTGGCTGATCCAACAACCGATGGTCGCGGCGGTGCCGCGCGCGCTCGAAGAGGCGCATATCGCGGAAAACCTCGACGTGTTCGATTTCTCGCTCAGCGAGGAGGAGATGCGGCGAATTTCTGCGCTACGCAGCCGCAACGTCCGCATCGCCGATCCGCCCGAGCGCGCGCCCAAGTGGGACGTGGAGACCGTCGCGTAGGTGTTGCGGATCGAGACGCATCAACATACGATGGAATTAACCGCGGCCTTTAGCCCGGATGCTCTAGGGACGTAAACGTCAAAGTTGCACTTGGTCTTGACGCGCGATGGCCGTGAGCGGCATGCGCTGCGTTGAGAGCCGAGGCCCGGGAGGGCCGATGGGTTACGCCTCTCGCGAACAAAATTATGACAATCTGCCTGCGCCCGCGCGCTGCAGGCAGCGCCGGATTGCTATCTTCGCACAATCAGCTTCATCGACCGAACAACATCATCGTGGTCACCGCGGTCGGCGGCGGCGCGAGGTTCGTCGGAACGCACATGCTTGAGCAATGCCAAAAAAACCTAACGGGAGGATGTCATGACTAAGTTTAGTGTTTCGCGGCGAACATTCGTGGAAGGCGGTCTCGGGCTGACCGTTGCAAACTTCCTGCCCGACACAATGCCGTTCGCCTCCGCTGCGACCATGGAAGAGAGCACCATTGCGGCGGCGAAGAGCGCCGGCCCGGCCGCCGTCAATGGCATGATCTGGTCGCCTTATCTGGTGCCGATGCAGCCGGTGATCGCCGAGTTCTCCAAACAGACGAATATCACCATCGGCGCGGTGCAGGACATCTCGATCTTCGACGCACCGCAGCGGGCCATGGCAGAGGCGCTCTCGCGCTCGCCGCAGTTCGACTTCATCCATATCGATTCCAACATGATTCCCTCGCTCGTCTCGGCCGGCTATCTCGAGCCGCTCGACGAGTACATGAAGAAGGCAAACTTCAAGATCGACGCGGTCGGCGACTACGGCACCTTCATGACCTACGACGGTCACACCTACGGCGTTCCGACCGACGGCAACGTGCATATCCAATACGTTCGCAAGGATATCATTGAGGATCCGGACAACAAAAAGCGCTTTGCCGACAAGTTCGGCAAAGAGCTGAAGTTCCCGCAGACCTGGGAGGAAGAACAGACGATCCAGGAATTCTTCATGGATCCGTCCAAGGACCTCTATGGCTCGGCCAATCTGCGCAACCGCGCCAACGGCCCGACCTGGTGGTACATGATCTACTACAGCGCCGGCGGCTTCCCGTTCGACGACGACATGAAGCCGACGCTGAACACGCCGGCCGGCCAATACGCGGTCGACATCTATCTGAAAGACAAGAAGTACAATCACCCGGAGGCGGCCAACTGGGGCACGCCGCAGCAGATACCGCGCATCGCGCAGGGTCACGTGGTGAGCACCCAGTACTGGGACGGCACCGCGAAACTGAATGAGAATCCGGCGAAATCGAAAACGACCGGCAAATGGCTTTATGGCCTGGTGCCGGGCTCGGATTTCTCCGGCAAGCGCATGCACCGGTCGATCTCCTCGCCGCTCGCCGCGATCCTGATCAACAAATATAGCCCGCGCAAAGCGCAAGCCGCCTATCTCGCGCTCTGGCTTGGCTCGGGCAAGAACAGCATTCCGATCGTGACCGATCCGGTGAACACGTTCAACGATGCCTGGGCGAAGGAACATATGACGTCCGACGCGGTCAAGAACGCCTATAGTCCGGCCGGCGTCAAAGCGATCGAAGCCAACTTCCAGGTGGTGGCGCCGCCGATCTATTTGACCGGTTACCTGGAATTCCAGGACGCGCTCGGCAAGAATCTTTCGGAGGCCTTTGTCGGCCAGCTTCCGGCCAAGGACGTGCTCAAGAAGACCGAGGATGAATGGACCGCGATCATCCGCCGCATCGGCCAAAGCAAGCTCAAGAAGGATCTGGTGAGCTATAAGGCCTTAATGCCGAAGCGTCTCAAGCCGGCGTGACGGGCAACCGCAGGAAGCAGACCTGCGTTCAAATCAGCCGGACGAGCCTCGCGCTCGTCCGGGCTTCCTTTCAGGGGTAAGGAATGACCGTAGCCGCCCTTTCGGCTGCCGAAGTGCCGTCGCCGACGCTAAAACGCGCGGTCTCCCGGCGTCGCGCGATCCGGCGCTTCAAGCTTTCGCTGCTAGCGCCGCTGATCGCGCTGTTTGCTTTCGTGCTGATGCCGGTGCTGCTCCTACAGCTCTATTTCTCGGTCCACCAATGGACCGTTTATCTCGGCTCGTGGTGGGATGCCGATTATATCGGCCTCGATCTCTTCAAGGAGGTCTTGACCGACCCGCGCTTCGGCTGGGCCGTCCTGCGCTCGCTGGCGTTCGCGACCGGCTCGACGATCGGATGCTTCGTGTTCGGCTTCCTGCTGGCCTATCTCATGCACAAGCCGTTCCGCGGCCAGGCGATCTATTACATCATCTTCATCCTGCCGATGCTCACCGTTCCGGTCGTGGTCGCCTATACCGCCGAAATGATGTTGTACCAGAGCGGGCCGCTCAACGACGTCATCACCCGCTTGAGCGGCATCGAGTTCAAGCCGTCTTGGCTCAGCGATCCACACCTCGCGCTGATGACGGTAAGCCTGCTCGAGATTTGGAACTGGACCCCGTTCTCCTTCATCATCATGCTCGCCGGCCTCACGGCGATCCCGAAGGAACCGATCGAGGCCGCGGAAATCCTTGGCGCGTCGAAGTGGCGGATCTTCTGGGAAGTGCAAGTCCCCCTGCTGCGGCCGGTCATTCTGCTTGCGCTCGTATTGCGCTTCCTCGAAGCCATGGCGGAGTTCCCGAAGACTTGGTCCTTGTTCCAAGGCGGTCCCGGCTCGGCGACCGAAACGCTTCCGGTCTACATCTTCATGACCACATGGCAGTACTTCGAAATCTCCAAAGGCGCGGCGATGTCTTACATCGTCATGCTGCTGATGATCGTGATCGTCCTGTTCGCGATTCGATTACTGCGCCGGGAGAAGCGGTCGCTCGACAAGATGTACGAACAAACCGACAGTCCAAAAGTGGAGGCCTGAATGGCGATGACCAAGTCGCAGCGCCGCCGCATCACGAGCGGCGTTCGCTATGTCGTCCTCAGTGTTTGGGGGCTGATGGCATTCTTCCCGATCTATTGGATTATTTCCACATCGTTCAAGCTGGACACGCAGTGGTTCGCCTGGCCGCCCTATTATTTTCCCAGCCCGCCGACGCTCGCTAACTACATGAATGTCTGGTTTGGCGCCGAGGAATATGCGCAGACCCAGTATGCCATCTCGTCGCAAAAACCGCTGATCTCGCTATACAACTCGACGGTCATCGCGGTCACCTCAACGTTCCTCTCGGTGCTCTTCGGATCGATGATCGCCTACGGGGTGTCGCGCTACCGGATCCTGTCCGAGGCGCGCATGTTCCAGCTGTTGATGCTGCGGATGATTCCACCGATCGTCATCGTGGCGCCGTTGTCACTCTATTATACGGCGATAGGTCTGATCGACACGCGGTTCGGTCTCATTCTCGTTTATTTTCTGACGACGCTTCCCTACGCGGTTTGGATGACCAAAAGCTTCATCGACGAGGTGCCGCTCGAAGTCGAGCAGGCGGCGGAAATTCTCGGCGCCTCGCGCTGGCGCACGGTGTTCGAGATTGTGCTGCCGTTGATCAGATCGGGCCTCGTGGCAACCTTCCTGTTCATCCTCATTCTAACTTGGAGCGAGTACCTGTTGGCTTTGATCATCACCAAGACTCAGGTCACCACGCTGCCGATCGAATTGTCGAAATATCAGGGCTCGACCGAAGGCCGCGTCTACGGCCGCCAGGCGGCGCTCGCGGTCGGCATCACGGTTCCGCTCATGATCGTCGGGTTGATCATCCGCAAGCATCTCGCGCGCGGCTTCAGCTTCGGCATGGTACGGAGATAGACGTGGCGCGCATCGAGTTGTGCAATCTGGTAAAGTCTTTCGGCGCGGTGCAGGCGGTGAAAGATCTGAGCTTCACCATCGAGGACGGCGAATTCATCGTTTTCGTCGGGCCTTCCGGCTGCGGCAAGACCACGACGCTGCGCATGATCGCCGGCTTCGAAGATCCGACCTCCGGCGAAATCCGCATCGACGGACGCGTGGTCAACGACCTGGAGCCGCGCGACCGCGGCCTCGGCATGGTGTTCCAGAGCCATGCTTTGTTCCCGCACAAGAACGTGGCGCAGAACATCGAGTTCGGGCTGCGCATGAAGAACGTGCCGCCGCAAGAGCGCGTCAAGCGCGTGCGCGAAGTGGCGGAGATGGTGCGCATCGGTCATCTGCTCGACAAGATGCCGAGCCAATGCTCGGGCGGCGAATCCCAGCGCGTCGCGCTTGCCCGCACTTTGGTCACCAACCCGTCCACCTTCCTGCTCGATGAGCCGCTGTCGAGCCTCGACGCCAAGCTGCGTCGCGAGCTGCGCGCGGAATGCGATCGGCTGCACCAGGCACTCAAGCGCACCTTTATTTACGTCACCCACGACCAGGAAGAAGCGATGACGCTGGCCGACCGCATCGTCGTCATGCGCTTGGGTGAAATCGTCCAAATCGGATCACCGATGGAGATCTATTCAAATCCGGTCAACTATTTCGTCGCCGATTTTTTCGGCTCGCCATCGATGAACCTGGTTGCCGGCGAGATCGTGCAAGCGAACGGGACCGCCCGTTTTCGCTCGGCGTCGTTCGACGTCGCGTTGCCCGAAAGCTTCAAGGCCACGAAAGCGGGCGCGGTCACGCTCGGCATCCGGCCCGAGCACGTCGGCGTCACGCTCGGCGGCGGCGGCGACATCGAATTGCCGGTACGGCTGGTCGAACCGCTCGGCAAGGATACGCTGCTCTATTTCGACGCCGGCGTCGAGCGGGCGTTCGTCGCAGTCACCGAAGGTCTCGGCATGGCCGAGATCAAGGCCGGCGAACGCATCGCGCTGTCCTTTGACCGGCGCCGCATCCACCTGTTCGACGGCGACGGACTGCGGATTGCCGGCGCCCGATAATTATCGACTGCAAACCGAACGTCGAGGAGCCCATGGAATACCGTGAAAAAAGCGAAATCCGCGATGGCATGCGGATCGACTGGGATATGCCGATCAAAATGGAAGACGGCCTGGTGCTGCGATGCGACATCTACCGGCCGATCGCCGACGGCAAATATCCCGTAATCATGACTTATGGGCCCTACGGCAAGTGGTTGCTCTTCGAGGATCTTTACAAGGACCAGTGGGTGCGCATGTGCGCCGACCAGCCGGACGTGCCGACCGGCTCGACCAACAAATATCAGAACTGGGAGGTCGTCGATCCGGAGAAATGGGTGCCTGACGGCTACATTGTCATCCGTGTCGACAGCCGTGGCGCGGGCCGCTCGCCTGGCGTCATCGACATCTGGTCGCTGCGCGAGGCGCAAGATCTGGCGCAATGCGTCGATTGGGCCGGCGTGCAGCCGTGGTCGAACGGCAAAGTCGGCCTCAATGGCATCTCCTATTATGCCGAGAACCAGTGGCAGGCGGCCGCGCTGCAGCCCAAGCATCTCGCCGCCATTTGCATTTGGGAGGGCGCCGCCGATTTCTATCGCGATATGGCGCACCACGGCGGCATCTTCTGCCGCGGCTTCGTGCAGGATTGGTCGAAGGCGCAGGTCTACACCGTGCAAAACGGTCGCGGCACGCGTGGCTTTAAGAGCCGCATGAACGGCGACTGGGTGTCGGGTCCGGAGACGCTCTCGGAAGAGCAGCTCGGCAAAAATCGCCGCGACTTCTACGAAGACTGTATCGCACGCAAGCTCGACACCGACGAATACTGGCAGTCGCGCATGCCGGACTGGAACAAAGTGAAGGTGCCGCTGCTCTCGACCGCCAACTGGGGCGGGCAAGGCCTGCATCCGCGCGGCAATTTCGAAGGCTTCGTGCGCTCCGCGTCGGAGAATAAGTGGCTCGAAGTGCACGGCATCGAGCACTGGACACACTTCTATACCAACTACGGTCTCGACCTGCAGAAGCGATTCTTTGGCCGCTTCCTCAAAGGCGACGAGTCCGGCTGGGCCCGGCAGCCGAAGGTGCAACTGCAGGTGCGCCATCCCGGCGAGAAATTCGTCGAGCGGCACGAGAACGAGTGGCCGCTGGCGCGCACGCAATGGACCAAATTTTATATCCATCCGGCCGACCTGACGATGTCGACCGCGACGCAGGCCGCGCCAAGCGCCGTCAGCTATGCCGGTTTGAGCGAAGGCGTCACATTCCTGACCGAGCCGCTCGACCACGAGATCGAGCTGACCGGGCCGATCGCGGCGAAGCTGTGGGTGTCGTCGGCGACGGAAGACGCCGACCTGTTTCTGGTGGTGCGCGCGTTCACGCCGGAATTCAAGGAACTCACCTTCCAGGGCGCGCTCGATGCCCATACGCCGATCGCGCAAGGCTGGCTGCGCTGCTCGCACCGCAAGCTCGACCCTAAGCTCACCCTGCCCTACCGGCCCTATCACACCCATGACGAAGAGCAGAAGCTCAAGCCCGGCCAAGTTTACGAGGTCGACGTCGAAGTATGGCCGACCTGCATCGTGCTGCCGAAGGGCTATCGGCTGGCGCTGTCCGTGCGCGGAACCGACTATGTGTTTCCGGGCGAGCCCGGCGCCGGGCTGGAGACGCTGGGCAAAGTGTGGACCGGCTGCGCGGTGTTCACGCATGACGATCCGCGCGACCGGCCGCCGGCGGTGTTCGGCGGCAACGTGACGCTGCACGCTGGCCCGGACCGGCAAGCTCATGTCTTGCTGCCGGTCATCCCGAAGAAATAAACGTCCGCAAGCGTTTTCGAGGAGTGGAAAATCATGAGCTATCGTGAGGTCAGCGAAGTCCGCGACGGCATGCGGATCGATTGGGACATGCCGATCACGATGGACGACGGTCTGGTGCTGCGCTGCGACGTGTACCGGCCGATCAAGAAAGGCCGCTATCCGGTGCTACTCAGCCACGGTCCCTACGGCAAATGGCTGCACTTCGAAGACGGCTACAAGACCGCGTGGAAGCGCATGCAGGAGAAGCAGCCGGATGTGATGGCCGGTTCGAGCAACAAGTACCAGAGCTGGGAAATCTGCGACCCGGAAAAGTGGGTGCCGGATGGCTATGTGTGCGTGCGCGTCGATTCGCGCGGCTGCGGCCGCTCGCCCGGCTACGTCGAGCACTGGTCGCCGCGCGAGACCAAGGACTTTCACGATTGCATCGAGTGGGCGGGCGTGCAGCCGTGGTCGAACGGCAAGGTCGGATTGAGCGGCATCTCTTACTACGCCATCAACCAATGGCAGGTGGCGAGCCTGCAGCCGAAGCATCTGGCCGCCATCTGCGTTTGGGAGGGCTTTGCCGATTTTTATCGCGAGCTCAGCCACAACGGCGGCATCTACAACACGTTCGCGCAGAACTGGTACGACATGCAGGTCAAGTCCGTGCAATACGGGCTCGGCACAAAGGGCCATCGCAGCCGCATGAATGGCGACTGGGTGTCGGGACCGGAGACGCTCACCGAAGAAGAAATGGGTGCCAACCGCTACGATCTCGGCAAGACTTACTTCGCGCATCCGCTGGACGACAAATTCTACAAGGCGATGGCGCCGGATTGGTCGAAGGTCAAGGTGCCGTTGCTCTCGGCCGCCAATTGGGGCGGCCAGCCGTTGCACCCGCGCGGCAATTTCGAGGGCTTCTATCGTTCGGCGTCGAAACAGAAATGGCTGGAAGTGCACGGCATCGAGCATTGGACGCATTATTACACCGACTACGGCGTCGGATTGCAGAGGAAGTTCTTCGGCTACTTCCTCAAGGGCGAGAAGAACGGCTGGGACAAGCAGCCGCGCGTACAGCTCAATGTCCGTCATCCGGGCGAGAAATTCGTCATCCGCCATGAGGACGCTTGGCCGCTGCCGAGCACCAGGTGGACCAAGTTCCATCTGGCGACTGATGCTCAAAAGTTAGTGGCGCAAGCGCCGAAAGGCTCGACGGCGGTGACGTTCGACGCACTCGGCGATGGCGTCACGTTTCTCACCGAGCCCATGGCGGAGCCGACCGAAATCACCGGCCCGGTGGCCGTCAAGCTGCACATCTCGTCATCGACCGCGGACGCCGATATCTTCCTGGTACTGCGGGTGTTTTCACCCGACATGAAAGAAGTCGTGTTCCAGGGCGCGCTCGATCCGCACACGGCGATCGGACAGGGGTGGCTGCGCGCCTCGCATCGCAAGCTCGACAAGAAACTTTCATTGCCGTTCCGGCCCTATCACAGCCACGACGAGAAACAGCCGCTCACGCCCGGCCAAACCTACGAACTCGATATCGAAATCATTCCGACCTGCATCGTTGTGCCGAAGGGCTATCGCGTGGCCTTGAGCGTGCGCGGGCGCGATTATGTCTATCCCGGCGGTTCCGGCGGCAAGCTCTCCAACATGAAGAACGAATTCACCGGCAACGGCCCGTTCCTGCACGATGACCCGCGGGACCGCCCGTTGGAGATCTATGGCGGCCAAACCACGATCCATCTCGGCGGCGGCCGGGAAAATTTCGTGTTGCTGCCGATCATTCCGGCGCGCAAAGCCGCGCCGGAAAAACCGAAAGCCGCCAAGCCTGTGAAACGTGCGAGCAAGAAGAAGCGGCGGTAGCCCGCCAAACTCCGCTCACCGCTTGAGATAGCGCTTGTCGAGCATCACGTGGATGCCCTTGTTGCCGTTCACCACCTGGGTGACGCGCAGGTCGGCGGCAAGGCTCGACAGTGCGTAGGCCTGGTAGCGGTCGAGGCCGGTGCGTGCGCAGATGAGATCGATCATCTGCCGCAGCGCAATCACCACGCCGTCATCGAGATCGGGGTCGAACGCCATGGTGATCATGTGCGTGGGCGTCTCGGCCAGCGGCCACTCGAGCCGCATATCGTCGCGGACGGTGAGACGAAAGGTGCCGACCAGCCCGGTCTCGATCGCGGTGACGCAGACTTCGCCATCGCCCTGCGCGCCATGCCCGTCGCCCACGGAGAACAGCGCACCGTCGGTGAAAATAGGCAGATACAAAGTCGTGCCGGCGACCAGTTCCTTGTTGTCCATATTGCCGCCGTTGCGGCGCGGCGGCGGGGTCGGTATGCGGCCCCAGGACGCCGGCGGCGCCACCGCCATGACGCCGAAAAAAGGCCGCAGCGGAATGTCCTGGCCCCAGGGCAACCGTCCCGTCATGCGGGCCTGATCGAGCGTAATGTAGATTGGCCGGTATTCGGGAAAATCGTCCGGCAAGGCGCCGGCGAGCGGCCGAATGACGTTGTATCCCCAGTCGTAATGCAAATCGATGGTCTCGATATCGACCTGCAAGACCTGTCCGGCTTTTGCTCCCCGCACGGCGACTGGTCCGGTGCACATGTGTCCGAAAAACTGCTGCGGGCCGTTGGCGGCATGAATGGCGGGCAGTGCCGGCGGAATCTTGAACGGCGGCGGCGGCAACATCTCAGGGCTGCCCGATACCGACGAGATCATGACCCGCTCGCCGCTGCCGATGGTGAGGACCGGCGGGAGCTTGGCGTCGAAGAAGCCCCAATGCACGGTGGCCGGGCAGGCTTCAATGCGCGGAACGTCGGATGATTTGGGCAATGAAATTCTCCGGCTCAAATCCGCCAAAGTACGGCTGGTAAGCCTATCGAAATTTCATATGGGCGCAAATGAAATGGCCGGGGAGGAATCCCGGCCAAGACAATGACAATAGCTGTGCAGCCCGCTCTACATCGCCTTCACAATACTTTCGGTCATTTTCTTGGCGTCGCCGAGCAGCATCATGGTGTTGTCGCGGTAGAACAGCGGGTTGTCGATGCCGGCGTAGCCCGATGCCAGCGAGCGCTTGATGAACATCACGGTGCCGGCCTTCCACACCTGCAGCACGGGCATGCCGTAAATGGGCGAGGTCTTGTCGTCTTCCGCCGCCGGATTGGTCACGTCGTTGGCGCCGATCACGAAGGCGATGTCGGCCTGGGCGAACTCCGAGTTGATGTCTTCCAACTCGAACACTTCGTCGTAGGGCACGTTGGCCTCGGCCAGCAACACGTTCATGTGGCCGGGCATGCGGCCGGCCACCGGGTGGATGGCGTATTTGACCTCGACGCCCTCTTTCTTGAGTTTCTCGGCCATCTCTCTAAGCGCATGTTGCGCCTGCGCCACCGCCATGCCGTAGCCCGGCACGATGATGACCTTCTGCGCGTTCTTCATGATGTAGGCGGCGTCATCGGCCGAGCCGAGCTTGACCGGCCGCTGCTCGGCGCCGCCCGCCGGCCCCGCCACCTCGCCGCCGAAGCCGCCGAGGATCACCGAGATGAACGAGCGGTTCATGGCGTGGCACATGATGTAGGACAGGATGGCGCCCGAGGAGCCGACCAGCGCCCCGGTGATGATCAGCGCCGAGTTGCCGAGCGTGAAGCCGATGCCGGCGGCCGCCCAGCCCGAATAGGAGTTGAGCATCGAGATCACCACCGGCATGTCGGCGCCGCCGATGGGCACGATGATCAACACGCCGAGCGTGAGCGCGAGGGCCACGATCAGCCAGAAGTCGAGCGCGCTCTGCGCCACATAGAAGTGGTAGACGAAGAAGATCAGCGCGGCGGCGAGCGCGATATTGATGACGTGGCGCCCCGGCAGCGTGATCGGCTTGCCGCTCATGCGGGCGGAGAGCTTCAAGAAAGCGATCACCGAGCCGGTGAAGGTGATGGCGCCGATGGCGACGCCGAGCGCCATTTCAATGAGGCTCTGCTGATGGATATGGCCGACCGTGCCGATGTCGAAGGCCGCCGGCGCGTAGAACGCGCCCGCCGCCACCAGCACCGCCGCCATGCCGACCAGCGAATGGAAGGCCGCCACCAGTTCCGGCATCGAGGTCATCGGCACCCGACGCGCGATCACAGCACCTATGCCGCCGCCGAGCGCGAGGCCGCCCAGCACCAGGCCCCAGGCCAGCGCGCCTTCCGGCGGATGCGAGCCGAGCGTGGTCAGCACGGCGATGGTCATGCCGATCATGCCGAGATAGTTGCCGCGCCGGCTGCTGTCGGGGCTCGACAGTCCGCGCAGCGCCTGGATGAACAGGACGCCGGCGACCAGATAGAGCAGCGCGACCAGATTAGGGCTCATGACAAAGTCTCTCCAAACATTCGTTTGTCATCACCGGGTTTGACCCGGTGATCTCGCTTAGTGAGGCACCCCCGTGCGTTCCTAAGCGGGATGGCCGGGACAAGCCCGGCCATGACATTTACTTTTTCTTCTTCTGATACATCGCCAGCATGCGCTGGGTGACCAGGAAGCCGCCGAAGATGTTGACCGAGGCGAAAGTGAGCGCGACGAAGCCGAGCGCGCGCGCCAGAATCGTGCCGTTGTCGTTTTCGATCAGCGCGACGCCCACCGCCAATAGCGCGCCCACCACGATCACCGAGGAGATCGCGTTGGTCACCGACATCAGCGGGGTATGCAGCGCCGGCGTCACCGACCACACCACGTAGTAGCCGACGAACACCGCCAGCACGAAAATGGAAAGCCGGAAGACAAAGGGATCGACCGCGTTGGCGATGTGGTCCATTTAAGTTCTCCTTCAGGCCGCCGGCTTGGGCTTAAAATTCGGATGCACGATGGCGCCGTCGCGGGTCAGCAGCGTGCCTTTGACGATCTCGTCGTCCCAGTTGACCGCCAGTTTCTTTTCTTTCTTGTCGATCATGGTGTCCAGGAACGTCAGCAGGTTCTTGGCGTAGAGCGCCGAGGCCGAGGCCGGCAGCCGTCCCGCCACGTTGAGATGGCCGACGATCTTGACGCTACCTACTTGCGCCACCTCGCCGGGCTTCGCCCCTTCCACATTGCCGCCGCGCTCGACCGCCAGATCGATGATCACCGAGCCGGGCCGCATCGAGGCCACCATGGCCGCGGAGATCAGCTTGGGCGCCGGACGCCCCGGAATCAGCGCCGTGGTGATGACGATGTCCTGCTTCTTGATGTGCTCGGCCACCAAGGCGGCCTGCTTGGCCTGGTACTCTTTCGACATCTCCTTGGCGTAGCCGCCCGCCGTCTGCGCGTTCTTGAACTCCTCGTCCTCGACCGCCAGGAACTTGGCGCCCAGGCTCTCCACCTGCTCCTTGGTGGCGGGGCGCACGTCGGTCGCCGTAACGATGCCGCCCAGCCGGCGCGCCGTCGCAATCGCCTGCAGCCCGGCAACCCCAACCCCCATGATGAACACCTTGGCCGCCGGCACCGTGCCGGCCGCCGTCATCATCATCGGCAGCGCGCGGCCGTATTCGCCCGCCGCGTCGATCACCGCCCGGTAGCCGGCCAGATTGGCCTGGCTCGAGAGCACGTCCATCGACTGCGCGCGCGTGATGCGCGGCATCAGTTCCATGGCAAACGCGACGATCCCGGCATCGGCCATCTGCTTGAGCGCGGCCTCGTTGCCGTACGG
>Ga0209385_1000461_pt1 | contig 16354 bp, 12 predicted proteins | sample NGEPerB_FD_184506 | JGI IMG/M metagenome (GOLD analysis project Ga0209385, IMG submission 184506) | Arctic peat soil microbial communities from the Barrow Environmental Observatory site, Barrow, Alaska, USA - NGEE PermafrostAB12-B... | ecosystem: Environmental > Terrestrial > Soil > Wetlands >... | reverse complement strand
CTTGGACGATGAATTCGGCGCCCGCTCGATCGCGATGTCGGCGACCTTGCGCTCGCTGCCTTTGAGGATGGCGATCATTCTCGCGTCGCGGCCGTATACGTCCTCACGCAGTTGCAGCTTGCCGTCCTCGTCCACGAACGCGGTCTGATAGGTCAGGTGGACCCAGATGTTCTTGGGGAAATTGATGTTGATCTCGCTGCCGCCGAACATCTTCTCCAGCCGCGCCTCGGTGTAGTGCTCGCTCGGCAGCACCAGCGACAACAGCTTCTCGCCATAGGTGAGCGGGTTCTGCACCCGCATGCAGCCATGGCTGTAGGCGCGCTTTTCCTTGGCGAACAGATACTTGTCCGGCGTGTCGTGCTGGTAGACCAGGAACTTGTTGGGGAAGTTGAAGCGGATGCGGCCGAGCGCATTGCCGGCGCCTGGCGGCTGCGAAATGTGCACGGTGCCGTCGGCGTCCTGCACCAGCTTGAGGCCGATACGATCCAGCGCCTGCGGGTCTTGCTGCAGCGCCGGAAGATATTCGTTCTCGATGATCGACGGCGGCACGTTCCAGGTCGGGTTGACGGTGATGAATTTCATCTCCGCGCTGACCATCGGCGTCGCCTTGCCCGGCTTTCCGGCCACGATCTTGGTGTGCCAATAGACCTTGTCGTTGTTGTAGAGCGTCAATGTGTAATCCGGCACGTTGACGATCACGTGCGGATTGCCGATGTCGCGCGGCAGCCAGCGCCAGCGCTCCATGTTGACGATGATGGTGTCGGTCGAATTGGCGGATGGCCCGCGCGCGACCTTCTTCTCGCCGTTGAGCGCGCGCACCGTGTTGGAGCCGAGATTGCCGTCGACGTCGATGTCGGCTTCGGTCTGGAACGTCTTCACCGCGTCGCGCACCGCGTCGTCATAGCGCGGGCTGTCCTTGTCGCCGGCGATGTTCAATCGCTTGCGCAGCGCCACCACGCGCGCATCCTTCATGCCGGGGCGCAGAATCTTGCCTTCGCCGACATGCACAAGGTCCGGCTTCTTTTCTTCCTCGGCCTTGGGCGTCAGGGCGCCCTTGCGCAGTTCGGCCAGCTTGGCCTTGAGCGCGGCGAATTCCGGCTGCGGTGGATTGTAGCTGTCGAGCGACTTGCCGGCATCGTTGGCGTCGGCGAGCTTGGCCAGCACCTCGGCCGGCTCCGGCGCGACGAGCTTGAATTCGATGTCGGCGCCGACGCGGCTGAAATGGATGCGGCCGGTCTGCGCCTGGCGTGCATAAGTGAGGACGGCGGCGGTGAGCTTGAGCTCATCCTCGGCCAGCGCGTTAGCGGTCGTCGCCGATTTGAAATCCGGGGTCGGATAATCGTTTGGATCGAGGCCGACGCTGTCGACCTGCGCGAGATAGGCGATCGCGGCCTTGGCGCGTTCGTCGGCGGCGCCATCGCTCACCCACAGCGGCTTGTAGTCGCGCGCCTTGTAGAATGCCTCCACACCCTCGCGGTCGGCTTTGTGGCTGACGATGCGGTCGAGCTTGCCGGAGATCGTCTCGCGCAACTGGTCGGCGACCGCGCTGTCCGCCGTGGCGGACACCGGGGTAGCGGCCGGCACGGCCGCGGCTTTTGCCGGCACGGCCGCCGGCGCGGCGGCGTCCTGCTTGGGCTCAGCCTTGATATCGGCCGACGGCGTGCTGGGCGTGCCCGCGACGTCCTTCGCCGTCAGCGGCGGCAACAGGTCGGTATTCGGCATCGGCACCGCCGCCTCGATCTGCTGTTCGGACTGCTGCGCCAATGCTTCCTGAGGGTTGCCGGCATGGCTTCCCAATACCAGCACCAGCCCGAGGGCGGTCGAGGCCAGCAGACGGTTAAATCGGGCACTTTTCACCAGAACGTCTCCCAAACACTATTCAGAGGGCCTAGGCCCCCTCGATTCCAAGCCATCCTATCCCATACTCTTGCGGTAGTTACGCTTTTCCCAACAAGCAAGAGCGAAACAGCCGCCGACTGTGGCTATTTTGCACAGGGTGCCGAAATCCCAGATTTGGCTGGTATTTCCGGCCTTGCCGCAGGCTTTAGCCTATAGCAACCGTCGGCAGGCCGGCTGGTTCCTGAACAGGTTTTTGCCAGTTTTACCCCGATGACTTCTTTGTGATGGCGGGCTTGGCAGAACCCCCAGGATAGGGCCGCTGCATGACACCGGGATGATGCTCGCGCGCCCTAGGCCCGAGTCGCCGGCCGAGTTCTGATTTCCTCGCCACGTCCGCGCGACCCCCGTTAGATGGGGCGCCTCACTGCCATCGTGCTTGGTTCGGCGGCCGGAGGCGCTTTTCCGCATTGGAATTGCCGCTGCCCAGTCTGCACGCTGGCGTGGGCCGGTGATGCGCGCGTGCGTGTGCGTACGCAGGCGGGCCTCGCGGTCAGCGCCGGCGACGGCCGCTGGACACTGATCAACGCCTCGCCCGATTTGGGTGCGTGGTCTTGACTGTCAGCACTTTGGGAAGCCTAATGAGGCCCCGCCTTTCTTTGATCACCTCTGCTTTCAAAATCGCGTCATAATCTGCAGCCGATAATAGTCAAAATCGCCACCCCTGGCGGCTTTGATGTAGTCGCCCGCGAAAATGTGCGCATAAAGGGCGTGGACCTGCAGGAAGCGCGTGACGTCCCAGGTCATATCCACCTGCCCGATCTGCGCCACGGTACTCGCCGGCGAGTTCGGGGCGGTGATGAGCGTTCCGATCGGGCCATAGACGGAATCTGCCGCTGTTGCCTTCCATATCCAGTTCCAGTTGGCGCCGAGCACCAGGTTGTACGGCAGGGTCAGCTGGACATACGGCTGCAGATTGAATGCGTTGGAGACCGACAAGAGCGACATTTCGGAGATAACGCTCGCCGCCGGATAGGGCGCCGAAAACGTCCGCAGCGTCGACTCCTTGAGATTGCGATCACCTGAAGCGTAATGGCTGCGCAGGCCGAACCGCGGCGTGACGCCGAAGCCTTCGAACGCGCGGCTGACGTCAGCGAAGAAGCCCCAGGCGGAAATGTCGGCGCTGCCGAACGTGCCGAACTGATATGCACCCTCGATAGCATAATCTAGCGATGCGAGCTTGCCTGCGGCGCGCCCGCCGCCAGTCCAGCGGTCTTCGCGGCCAGAGCCACGCGCATAGGTGACGCGATCGAGCTGCTTGTCGAGCAGATAAAGATCGACGCTGACCGGCAGGGAGAAGAGGCGCCTGGTTCTCAAGTAGAAGCCACGGAAGGCTTCGCTGGAAGAAGTTGGATCGTCGAATAGGCCCGGATAGATGAGGACGGCCTTTGCCGCGAAGCCGCGGAAGATGAAGACATCGTCTCGATATTCGAGCAGGGCTCCGTCGAAGGAGCGGCGAATGTTCGTGGGGTCGCGTACGGCGAGCCAGCGCGAGGGACCAAGCCAAAGCTCCTGGCGGCCGATGCGTAGCGTCGTCGTGCCCTTGCCCGTCGGCAGGATCAGGTCGCCGAAGGCCTGACGCAGATCTGGCGCGCTCTGGTCAAAGGCCCGCTGGACCGGACGGCCCGCCTCTGCGGCCGCATCTAATTGCACGAAGGCGCGGAAATATTCCGTAAGATGCAGATCGCCATGCAGGAACATGCGTTCCTGATTGGAGCCGAAGGGCTTTCCGTTCGCCGTCAGGCCGAACAGATAGGGATTGTAACCGTCATAGCGGTAGCGCAATTCTCCGCCGAGGCTGAGATAATTCGTGGGCGCGCCGCCGAGGTGGATGTACTTGAAGCGCTCGTAGTCGCTGAGCGGCTCGGTCTTGCGCGAGAGCCAGAGATAATCCTCCTGCCAGCGGTAGAGCCGGAAGCGGATCTCCTCCTTCGGCCGGGACTCATCGCCAGCCGTCTCCTGCGCCATCAAAGAGTCGATGCTAGTAAGGAGCCCGGCCACGGCGCATATCACGACGGCGAACGATGCAACTCGGTGCAGCCGATCTCGACGGCGCCGGCCCACCGCAAGACCACCGAAGACGCACTGAAAATCGCACCCGACAGACACGAAGACCCTCCACGCGATCCTGCTTGTCCCGCAGGTCTCGGCGGGCAGGTCGATCGATGCCTCCTTATGGCCGGTTGACAGCAGCGGAGGCTTTCCACTCGAATGATGTCACAGGCGCAGAACATCTGTCACTTTTCTGAAGCCTTTGATCACTTATTTCCGTTGGCGTTCGCGCTGCTCGCTGGCGGCCTTGTCCTTCACGACCCTGAGCTACCGGCATTCCTGACTCGCCGAAATCGGCAGATCCCCGATTGCAACCGATGGGTCAAATGGTGGACACTTACCGCGAAGGGGGGCGCGCTCCGGGTTAGGGCTTCTCGTTCCAACCGCGGCAGACACGCGCCTCCACATCAGGGAGGACTTCGATGATTTTGTGTGTCACCGCCCGGCGCAGCCTATTGCTCGCCGGCACGATCGCCGGTCTTCTGTTGACCGCTCCGGTCTTCGCCCAGCCGGCTTCCGCTCCACCCGCCGCTGCGCCTGCTCCGGCGCCGGCCGCTGCACCCGCAGCGGCACCTGCCGCCGCGCCCGCATTGCCACCCGGCTCGCCGCTGATCGGCCGCCCCGAAGGCAACGAGGCCGCCAGCAAACTCGCGCCGGTCGCGCCGCCGCCGATCCCGGCGGCGCCCGACAAGCTGCCGACCGCCAAGCTCAAGCTGCCGCCCGGCTTCCACATTGAGGTCTATGCCAGCGGCATCGCTAATGCGCGCTCGCTGCGCATCGGCGACAAGGGCACCGTGTTCGTCGGCACCCGCTTCGGCAATAAGGTCACCGCTGTCGTCAAGAAGGACGGCAAGACCGAACTCAAGACCGTCGCCTCGGGTCTCTATCGCCCGAACGGTCTCGCCTATCACAACGGCACGCTCTACATCGCCGAGCTGTCGCAGATCTCCAAGATCGACAAGATCGAGTCGGTTCTCGACAATCCGCCGGCGCCGACGGTGATCTACAAGGATCTGCCGAAGGACGAGGCGCACGGCTGGAAGTTCATCGCCATCGGCCCCGACAACAAGCTCTATCTGGAGGTCGGCCAGCCGGGCAACAACGTCATGCCGCCGCCCACGCACGGTCAGATCCGCCGCATCAATCTCGACGGCACCGGCATGGAAGTGGTCGCGCGCGGCGTGCGCCACTCGGTGGGCTTTGACTGGAACCCGGTGAACAAGCAGCTCTACTTCTCCGACAACGGCCGCGACTGGATGTCCGAGGACGTTCCGCAGGACGAACTCAACCGCGTCACCAAGGTCGGTGAGCATTTCGGATCGCCCTATTGCTACCAAGGCGACCTGCCGGATCCGGAATTCGGCTGGGGCCACTCGTGCAGCGAGTTCACGCCGCCGATCCTGCTGACCGGCCCGCACTCGGCCGGGCTTGGCCTGCGCTTCTACACCGGCAAGATGTTCCCGGCGAAATACAAGAACGCCATCTTCCTCGCCCGCCACGGCTCGTGGAACCGGTCGAAGAAGTTCGGCGGCGACATCCTCGTCGTCTATCTCAACAAGGATGGCACGGTGAAATCGTCGGAGCCGTTCATGACCGGCTTCCTCGAGAACAACAACTATGTCGGCCGTCCGGTGGACGTGGAGATCATGAGCGACGGCTCGATGCTGGTGTCCGACGACTGGAACGGCGCGATCTATCGCATCACCTACGGCAAGGCGCACACGGCCAGCCGTTAAGGCAATATGCCGGGAACGCTTTGGCGTTCCCGGCGTTTTTGTATGATGCCAGTTCCTCAAACGATTGAATTCGCATGGCGGCTCGCCGCCGCGGGGCTGCTTGCTTGTGCCGTCAGCACGCCGCTCGCCGCCGAAACATTTTCCGAACGCATGGCGCCTTGCCTGGCTTGCCACGGCGAAAATGGCCAGTCGGAAAATCCGGATACCCCCTCGCTCGGCGGCCAGACCGCGCCCTACGCGCTGATCCAGCTTTATTTGTTCCGGGAAAAGCAGCGCGCCGTCGAGATCATGAACGACATGACCAAATCCTTCACCGACGACGACCTGCGCACATTCTCCGATTTCATTGCCAAGTTGCCGCCGCCGAAACCGCCGGCGGATGCCGGCGACGCCGCCCGCTTGGCGAGCGGCCGCGCGCTGATCACGCAGCATCGCTGCAACAGCTGTCACAATCTGGATTTGTCCGGCCGCGAAAGCATTCCGCGCATCGCCGACCAGCGCGAGGACTATCTCGTCAAGACGCTGCGCGAATACAAGAACAATACGCGGCACGGCTACGACGCCGCCATGGCCGAGGTGCTGGCGCCGGTGACCGACGCGCAGATCGTCGATCTCGTCTACGCTATCGCGCGCTTTCGCTAGCGCATGACCCCGGCGAAGCCTGCCCTTACCCGATAAAAAACCGGGCCCCGTGAGGGGCCCGGTTTCAGTTTGCCGGTGTGGGGACCGGCAATCTTCCAGAGGGGAACATGCTGCACACCGGTGACTCTGGGAGGAAACATCCGGTGCAACAGCGAGCTATAATTATGCAAGCCGCACGCTGCTCCAGCAACGTCATGCGCCGCATGACTGCCATGCTGAATCGCAATTCGCCGGCCAATTCGCAAGTCACACGCATGATGGCCATGCCAAATCGCCAACCGCTGCTGCGCTATTTTGCCGCGGTGAAACTCAGAAATGCCAGCGCTGCGCGTTGGCAACCAGGAAGTCGCGGAATACCTGGATACGCGCGACCGACTTGAGTTCCTCCGGATAGACGAAATAGGCATCGAGCGCGAGCGTGTTGTCGTCGCCGAACAGCTGCACCAGTCCGCCATTTTCCTCCACCAGATAATCGGGCAGAATCGCGACGCCTAAGCCGCGCTGGCAGGCGCGCAGGACGCCGAGCACATTATTGATGGTCAGATTCGGGCTGCGCGCGCCTTTGCCGTCGCGGCTGATTTCGAGCAGCCAGCGCCGGTTGGCGAAATGCGCCGGCACGTTGCCGCCGAGCAGAATGATGCGGTGCTTGTCGAGGTCCGCGTGGTCGCGCGGCGTGCCGAAGCGCTTGAGATAGTCGGGCGAGGCATAGGCGTGGAAATGCACGGAGAACAGCTTGCGCTGGATCAGGTCGGGCTGGGTCGGCTGGCGCAGGCGGATGGCGACGTCGGCCTCGCGCATCGCCAGGTCGAGCTCCTCGTCGGTGGTGATCAAGGTGATATGGATGTCGGGATAAAGGTCGAGGAATTCGCCGAGCCGCGGGGTGAGCCAATGCACGCCGATGCCGGGCGTGGTGGATACTTTCAATTCGCCGTTCGGCCGTTCGCGGCTGTCGGTGAGCTTGGTGCGCGCGGCTTCCAGCTTCATGAAAACTTCGTGCGCCGTGCGGAAGAGCAGCTCGCCCTGTTCGGTGAGGATCAGCCCGCGCGCATGGCGGTGGAACAGCGACACCGACAGTTCGCCTTCGAGCGCCGAGACCTGACGCGAGACCGCCGACTGCGACAGGCCGAGCCGCTCGCCGGCATGAGTGAATGAACCGGCTTCCGCTGCGGCGTGGAACACCTTCAGCTTGTCCCAATCCATCGACTTATTGGGTGTGACCATGACTTATTCCGCCGCCGCGCGCTGGTGTTCATGCGCGGCCAGGAATTTCTCCGCTTCGAGCGCCGCCATGCAGCCCTGTCCGGCCGCGGTGACCGCCTGCCGGTAGATGTCGTCGGTGACGTCGCCAGCGGCGAACACGCCGGGCACGGAAGTGACGGTGGAATGGCCGGCGGTGATGATATAGCCGGCCGGCTTCATCTGCAGTTGGCGGGTGAACAGCTCGGAGGCAGGCGTATGCCCGATGGCGATGAACACGCCGTCGACCTTGCGCTCGCTCAGCGCGCCGGTTTTCAGGTTCTTGAGCCGCACGCGGTTGACCTTCGGCGGGTTGTCGCTGCCGAGCACGTCGTCGAGCACGCTGTCCCAGATCACGTCGATCTTGGGGTTCTTGAACAGCCGGTCCTGTAGGATCTTTTCCGAGCGGAACGAGTCGCGGCGGTGCACCACGGTGACCTTGGAGGCGAAATTGGTGAGGAACAGCGCTTCCTCGACCGCGGTATTGCCGCCGCCGATCACCACCACTTCCTTGTTGCGGTAGAAGAAGCCATCACACGTTGCGCATGCCGACACGCCATAGCCCTTGAACTTCTGCTCGGAGGGCAGATCGAGCCAGCGCGCCTGCGCGCCGGTGGCGATGATCAGCGCGTCGGCGAGATAGACGTCGCCCGAATCGCAAGCCAAGCGGAACGGCCGCTGCGCCAGCTCGACCTTGGTGACGTGGTCGTAGACCAGTCTGGTGCCGACATGCTCGGCCTGCTTGAGCATCTGCTCCATCAGCCAGGGACCCTGGATGACGTCGGCGAAGCCGGGGTAGTTTTCCACGTCAGTGGTGATGGTGAGCTGGCCGCCGGGCTGCACGCCCTGGATCAGGATCGGTTCCAGCATGGCGCGCGCGGCATAGATCGCGGCGGTGTAGCCGGCAGGACCCGAGCCGATAATCACGACCTTGGCGTGGGTAGTCTTTGGCATTTTTAGCGCCCCCCTGGCGGGCGTCGTCGGGCGTCTTTCGCCCACGCGGCCGGGCCAGCCGGCTCTTTTGCCAGCACAATCTATGGCTTTCGGGGAGCTATGCAAGATACGCAACCCCCGGGACTCACAGCCTTAGTTTACGCAGGGTCACTGTGTTGCGGCAGTCGCGCAATAATGTTTCGCGAAACATTATTTCGCGGTATGGATGTTCCCAGCTTTTGCTCATCCCCGGAGGGGAACTTGACCGCTCGTCTCGATGCCATCGACCGCAAGATTCTGAAAGAGCTGCAGGACGACGGCCGCATGACCAATGTCGAGCTGTCGCGCCGGGTCGGCATTTCGGCGCCACCCTGCCTGCGCCGCGTGCGCGCGCTGGAGGAGGCCGGCTACATCAAGGGCTACCGCGCGCTGCTCGACGAGAAGAAGCTAGGCTACGAGGTGGCGGTGTTCGCCATGGTGCATCTGGCGAGCCAGGCGGAACCCGACCTTGCCGCCTTCGAAGAGTTCGTGCGTGCGCAGCCGCTGGTGCGCGAATGTTGGATGCTCTCGGGTGAGATCGACTTCGTGCTCAAATGCGTCGCGCCGGATTTGAAGACCTTCCAGGCCTTCGTCGAGAAGCTCACCGCCGCGCCCAATGTGCGCAACGTGAAGACCTCGCTCACGCTGCGCAACTCCAAGGACGCCGCCATGGTGCCGATGGATCAATAACGTCGAATTTCCGACGGGCGAGCGAAGCCATTAAAATCGGCAACAACCAGCCTTCGACACCGCTCTTGGCGGGAATGCTTGGATTGGATAAACTATAACGCGAGTGGGAGCGTGCTTGTGACCAAAATCGCTATTTCATACCGGCGTACCGATTCCGATGCCACCGGCCGGCTTTTTGACCGGCTGGTGCTGAAATACGGAAGGGAGTCGGTGTTCCGAGACATCGACAGCGTTCCCTTCGGGTCGGATTTTCGCAAAGCGATCGATGAGGCTTTGAAAGACGCTGACATTTTTATCGCCGTCGTCGGTCCGAATTGGCGCGGCGTCGACAAGGCTGGCAAAGCCAGAATCAATGATGAAAGCGACTTGGTGCGGATCGAAGTTGAGACCGCGCTGAAAAGAAAGATTCCTGTCGTTCCTGTTTTGGTCGGGGGCGCCAGCATGCCCCAGCCGACCGAACTTCCGGATAGCTTGCGGGATTTTTCGTTTCGAAACGCAGCCGGGATCGATAGTGGCAGAAACTTCGACGCTGACGTCAAGCGTCTCATCCGCTCGATGGATCACGTTATTCAGATCACGCCAGCGCGTCCGGTAACCCGAAAAGTGTCGCCCTCCGCGGCGCAGCGGCAGATCGCCGAGCCGCCGCAGATGCCCACAGCGGCCGGCGTCGAACCGGTCGCCCCACGCCCTCAAACGGCTTCCAGCAACACGGGACTGCGGCGCGTAACCTATCCGGTCGTTATCGGATTATCGGGTGGCATTGCAGCGCTCGCAGTCGCTTCCATGTGGCTGATATTCCGGCCAGAGCCGCAGCCTGTGGCGCCCTATTCAAATCCCGTCGCAGCACCGCCAAAGCTGGCCGGCCCCCCAGAGCTGTCAAAGCCTGCCATCGCGCCTCAACCGCAGCCCGTGAGTGAACCTCCGCAACAGACGCCCACGCCATCGCTTGAGTCTCTGGCTCGCAATTTTGTCACAGAATATATGCACCAATCGGGCGCCAGTTTGCCCGAACTTCTGAAGTTTACGCGGCAAGTCTATGCTGCGTCAGTCATGTATTTTGACGAGCGTCTCAGCAATGAGCAGATCGTAGAACTCCAGCGCAAGTTTGTGGCGCGTTGGCCGCAACGGTCTTACCGCCCAAAATTGGAAACGCAGCTCATTAAGTGCGACAACGCAGCGTCGACCTGTCAAATCACCGGCCAGCTCGACTTTTCGGATTCGAATCCCCAAAATTTCAAGGTTTCGGCGGGCGTGGCCGACTATGAGCTTACGGTTGTCTTCGGACGCGAAGGCCCGAAAATTATTGAAGAGAACGGTCACGTCCTATCGCGAACGAATCATTGAGTCGGCGCTAGACGAGATAGCCGGTTTCGAAGAGTTCGTGCGTGCGCAGCCGCTGGTGCGCGAATGTTGGATGCTCTCGGGCGAGATCGACTTCGTGCTCAAATGCGTCGCGCCGGATTTGAAGACCTTCCAGGCCTTCGTCGAGAAGCTCACCGCCGCGCCCAATGTGCGCAACGTGAAGACCTCGCTCACGCTGCGCAATTCGAAAGACGCGGCGATGATGCCGATGGAAGACTGATTTTTTCCATCGCGATAATAAACCGGCCCTGAAATCCAAGTGGGTCCGGCGGTAAACCTATTTGCGCCCCGGTCGGTCCGGCGATAAGCTAATTTTGCTTGAAAATTGGGGGCGCTTATGAGTCGGCTATCGGTTGCATTTATTGTCGCTGTCTCGGCCATCGCCCTCACGCAGGTGGCATTGGCGGCCGATATGCCGCTCAAGGCGCCCATCGCCAAGGCTCCCATCGCCGCGCCGCCCTACGATTGGAGCGGGTTTTATGTCGGCGGACATATTGGCTATTTGTGGGGTCGCACGCGTGTCGAAGAGGATGGCGTGGTCACCGAGCCAGGCGCTCCCACTGACGGCGTTATCGGCGGCGTGCTGGCCGGCTACAATTGGCAAAACGGCCCCGTTGTCTTCGGTCTCGAGGGCGATTTCGGCTGGATCCACGCCCATGGCGTCGGCCAGCCCACTTTCATCACCACCCAGGCACCCAACACCTACGATTTGAATTGGACCAGCCATTTGCGCGGCCGCGCCGGTTACGCGCTCGACAACTGGCTGTTTTATGTCGCGGGCGGGCTTGCCGTGGCCGATCTCGACTTTCACGAGGGCGCTATCACGACAACCCCGCCACCGACCGGCGGCAAGTATTTCGGCTGGTCGATCGGCGGCGGCGCTGAATTCGCCTTCACGCGCAATCTCGTGGGCCGCATCGAATATCTGTATGACGATTACGGCCACAAGGATTACACTGGCGTGACCGGCGATCCCTACCGCGTCTCCTTGATCGGGCAGACGGTGCGTGGCGCATTGGCATGGAAGTTTGCTCCGACGGGCATGATGCCCTGATCGGCGCTACCAGTTCAGCCGCATGCGGCCAGGCAAGGTTATTTTATCGTGACGCTCGACCCATTGCCATCGGCATTGAAAGTGACCGTGACGGAAATCGCATCCCCGTTCGTTTCCCCGGCATAGGTGAAGTCTGCCAGACTCGAATCGAGCACCTTCTGCTGGGCATCCCAATAGTTGAAGTTGCCGGCCTCCCGGATCGCGAAACTCCTGCCGGAACCCCAATTGTTTTTTACCCGCTTACCGGACACACCACGGTAGGCGGCGCTCTCGCCGCGGTAGTAGAACGTCTTCACGCGCAGTGCGGGTCGAACAATGAACATTCGCTGGTCTTGAGTGAGATCCAGCCGCGCGAAATCCAGGAACCGCCATTTTGCGGATAGGCCATCGCCACGTAAACCAAGTGCGGGAACTGGTTGCAGAACGTGATGTCGGCTCTGGCGCTCGGACCCGCAAGCAGGCAGGCCATGACGGCGCGCGCCGACAGCACGATGGTCGCCGCGACCCGCATCAGGACATCGTCGAATAGCTCGATCTGTTCGTCGGAGTATCCGGCCGATGCGACCACGAAAAGTTTGGTGATGCGATGGAGGATCTTGGTGCGCTGGTCGACGGTGCCGTGGGCGACCGCGTCGTTCAATTCAGCGATCAATGCGGCGGAGTCCATGCAATCTGTCGAAATCTTGCTGGCATAAGAATGAGTGAATGCGTCTACACGAGATAAATAGGCGCTCGGTTACAGCGATCCGGCGCAGTCGGTCGATGCTGAAACGGGTTCGTTAATTAAGCCGGATAGCTTCTGCCGAAAGTTTTCGCGATCTTGCGAAGACTTTGACGCAGCAAAGAACCATGCAATCATCGCTTTAAAATCAAGAAAAAATTCAGTTGCGAACCGGACTTACGACGGAGGGGGCTATGGCAGGGATGGGACGGAATTTACTCGTCATCGCGAGCTGTCTCGTATGCGTTTCGGCCGCCGCGCAGCAGGGCGGCGTATCGGCGACCGCCCAGTCCGGCGTCAAGACGCAAATTGCAACGCATGATCGCTTCGACAAGCAATGCCGGCCGGGCCAAGTCGAAATAAGCGTGCTCGCGCCCCCCGCCAACGGCACGGTGAGCACTGAGCCGAAAGACATCGTTATTAGGGCGCAAAACCGATATGGCGACACGCAGCCGTCGCAATGCGTAGGCAAGACGGTGACGGGAGTCGCGATATTTTACCAATCGAAGCCGGGATTCGTCGGCACCGACAGCTTTCGCTATCGGCGCTCCAACCCCGGCGACGCCAATGATCGCTTCAATATGGAAATCTTATTCAATGTCACGGTGAAATAAGCCCGCTCGGCATCCGTTGCCGGGCAAATCACTTCCACTCGATCTTTTTCACTTCATAGGCCTTGGCGCCGCCGGGGGCTACGACCTCGACGGTCGCGCCCTTGGCCTTGCCGATCAGCGCGCGCGCCAGCGGCGAGGTGATGGAAATCCGGCCGGCCTTGGCGTTGGCTTCCGGTTCGCCGACGATCTGCCACACCTTCTTCTCGTCGGTGTCCTCGTCGACCAGCGTCACCGTGGCGCCGAACGTAATGGTGTCGCCCGACAGCTTCGACACGTCGATGATGTCGGCGCGCGCCAGCTTGTCCTCGAGCTCGGCGATGCGGCCCTCGTTGAGCGACTGCTGCTCCTTGGCGGCGTGATATTCCGCATTCTCCGACAGATCGCCGTGCGTGCGCGCCTCAGTGATCTGCTGGATGATGCGCGGCCGCTCGACCGACTGGCAATGCTTGAGCTCAGCCTCGAGCGTCGAATAGCCGGCCGCCGTCATTGGAATTTTGTCCATCGTCTCTTCTCCTCCTGGCGGGCGCCCGAACTGTCGTACGCGTTAGCGCCGCCAAGCCCCTTCCACCTTCCAAAATCCCGTTCCATCGACTCGCAATACGACTCCGGCCACGGATTTCCGCGCGCCGGAGTCCTGTGACGAGGGCCGGTCAAAAAAACCTCGACCGCGGCCAGTTTCACCTGCGCCGCGACCGTGGAATTCCCGGCCAAACTCGCGCCGTCGCTCGCCTTGTAGAGCCTAAGGGAACCGCCCTCAGGCCCGATCGCTGAAGTAGCTCTGCAGCGCACGCACCTCGAGGTCGCCCCCAAGATAGGCTTTTATGCCTTGCGCCGCGGCGACGGCACCTGAAAGAGTGGTGTAGTACGGCACTTTATGCAAGAGGGCGGCATGGCGCATGGAGCGGCTGTCGGCCAGCGCCGCGGTCCCCTCGGTGGTGTTGAAAACCAGCTGAACCCTACCGTTTTTGATGGCGTCCACGATATGGGGCCGGCCTTCCAGCACCTTGAAGACCTTGGCCGCCTCCACCCCATGTTCGGCGAGGTAGCGCTGGGTTCCCGAGGTGGCGATGGTCTTGAAGCCGAGCGAGGCCAACAGCCGCACCGCGTCCAGGATGCGCGGCTTGTCGGTGTCCTTGACCGAGACGAACACCGTGCCCGAGCGCGGCAGGTCGGCGCCGCCGCCGATCTGGCTTTTGGCGAAGGCGATCTCGAATGAGGCATCGATCCCCATCACCTCGCCGGTGGATTTCATCTCCGGCCCCAGCACGGTATCGACGCCGGGGAAGCGCGCGAACGGGAACACCGCTTCCTTGACCGCGCGGTGCTTATAATGCATCGGCGCCAGATTGAAGCTGGCCAGGCTCTCGCCCGCCATGATGCGGGCGGCGATCTTGGCCACCGGCAGCCCGATCACCTTGGCCACGAACGGCACCGTGCGCGAGGCGCGCGGATTGACCTCCAGCACGTAGATGTCGCCGTCCTTGATGGCGTATTGCACGTTCATCAGCCCGCCGACATTGAGCGCGAGCGCGAGCGCGCGGGTCTGCCGCCCGAGCTCGGCGATGGTCTCCTCGCTCAGCGAATGCGGCGGCAGCGCGCAGGCTGAATCGCCGGAATGAATGCCGGCTTCCTCGATGTGCTCCATGATGCCGGCGATGAACGTGTCCTTGCCGTCGCACAGGCAATCGACGTCCACTTCCGTTGCGTCCGACAGATAGCGGTCGATCAACAGCGGACTTTTCTTGGAGACCACGAGCTCGGTCGGCCGGTCGAGATCGCCGGCCAATCGCGCCACGTAGCGGTCGAGCTGGGCGCCGTCGCGCACGATCTCCATGGCGCGCCCGCCCAGCACGTAGGACGGCCGGATCACCACCGGATAGCCGATCTCCTCGGCGATGGCGCGCGCGGCACCCGGCGAGGTGGCGATGCCGTTTTGCGGCTGGCGCACTTTCAGTCTGTCGAGCAATTTCTTGAAGCGCTCGCGGTCTTCCGCGAGGTCGATCATGTCCGGCGAGGTGCCCAGGATCGGCACCTTGGCTTTTTCCAGATGCTCGGCCAGCTTGAGCGGGGTCTGGCCGCCGAACTGCACGATGACGCCATGCAGCGTGCCGTTGGCGCGCTCGGTGTCGATGATCTCCAGCACGTCTTCCGGCGTGAGCGGCTCGAAATAGAGCCGGTCGGAGGTGTCGTAGTCGGTCGACACCGTCTCCGGATTGCAGTTGATCATGATGGTCTCAAAGCCGACTTCCTTGAGCGCGAAGGCGGCATGGCAGCAGCAATAGTCGAATTCGATGCCCTGGCCGATGCGGTTGGGCCCGCCGCCGAGGATGATGACTTTCTTCTTGTCGGTCGGCGCCGCCTCGTCGGCGACTTTGCCGGCGAACGGGGTCTCGTAGGTCGAGTACATGTAAGCCGTGGGCGAGGCGAATTCGGCGGCGCAGGTGTCGATGCGCTTGAACACCGGGCGCACGCCGAGCGCGCGGCGCTTTTCCATCACCGTCTCGGCGCTGTGGCCCGTGAGTTTGCCGAGACGGGTATCGGAAAAACCCTTGGCCTTCAGCCGGCGGAACGCGCCCGCCGTGGAGGGGAGGCCCTTGGCCCTGATCTCGGCCTCCGCCTCCACCAGCGCGCGGATCTCGTTCAGGAACCACGGATCGATGCGGCAGGCATTGTGGATCAGCTCGTCATTGGCGCCGAGCCGCATGGCCTGCGCGATGTTGAGCAGGCGGTCCGGCGTCGGCGTGCCGAGCGCGGCGCGGATGGCGGCCTTGTTGTCGGCGTCATCGATGCCCTTGGCCGAATCGAAGCCCTCGATGGTGATTTCATCGAGCCCGGTGAGGCCGGTCTCCAGCGAGCGCAGCGCCTTCTGCAGGCTCTCCTGGAAGGTGCGGCCGATCGCCATCGCTTCGCCGACCGATTTCATCGAGGTGGTCAGCACCGGCGCGGCGCCGGGAAATTTCTCGAAGGCAAAACGCGGAATCTTGGTGACCACGTAATCGATGGTCGGCTCGAACGAGGCCGGCGTGGCGCCGCCGGTGATGTCGTTGGCGATTTCGTCCAGCGTGTAGCCGACCGCCAGCTTGGCGGCGACCTTGGCGATCGGAAATCCAGTTGCCTTCGACGCAAGCGCGGAGGAGCGCGACACGCGCGGATTCATCTCGATGATAACCAGCCGCCCGTCCGCCGGGTTGACCGCGAACTGCACGTTCGAGCCGCCGGTCTCCACCCCGATTTCGCGCAGCACCGCGATCGAGGCGTCGCGCATCATCTGGTATTCCTTGTCGGTGAGCGTGAGCGCCGGCGCGATGGTGATCGAATCGCCGGTATGCACGCCCATCGGATCGACGTTTTCGATCGAGCAGATGATGATGCAGTTATC
>Ga0209385_1000457_pt1 | contig 16433 bp, 14 predicted proteins | sample NGEPerB_FD_184506 | JGI IMG/M metagenome (GOLD analysis project Ga0209385, IMG submission 184506) | Arctic peat soil microbial communities from the Barrow Environmental Observatory site, Barrow, Alaska, USA - NGEE PermafrostAB12-B... | ecosystem: Environmental > Terrestrial > Soil > Wetlands >... | reverse complement strand
TATCGGAATGAGCCGCGGCAGCTCCGCGAGCTTCAGGAGCAGGACCTCGAAGGCGAGGGCCGGCACGTCCGAGCGGCGCAGCGTGCCGTCGGACTCGGACAGCATGGAGAGGAGCCGGAGCAGCGTCGCGTAAGGCGTGAGGCGCGCGAACTCCCGCACGCGCTCGGCGCCCTCCTCCGAGAGCCCCGTCGGCGGTAGCGCCGCCGGATCGGCGGCGAGGCGCACGGCGCCGCGCACGAGCGCGGTGAGGTCGTGGAGCGTGGCCCGCGGCTCGGCGCCCGCGGCCTCGAGCTCGGCGCAGCGCTTGAAGACGCCGATACGGTCGGAGGCCAGCACCGCTCCGAGCAGCGCGATGAGCGCCGTGCGGTCGGGTGCGCCGAGGAGCGCCGAGACGTCTTCCGCCCTGACGCCGCCGCCGGAGCGCGCGACCGCCTGGTCGAAGAGCGAGAGGCCGTCGCGGAGGCTGCCCGTGGCCGCTGCGGCGAGCGCGGCCAGCGCCGCGCGCTCGACGGCGGGCTTCTTCCCCTTTGCCTCCTGCCCCGCGTCGACGATCTCGAAGCCCTCGCGCCCGGCGATATCCGCGAGGCGGCCGACCACCTCGTCGTCCGTGAGGCGGCGGAAGTCGAAGCGCTGGCAACGCGACAGGATCGTCGCGGGAATCTTGTGCCGCTCGGTCGTCGCCAGGATGAAGACCGCGTGAGACGGCGGTTCCTCGAGGGTCTTCAGCAGAGCCTGGAAGGCGGCCGAGGAGATCGCGTGGACCTCGTCGATGATGAAGACCTTCCGCCGGTCGCGCGACGGCGCGTACGCCACGACTTCGATGAGATCGCGTGCCTGGTCCACCTTGCCGTGCGTGGCACCGTCGATCTCCAGGGTGTCGAGAGAGCGGCCCTCTAAAACTTCCACGCACGACGCGCACGTACCGCAGGGAGTCGCCGTCGGGCGGTCGGACGAGCTGCAGTTGATCGCGGCGGCGAGAAGGCGCGCCGTCGTCGTCTTGCCTACTCCGCGCGGGCCCGAGAAAAGGTAGGCGTGCGCCAGTCGGTCGGCGGAAACCGCGTTCGTGAGGGCGCGGACGATCTCGTCCTGCCCCACGACCTCCGCGAACGTGCGGGGCCGCCATTTGCGGGCGAGGGGAACGTAGGCCGGAGCGTCGCTCACGAAACCGACTGTACTAGAGAATGAACCCGGCCAGCCGCCACCTTCATGCGTGCGTCTCGACGCACCCGGCCGACTCGACCTGAAGCGTCACGTGATGGATTGCGAAGTTCAGGAGAATCGCGTCCCAAACGCGGTTCAGGAGATCGTCGTGCACCGCGTCGTCGGCGCGAACGATGTGGGCGCTCATGGCGTGCACGCCGGAGGTCAGGGCCCACACGTGAAGGTCATGGACGTCCTGGACTCCCGGAATGGCACGCAAGGCGTCGCGCAGCGCCACGAGGCTGACCTGCGACGGGGTGCCTTCCAGAAGGATCCCGACCGCCTCCTTGAGCAGCCGCCACGTTCGCGGCAGAATGAACAGGCCGATCGCGGCCGAAGCGAGCGCATCCGCCCCGTACCAGCCCCGTCAGGGAGATCGTGACACCCGCGGCGAGGACGCCCAGCGACATGAGGGCATCGGAGAAGACCTCGAGGTAGGCCCCCTTGACGTTCAGGCTCGAATCCGCGCCTCTCCTGAGAAGGAGCATGCTCCCGACGTTCACCGCGAGAGCCACCGCGGCGACGATCAGCATCGGCACGGCTTTCACGGGTGCAGGCGTCCGCAGCCGGTCCCAGGCCTCAACGAGGATGAGCCCCGCCAGAACGGTGAGCGCGGCCGAGTTGACGCAGGCGGCGAGGATCTCGACGCGGTAGAAGCCGAAGGTCTTCTGCGGCGTCGCGGGGCGCTCGGCGAAGCGCATGGCGACGAGAGCGAGCGTAAGAGCTCCGACGTCGGCGAGCATGTGCGTGGCGTCGGCGAGAAGGGCCAATGACCGCGTGAGGAAACCCGCGGCGGCCTCGACCACGAGGAGGGCGACCGTCAGGGCGAGAACCGCGGCGAGGCGCTTCCGGTTCGCGCTTCGGGACGGCCGCGCGTGCTCGTGCATTTCCCTAGCCTGGCGTTCGTGTCGGCCTTCGTCAACCGACGAGCGTTTTCTCCCATGTAGGATGAATCGAGTGAGATTCCAGTTCGTCGTATTCGCCGCCGCCCTGTGCGCGGGGAGAGCGGCCGCAGAGGACGCGCCGACTCTCGCCGAGGACGCGAAGCTTCCACCCGACAGCGTGTGGTCGCTGCACGCGCAGACGACCTACCAGGTCCAGACTCACGGCGCCTTTTCCGCACCCTACGAGGGGGAGAACAGCTTCCAGAGCCGAAGTGAGACACGCGGCTCCTTCACGGCGACGGTCTTCCTCGGCCGCCGCCTCTGGACCGGCGCCGAGGCCTACGTGAACGTCGAGGCGATCGCGGGCCAGGGACTGAGCCGCGCGCTCGGGCTCGCGGCTCCGCCGAACGGCGAGACGTACCGCGTCGACAGCCCGGAGCTCAAAGCGAATCTCGCGCGCCTCTTCCTGCGCCAGACTTTCGCGCTCGGCGGCACTTCCGAGGCCCAGGAGGGCGACCAGAATCGCCTCGCGGAGCGCGTCCCGTCGCGCCGGTTCGTCGTGACGGCCGGGAAGATCTCGGGCACCGACGTCTTCGACGCGAACACCTACGCCCACGATCCGCGCACGCAGTTCAACAACTGGTCGCTCTGGGCGAATGCCGCGTGGGACTACCCGGCCGACACGCGCGGTTACACGTGGGGGATCGCGCTCGAGCTCATCCTCGACGGCTGGGCGCTCAGGCTCGGCTCTTTCCTGGAGCCCAGGGAAGCGAATGGCCTCGAGTTCGACCACGACGTCGCGCACGCCCACGGCGACGTCCTGGAACTGGAACACCGCCACACCCTCTCGGAACGGCCGGGCGCCGTCCGCGTCCTCGCGTTCTGGAATCACGCGAACATGGGTGTCTACCGCGAGGCTTTGAATCTCGCACCCCTGGCGCCCGACGTCATTGCGACACGGGCCCCCGGCCGCTCGAAGTACGGCTTCGGCCTCAACCTGGAGCAGGAGATGGCTCCCGGCCTCGGATTTTTCCTGCGCGCCGGCTGGAACGACGGGAAGACCGAGTCGTGGGCGTTCACGGAGATCGAGCGCACGCTCACGTTCGGCGCGAGCCTCGACGGAAGGCCGTGGACGAGGCCCGGAGACCTCCTCGGCGTTGCGTTCGCGTTGAATGGAATCGGCGCGGATCACCGCGATTACCTGGCCGCCGGAGGGCTTGGCTTCATGCTCGGGGACGGCGCGCTCCGGGCGGGAAACGAATCGGTCCTCGAGGTCTTCTACCGTGCCGCGCTCGGGCGCTTCGTCGCCGTGTCCGTCGATCTCCAACGCTTTGGGAATCTCGCGTTCAACGAGGACCGCGGCCCGGTGACCGTCTACGGGTTCCGCCTGCACGCCGGCTTCTGACCCGGCGGACCGGTCGAGAGCGAACGGAACCCTCCAAGGCCCGCTCCTCGAGCCCCCCGATGAGTCCGGGCGATCCGCGGCGCCCGGGCCTTTCTCCTGAGTGCTGCTTCCTTCCGGACCTGACACGGTTCGGAGGGGACCGTCGCGCGGGACCCGAACTCATCCGGGGGCCCGGGGATGAGGATTCTAGCAGCCGGGCGCAACTTGTGTCCGCCCGCCCCGAACGATAAAAGGGGGGGGCGTGACCGCCCCGCCTCTCCGCGTCGTCTTCCTGTGGCACTTCCACCAGCCGTGGTATCCGACGTTCGACGGCGTGCCGCCCGCGCTCCCGTGGGTGCGCCTCCATGCGCTGAAGGACTATTTCGACCTGCCCGCGCTCCTCTCGGAGGAGCCGCGCATCCACCACACCGCGAACCTCGTGCCCGCGCTTCTCGACCAGATTGACCTCCTCGCGCAGGGCGGATCGGACGCGTTCCTCGAGGTCGCGAGGACGCCCGCGACGGAGTGGGATTCGGCCGCCGTGCGCTTCGCCCGCCAGAATTTCTTCGCCGTCCATCCGCGCATCCTCGAGCGGTTCCCGCGCCTCGCGGACCTCCAGCGGCGCGCCGAGGAAGGAGATGCGCTCTCCCCCTCCGACCTCACGGACCTCGTCGTCCTGTTCCATCTTGCGTGGTCGGGACCGGCCCTCCAGAAGGACCCTCTCGTCGTCCACCTGCGCAAGCGCGGACACGGCTTCACCGAGACGGAGAAAAACGCGCTTCTGGACCATCAGGCCGCGTTCCTCGGGCGCGTGATCCCCGCGTGGAAGAGCGCCTTCGAGTCGGGTCTCGTCGAGGCCGCGACGAGCCCCTACCACCACCCGATCCTGCCGCTCCTCCTGGACTCGAGCGCGGGGCGCGACGCGCGTCCCGATCTGCCCGTTCCCGTGCCTCGTTTCTCGCACGCCGACGATGCGCGGTCGCAGCTCGCGCTCGGCCTCGGGACGTTCGAAAAGCACTTCGGCTTCCGCCCGCGCGGCATGTGGCCACCCGAGGGGGCGATCTCGGAAGGCACGCTCGCGCTGCTCGGAGAGGCCGGCGTCACGTGGACGGCGTCGGACGAGGCCGTTCTCCTGCAGTCGCTGCCGGCCGGCCGGCGCGACTTCGGCGAGGGCGATCGCGCGCGCACGGTGTTCCGCCCGTGGCGCCTCGCGGGCGTCCCGTCGCCCGACATCTTCTTCCGCGACCGCATCCTCTCGGACCGGATCGGTTTCTCGTACGCGACGTGGGATCCCGCCGACGCCGCCGCCGACTTCGTCGCCCGTCTGCTTTCGATCCGTGCGGCCGCGCCCGAGGCCGAGCTCGTCGTCCCCGTGATCCTCGACGGCGAGAACGCGTGGGAGTCGTACCCCGACAACGGCGCGCCCTTCCTGCGCGCGCTCGCGGCGGCGCTCGCCGCGCGGCAGGACTTCGAGGTCGTGACGCCCTCGGAGGCGCTCCAACGCCTCACGGCCCCGCCCGAGAGTCTCGAACGCGTGATCGCGGGCTCATGGGTCGACGGAAACCTCGCCACGTGGATCGGAACGCCTTCGAAAAACAAGGCGTGGAGCCTCCTCCATGCCGCGCGCGAGGCTCTCGGGGGGGAGATTGCGGCCGCGCCCGTGGTTTCCCCCGCCGAGGTCCTGAATGGCGACGCAACGCCGGCCGCAGCCAAGGCCGCGCTCTTCGCCGCCGAAGCGTCCGACTGGTTCTGGTGGCTCGGCGACGACCACTCCTCGGCGCACGATGCCGTCTTCGACGCCCTGTTCCGCAGGCACCTGGCCGCCGCGTACCGCGCGGCCAGGCGCCCGGTGCCGCCCGAGCTCCTCGAGCCCATCGACCCCCTGCACGGCCCTGAAGTCATGCCGCCCGGAAGCGCGCTGTGGCCGGCGGTGGACGGCCTCGCCGGCGAAGCGGACTGGGCGGGCGCGGGCTGCGTCAGGGGCGGGAGCCGCGGCACGATGCACCGCAGCGCGGGTCTCGTGAAACAGCTTCTCTTCGGCGCGTCCGCGGCCGGCGACACCCTGTTCCTCAGGCTCGACCCCGAGAAGGACGCGTCGGCCTTTCTAGGCCGGACGCTGCGCGTCGAGATCCTGCCGCCGGGCGACGGCGACGCTCCCGTGGCGACGGACCTGCACCTTTCGCCCGGCGTCACCGGCGACGGCGGCCTCAGGGTAGGGCTGGACCGCGTGCTCGAGGTGCGGCTGCCCTGTTCCTTCAGCGCGCGCACCGCGCTCTCGTTCCGGATCGCGCTGCTCGACGCCGACGGCCGCACGCAAGAGGCGATCCCGGAAGACGGCTGGGTGCGCTTCCGCCCGCCCGGCCCCGCGTCGTCTCCCGCGAGCCTGCGAAGAGCCCGGCAGGCCCCGGCGTAGAATCGCCGCCCTCCATGCGGCCTCCCGTGACGCTCGTCCTCGTCCTGCACGGCCACATTCCGGACGTGCTCGGGCACGGTACGTGGCCGCACGGCGCGAACTGGCTTTACGAAGCGGCAGCCGAGACGTACCAGCCGTTCCTCATCGCGGTCGAACGGTTGCTGGCGGCCGGAATTCCCGTCAAGGCGACGGTCGGGATGACACCCGTACTTTCCGAGCAGCTCGCGGACGAGCGCTTCACCCGGGGATTCGAGGACTATCTTGCGCAGCGCGCGCGCGCGGCTCGGGAGGACGAGGCGCGCCTTTCCGCGAGGGGCGATACCCCGGCCACGTCCGTCGCCGAGTTCTGGTCGGCCTTCTATGAAGGCCTGCGCTCGGATCTCGCCGGGCGAGAGGGCGGCCTCACCCCGTCCTTCCGCCGCCTCGCCGAGCGCGGCGCACTCGAGATGATCGCTTCGGCGGCCACGCACGGGTTCCTGCCGCTCCTCCCGAACGACCGCGCCATCGACCGCCAGCTCGACGCCGGCCTCGCGGCGCACAGGCGCCACTTCCGGCGCGAGGCGCGGGGCATCTGGCTGCCCGAGTGCGCGTACCGGCCGGGGGGCCCGTGGACCTCGCCCGCGGACGGGCACGTCGAGGATCGGTGCGGCCTCGAGGAGTTCCTTGCCGTGCGGGGCTTGAAATACTTTTTCGTGGAGACGCATCTCGTCACGGGCGGCCGGCTCGTCCCCGCTTACGGGGGTCTGGTCGATCTGCCGGAGAGCGGCGCGACGCCCTACCGCATCCACGCGGTTCGCGCCGCGCACGGCGAGCGCGTCGCCGTCTTCGCGCGAGACCCGCTCTCGTCGCAGCAGGTGTGGTCCGGCAAGATCGGCTATCCCGGCGATGGGCGTTACCTCGAATTCCACAAGAAGCGCGCCCCGAGCGGCCACCGCTACTGGCGCGTCACGGATTCGAACCTCGACCTCGGCGACAAGCTCCCTTACGAGCGCGGCGCCGTCGCCGGCGCCCTCGCGTCGCATGCCGACCACTTCATCAAGCTGCTCGAAAGCGCGCCTCCCCAGCCCGACGGCGACGCGCCGGTCGTCGTCGCGATGTTCGACTTCGAGCTGTTCGGCCACTGGTGGTTCGAGGGCGTGGATTTCCTCGAGGCGGTCTTCTCCCGACTCGCCGGAAGCGAGCGCGTCGTGCCGCGCACGGCCTCCGAGGCGCTCGCGGCCTCGCCCGCTCCCGTCGTGCTCCGTCTGCCGTCCGGCACGTGGGGACGCGGAGGCGACTTTCAGGTGTGGTGGAACGACCACACGATTCCTTACTGGCGCGACGTGGACGCGGCCGAGCGCGCGCTGGAAACGTTCGAGGACCGGCGCGAGGCGATCCCGCCCCCGCTCTTCGCAGCCCTCGAGCGGCAGGCTCTGCTGCTTCAGTCGTCCGACTGGCCGTTCCTGATCGACAACGAAGTCTCTCGCGACTACGCCGAAGCGCGCATCCGCGGGCACGTGGAGGATTTCTGGCGGCTCGCGCACATGGCCGAGTCGGGGTTCGTGGACGACGCGGCCTTCGCCGTGATCGCCGACCGCGACCGCCTCTTCGAGCCCGAGCTGGCCGCGCGCTGAATCGAAATGGCGGTGAGGGTGGCCGCGGCGGGCGTGAACGAGGGTGGTTCCTCCCGGCTCAATGCGCCGAAGGCCGCGGACCTCCACGGAGGGGCGAGTCCCCTGCGGAGGTTGGCACCGCCGCGGCCGCCAACGAGCCCTCGAGGCTGTCGGCGAGGGCGCGCAGCAACGCCGCGCCGTCCCCGCGCCATGCGGAGCCGTGCATGCAGGCGAGGGTCGTGGGAGCGAGCGTGGCCAGACGCTCCAGCACACGGCGCGTGTCGGTCGCGTGGGCCCAGTAGTCCAGGCCGCTGCGCAGGGCCTCGCTGGGGCCGAGGATGTCCGATTCCGTGAGGGGCGCGTGCTCGGCGCCGCCCTGGGTGAACAAATCGCCGCAGAGGAGCGTGCCCGTGTGCTCCTCGAAGAGGAAGCCGCACTCCCAGCCGTGAGGGACGTGGGGCGCGTCGAGCCAGCGCAGCGAATGCCGGCCGAGATGGAGGGACTCGCCGTCGGTGAGAGCCCGCGCCTTGCGGTCCGCGACATCGTCGACGGAGACCATGGCGGCGATCTGACCGCAGACGGGCTCGGCGCCCGACGCGGCCACAAGGAACTCGTTCAGGGCACCGCACTCGTCGGCCTCGAAGTGCGAAAGCCCCACGTAGCGTAGCCGCGAGAGCGGCATCACGGCCGCGATGGCCTCGCTGACCAGAGGGAACATGCGGCGTGGGCCCGTGTGGAATAGCAGGGGCTGCTCGTCGTCGATCAGGTACTGGTTGAAGGTGAACCCTCCCAGCGCCGTCACCGGCGTGCTGATCCGGAAGATCCCCGCGGCCACTTCGTCGACCCGCGTGCGCGACTGCTGATTCGTGATCATTTCTGTCTCCTCGAACAGGAGGTGTAACGAGGTGGCCGGCCGTTACACTTCCGATTCGAAGAGACGCTTGGAATATGCTGATCGAGCCTTGGAAGAGACGGACGCCGAAAGGGACGCGGGCGATTCCGAGCTGGCACGACGCCTCGCGGGCGGAGATTCCACAGCCGAGGCGGAGCTGTACGGCCGGCTCGCGCCGCGGGTTCGCGTGTACGGCCTCCGGCACCTGCGAGACCCGGCCGCGGCCGACGACCTCGTGCAGGATGCCCTCCTGATGGCTTTCAGGATGCTGCGGACGGGCAAGGTGCGCGAGCCCGAACGCTTCGTGTCTTTCGTGCTGGGATCCTGCCGCCGGATCGTGGCCGGCCTCCAGCGCGGGGCCGCGCGGCGGCAACGGCTCCTCGAACGCTTCGGCCCCGAGCTTGTGCCTGCAGCCGTTTGCGACGCGCCGCCCGTCGACCTCGATGGCCTGGCCCGCTGTCTCGAACGCCTGCCGGAGCGCGAGCGCAGCGTCGTCGTGATGTCCTTCTACGCCGAGGCCGGCTCCGAACAGATCGGCGGGGAGCTGGGTCTGAGCACGGGCAACGTGCGCGTGGTGCGGCATCGCGCCCTGGCGCGGCTTCGAGCCTGCATGGAAGGGACGTCGTGAGACGCGGCTGCGACCAGCCCCTGCTGTCCACCCTGGTCGACTACTGGTTCGGGGACCTCTCGACCGCCGACGAGGAGCGGCTCGAGGAGCACCTGTTCGAATGCGACGACTGCGGAGATCGGATGCGCGCGTTCGTAGCCCTGGGAGACGGAGTGCGCCGGCTGGCGCACGAGGGCGCGGTCCAGATGATCGTGACCCGATCCTTCCTCGAGACTGCGGCCCGCGAGGGGCTTCGAAGCCGCGAGTACGTCGTCCGGCCGGGCGAGCGCGTCGCCTGCACCGTCACGGCGCAGGACGACCTGCTGGTCAGCCGCATGCAAGCCGATTTCACCGGCGTCTCGCATCTCGACGTGCTTTTGCAGGTGGAGGACCAGCCCGAAGTCCGGATCAAGGACGTCCCGGTCAGTCCCGACGCTCAGGAGTTGATCATGGTCCAGGCCATGCCGGCGGCGCGCGTCCTGGGCCGCACCGTACTGCACTTCCACCTGGTCGCCCGGGAGGGTCCGAGCGAGCGCGTCCTGGGCGACTACGCCTTCGACCACACGCCGACGCCATCCTGAATGGCGGTGAGGGTGGGATTCGAACCCACGTTACCCTTTCGGGTAAAACGGTTTTCGAGACCGTCCTGATCAACCACTCCAGCACCTCACCGCGGCCGACCGGAGCGGCGGATTATAGGGGCAACTACTTCAGAAAGCTCGCGGTGACCCTCATCTTCACCGCGTTCGGCCAGTCCACGGTCTTCACCTTCATCGGGAAGCTCAGCGTGTCGTCCGTCTGGCCTTTGTCCATTGTGCCCGTGCGCCCGGCATCCGCGACGACGTTTCCCTCCGCGTCGAGCAGCACGGCGCGCAGGCGCACCCGGTGGTCGATCCAGTCCGAGTTCTTGTAGTGGAAGCGCACGAGGAGAAACGTGAGGTCCTTCGGGTCGTGCTCCTTCGCCGCCAGGACCGCCTTGTCGCCGGGGTCGTTCTGCGTCTCGACGTCCACGAGCACGCACTTCTCCCACGTCAGGTCGAGCGGGATGCGCGTCGCGCGCGGGACCTCGACCTCCTTCTCGAGCAGCGGGCCTCCGGCAGCCGCCGCATTCGACGCGGCAAGGCAGACGGCGAGACAGGCCGCAAGACAGGCGAGGGTCGAGGGGAGTAGGTTCTTCATCAGACAGACCCCTTTCCGGCACCGCGGACCGGCACCACACCGGAGAGTGCGAAAAACATGCCGGATCTTTTCTACCGGGAGCGAAACCATGGCGGACAGGGTGGGATTCGAACCCACGGTAACCTTTCGGCTACACACGGCTTCCAACCGTGCTCCTTAAACCACTCGGACACCTGTCCGCGAGCGGCGGAGCGTGGAGGTTGACTCGAACGGGCCAGGGCGTCAAGGCGGGACGAACGGGGAGATTTCTTAGAAAAGGGGGACCGGGTCAGCCGAAGAGGCTGAACAACGAGGCAAGGACCTCGGCCAGGAGGCCATTGCGCGTGAAGGAAACTGGCGCCGGCGCAAGGGCCTGCTCCCCCACCACCCTCTTCCTACTCTCCAAAGCAGATATCTCTTCCTCCATCCTCTGTTTCTCGCGCTTCTTCACGCGCTCCCACCCGCCTTTTTCGAGGAAGTCCACGATCTTCGTCAGTTCGCCGCGGTCCAGAAAGACGCCGTGCGGCCCGCACACGTCCACGATGACGCCCGAACCTCCGCCGTAATTCGACCGGTTCATGAGCTTCCGGCAGACGGGACAAGGCCGGTAATGAAATCCGGGCTCGGGCTCGGTCATCCCTCGCGGGGTCGCGTCGAACGCCCGAACCCGCTCGCGCGTACCAGCATCCTTCGCCACCGCATCGAATGCCTGCTGCCCGAGAAAGAGCCCGCCGCACCGGGCGCACTCGGTGAAGCCGACGACCCCGGCTGTCCGCGCGACGAGCGGCTGCCGGCAGTCGGGACAGGTGCCGGCGCCCGGTTTCAGCGCTTCAGCCGGCAGCAGCGCGCCGCACCTCACACACCGCTCGGCATCCCGAGGCGAGAGCGCGAAGCAGGACGCGCATCGGCGCGTCGACAGGAGCGAGCCGCAGTGCCCGCACGCCCGGTCGCCCTCCGTGGCCGCGGCGCCGCACGACGGGCAGCGCAGCGCGGGCGCCTCCGGAGCGTCGAAGGGCGCGTCAGCGCAGGGCGCGGGGCTTTTCGGCTCGTCGCTCACGGAAGAACTCCACGAGGATTCTGCCGCATTCAGCCCCGAGGACGTCCGCCGTGACGTCCACCCGGTGGTTGAGCCGCGGATGGCGGACGAGATCTCCCAGGGATCCGGTGAATCCCGCTTTCGGGTCCGGTGCCCCGTAGACGAGACGCGGCAGGCGCGCGAGGACCATCGCCCCCGCGCACATGGCGCAGGGCTCGAGCGTGACGTACAGGGTGCAGCCGGAGAGGCGCCACGAGCCGAGCTTTTTCGCGGCGCGCCGGATGGCCACGATCTCGGCGTGGGCCGTGGGATCGCCGTCTCTCTCGCGCGCGTTCCACCCGCGCGCGATTACCAATCCGTCCTTCACGACGGCGGCTCCCACCGGCACGTCCCCGTGCGACAGAGCCCGGCGGGCCCCGCCGAGGGCGTCGCGCATGAACCGTTCGTCGGAGGGCGCCTTCCTCATCCGCCAAGGTTACGACGCCCCCGGTATTCGCGGATCAACGCCTTCCGCGCGCGAAGCGTTCATTCGAAAGCCGCTCGAGGTGAAGACGGATAATGCTCACTGGGTTGGAGGATCACTCATGCGCCGCCCGCCGATCGCCGCCGCCAGCTTTTTCTTCTTCGTCGCCGCCCTGGCGAGCGCCCAGAAGCCGGACTGCTCCATTCGGCCGCCTCGGGGCACGTCACAGGAGGAGCTCTCGCGGATGGCGAAGGTGACCTCGCAGGACGCCGAGGCCCGCGCGGTCGCGTCCATCGCGCCGGACAAGGTGACGTCGATCATCTCCTCGGGAGTCGAGGTCGTGAACGGATGCCTCGCGTGGCCGCTCGATCTACGTTTCGCGAACAAGGGAGGCGTTACGGAGGTCATTGTCGACGCAGGCGACGGGAAGATCCTCTCCTCCGAGTACGAGCCTCCGGCGGGCGGAGCGGCGCCCCAGACCCCGGCTCCGGCCGTGCCGGCGACTCCGGAAGGAACGCCGCCGGCGGCCCTTCCCCCCGGCGTCGTCCCCGTGACGGATCCCGTCGCCGCCGCGGAAGAGGCGCTCATCCGCAAGGCCGTGGACACGGAGGAAGACACGTGGAATCGAGGCGACGCGAAAGCCTTCGCGGCGCGGTTCCAGGAAGAGGGCTCGTTGACGGACGTGCTGGGCACCGTCTCCCGCGGGCGCGCGGAAATCGAACGGCGCCAGTCCGAGCTCTTCTCCGCCTACTTCAAGGGCAGCCTGGTCGCTCTCAAGGTGAGAAAAATCCGCCTCCTCAAGCCGGACGTCGCGATCGTGGAGATCGACACGGAGATGTCGGGGTTCCACAAGGCGCCCCCGGCGGTGTACGTCGACGCCGAGAAGGTCATCCGGACGCGCCTCCTCCAGGTGATGGTGAAGTCCGGAAGCGATTGGACGATTGCGTCGTTCCACGGCGTCGACGTCAAGACGCCGCCGGAAACGCTCGTCAATCCGGAAGACCCCGCGCGAGCTCGCCGCCGCCGCTGAGTCCGGGCGCCGGACGGACTTCGGATTGGTCCCACCGCCGCCCGCTCAGCCTGCTCTTGTCCGTGGCTCAGCCACTAGACGCGTTCATGGCCGCGATCGATGCGGAGCTGGCCGCGAAGAACACGATCGAGCTGGGCCATCCGCCTGTCCGCCCGATAATCCCTTTCTGAACCGGAGCGGCGAAGCCGGGACGGACCGGATGTCCGTGAAAGCCGCGCCGAGCGGAGTCATCGCGATGAACAGATTGTTTGCTTCTTTTACCCTGGCGCTGTGCTTCGGAAGGGTTCTGGCCGAGGAGCCGCCTCGGGCCATTCCGACGGTGCTCACTCTTTCCGACGCGCTCAGGGCGGCCGAGGCAGAGTCGCAGGCCTCGGTGGCCGCCGGGCTCGACCTCAGAGCCGCGAAGGAGGGAACGACGCGGGCGAAGGCGGCCTACTGGCCCACTCTCTCCGTCGCGGGGAACTGGCAGGCCCGGGACCGCGAGATCGTCGCGCTCTTCGGAACGTTCGAGGTGCCCGAGACGCAGAAGAATTTCTTCACGGCCCAGGCCGACCTGACCGAGCTGCTCTGGGACGGGGGGCGCCGGGCGGCGGCGCTCGAGATCTCTCGCGGCTCCGAGGCCGCGACCTCCCTGAAGGGAAGGGCGGACGTGCAGTCGGCGCAGCTCGAAGGTCTCGCGACGTACCTGAAGGTGCTCGTCCTGAAGGCGCAGCGGCGCGTCGTGGACCAGCGGATCGCGAGCCTCGAGGAGCACCTGCGCATCGCCCGCGACCTCTATGATCAGGGAATCGTGGCCCGCAACGATCTCCTCGGCACGGAGGTTCGTCTTCGGGTCGTGAAGGACCAGATCGGGCAAATCACGAACGCGATCGCCGTGGCGACGCGGACCCTCGGCCGCCTGATGGGCCGATCGCCGGACGAGGCGCTGACCCTCCCCGAAGCCCTGGCGTCGCCCCCTCCGCTTCCGGACGACCTGGACGGTCTCAAGCGGCGCGCGGCCTCCGGAAACCCGCGACTCGAGTCCCTCCGGGCGAGCCTCCGGGTGGACTGGAGCACCGCGACCGCGCGGAAGGGAGAGAGCTGGCCGAGCCTCTTCGCCCAGCTCTCGCACACCTATCAGCAGAACGATTCTCTCCTCTATCCCAACGCGAACGTCTTCTTCGTCGGAGTCTCCTGGCAGGTGTGGGAGAACGGCGCGCGGAAGGCCGCGGTCCGGCAGGCGGAGATCGCCGCGCGGAAGACGGAGAGCCAGATCGCGGACATGGCGCGGACCCTCGACATCGGGGTGGACGAGGCCTGGCGCGACTTCACGCAGGCGCTGCGCGAGGCCGGAACGGCCCGGACGAACGTCGAGGCGGCCGAGGAGAACCTGCGAATCGAGGAGGACCAGTACAAGGCCGGCCTTTCCCGGACGATCGACGTCCTCGACGCCGAGGCGGTCCTCGCCGAGAGCCGCTTCTCCCTCGTGAACCAGCACTACACGGCTTACCTGAAAGAGGGGCTCCTCGCCGCGGCCGCGGGCCTCGACCTTCCCGCGGTCTTCGCCGGCGCCGCTCCGGCCCCAGAGGAGCGCTGACATGGCCCGGAAGTGGATCAGCCTCGCCGTCATCCTCGCCGTCGTCCTTCTCATCGCCGCGGCCGGCTATCGCTCGTGGAAGCGCTCGCAGATCCACCCGAACACGGAGGACGCGTTCGTCGGCGGCGACGTCTATTCCGTCTCGTCCCGGATTCCGGGCACGCTTTTGACGGTGGACGTTGTCGAGAACCAGGAGGTCCGGCAGGGTCAGCTCCTCGCGACACTGGATCCCCGCGACGCCGACGCGCAGGTCGAGCAGGTCGAGACGGCCCTCGGCGAGGCCCACGCCACCCTCGCCACACGCCGGGCCGAGATCGAGCAGCAGCGGGCGAAATCGGCGGCCGACGCGAGCCGGCTCGACCTGGCCCGGACGAACCTCGCCCGCTACATGGAACTGATCCGGAAAAACTCCATTCCCCGGGCCCGGTACGACGACGCGGTGACCGCCGAGTCGGTTGCCGCCCAGGACCTCGCCGCCGGCCAGAAGGCCCTCGCCGCCAAAGAGGCCGACCTCGGCGTGGCCGACCAGAGGGTCCGGGTCCAGGAGTCGCGCCTGAGGAACGCGCGGCTGAATCGTTCCTACTGCGCGATCGCGGCCATCGTGGACGGCGTCGTCAGCAAGCTGACCGCGACGGCGGGCCAGGTCGTCGCGCCGGGCCAGCCCCTGTGCGCCGTTGTCCCGCTGAAGGGCGACCACATCTGGGTCGAGGCCAACTTCAAGGAGACCGAGCTCACCCGCATCAGGGTCGGCCAGCCGGCTGCCTTCCACACCGACGTGAATCCGGACCGCACCTACAACGGCCGGATCGAAAGCATCAGCGCGGGAACGGGAGCGGCCTTCGCGCTCCTGCCGGCGGAGAACGCGACCGGAAACTGGATCAAGATCGTCCAGCGCCTTCCCGTCCGGATCGCCATCGACCCCGCGAGCAACGGGGACGGATCGCTCCGGCTCGGCCTCTCCGTTCACGTGGAGATCGACGTACTCGCGAGGCCGATGGAGACGCCGGCGCCCGCGCCGGTCCGGACGGCTCCCGTCCCGGGCTGAGAGGGCGGCGCGACTCGATGGTCGAAAACGCGAAGAGGACGAGCCCGTACCTCATCGCCTTCACCTCCATGCTCGGCACGCTGATGGAGGTCGTGGACACCTCCGTGGCCAACGTGTCGCTCCCCCACATGCAGGGGACCTTCTCGGCCAGCGTGGACGAGATCACGTGGGTCATCACGTCGTACCTCGTGGCCAACGCCGTCATTCTGCCGATCACGGGCTGGCTCGCGAACTACTTCGGCCGGAAACGCTTCTACCTCTGGTGTCTCGGCATCTTCACGCTCGCCTCCCTCGGCTCCGGCGCCGCCCCATCTCTCCCGTTTCTCGTCGTCATGCGGGTCATCCAGGGGTGCGCTGGCGGTGCGATGGTACCGATGTCGCAGGCGATCCTCCTCGAGGCCTTCCCCCCGGAGGAGCGCGGCAAGGCGATGGCAATGTTCGGAGTGGGGGTGATCTTCGGCCCGATCATCGGCCCGACGCTGGGGGGCTGGATCACGGACAACTGGGGCTGGCCGTGGGTCTTCTACATCAACATCCCGGTCGGCATCCTCGGGATCGTCCTCGGCCTGATGTACATCTCCGAGCCGTCGCACCTGAAGCGCCCGGAAGGGCGGGTGGACTACTGGAGCTTCATCTTCATCTGCATCGGCCTCGGCAGCCTCGAGGTAGTCCTGAACCGGGGCGAGCGGTACGACTGGTTCGAGAGCCGCTTCGTCAGCCTCTTCGCCCTCGCGGCGGCGACCGGAATCGCGCTCTTCCTCTGGCGGTCCTTCACCGCCGAGCGCCCGCTCGTGGACCTGCGCGTCTTCAACGACCGAGCCTTCGCCTCGGGGACGATCCTGATGTTCCTCCTCGGCTTCGGGCTCTTCGGCTCATTCACGATGCTCCCGCTCTTCACGCAGACGATGCTCGGCTACACGGCGACGTGGGCGGGCCTCGTCCTCTCGCCCGGGGGGATCGCCTCCCTTTTCGCGATGGTCTTCGTGGTGAACCTGATCGGAAAGATCGACACGCGGCTCCTCGTCCTCGCGGGGGCGCTCCTGAACCTGTTCGCACTCTGGCTCCTCCGCGGGATAGACCTGAACGCTGACTTCAGGTACGTCATGTTCTCGCGCCTCGTGCAGGGGTTCGGCCTCGGGTTTCCCTTCGTCCC
>Ga0209385_1000456_pt1 | contig 16470 bp, 13 predicted proteins | sample NGEPerB_FD_184506 | JGI IMG/M metagenome (GOLD analysis project Ga0209385, IMG submission 184506) | Arctic peat soil microbial communities from the Barrow Environmental Observatory site, Barrow, Alaska, USA - NGEE PermafrostAB12-B... | ecosystem: Environmental > Terrestrial > Soil > Wetlands >... | reverse complement strand
CTCGTGCACGGCATCGAATTGCCGTTTGATGCCGGCAACGTCACGCTTCGCAAAAAGCTCGCCTGGAATATCGACCATTACCGCATGCTCCTGGCCGATGTAGCGCATATCGGCTCCATGCTTGATGATGATTTCGACCGATTGCGGTGCTGCGGAGCGGACTTGGGCTCTGCCACGCTCCTCCATCGCGGCGAAAATCTGATCGAAGGTATCGAACGGCGCATCCTCAAGCCGTGCGAACAGAGAGCGCACGAAATCATGGCGAAGGTCGGTGACTAGCATTCCGTAGGCGGAAAAATGTCCCGGCGCTCTCGGGATAATGAGGCGTCCGATTTTGAGCTCGCGCGCGACGAGCGGCGCATGCAGCGGACCCGCGCCGCCATAGGCAATGATGGCAAAATCGCGTACGTCGAGTCCACGCTCGGTGGTGACGCGTTTGACCACATTTGCCATTTGTGTAACGGCGATGCGTACGATGCCGTCTGCGGCTGCGATCACGTCGAGGCCGAGCGGGCTTGCGATTTTGTTCAGGATCGCCTCGTGCGCGGCTTCCGCGTCGAGACGCATCTCGCCGCCGAGGAAGTTCTCCGGCGTCAGACGGCCGAGGATCAGATTGGCATCCGTAATCGTCGGCTCCGTACCGCCATTGCCATAGCAGACAGGGCCCGGAGCAGCGCCCGCACTTTCGGGACCGACGCGCATCGCGGAACCCGCGACGACGCGTGCGATACTGCCGCCTCCGGTGCCGACCTCCGCGATGTCGATCATCGGAATCTGAATCGGCAGACCCTCATTGTAGCCGCCGACCATGACGTGTCCTGCCGTCATTTCCGTGCCGTTGAAGATCACGCCGGCCTTGGCGGTGGTGCCGCCCATGTCGAAGGCGATCGCGTTCTTCATGCCGATCGCCGCGCATAATTGGCGCGTGCCAATGACGCCTGCGGCCGGGCCGGATTCGAGCATGCGGATGCATTCGCGCCCGGCTTGCTCCGCGTCATAAAGCCCGCCGGTCGATTGTACGATCAGAAATTTACCGGGAAATGCCGCTTGGTTGAGGAACGCATTCGTCTCGTCGAGATAGCGCTGCACGCGCGGACCGATATAGGCATTTGCCGCAACCGTCGAGGTGCGCTCAAACTCGCGGTATTCTTGCGAGAGCTCATGCGAGATAGTGACGAAGACATTCTGCAGTCGCCGCACCAGGAAATCGCGCGCACGGATCTCGTGGTCCGGATTGCGGTAGGAATGCAAGAACAGGATCGCGACGGCCTCGATCTTCTCGCGCTCGAGCCGCTGCGCTACGGCTTCGAGTTCATCTTCATCGAGATCCTTAAGCACGCGCCCTGTTGCGTCGATGCGCTCGTCAATTTCGATCCGCAGTGCACGCTCGATCAATGGTCGGTGCTTGCGGAAGAACAAATTGTACGCTTCCGGACGGTTCACACGGCCGATCTCGTAGATGTCGCGGAAGCCACGTGTGGTAATGAGAGCGGTGCGCGCACCCTTGCGCTCGAGCAATGCGTTGATCGCCACCGTTGTGCCATGCAGGAACAGCCGCGCCGATCTGAACTCGGCACCAGCCTTGCTGACCGCGGTACTCATGCCCTCGATGAGGTGTGAGGGAGTCGTCAGGGTCTTGCCGAGCCGAATCTGTCCGGTCGTCTCGTCGAAAACGGCAATATCGGTGAATGTACCGCCCACATCGGCGGCGATGCGCAGCGAGCCGGATTCCGATCCCTCGAGAGACATCTCTGGCGGCCTCCCGTGAAAACGCCTCGTTGGCCGAGATTCGTCGACGTCTAAATAGGTAACGCCGTTACCTCATGCAACATAGCGGACCTGAAGGAGTCAATTGCGCGCAAAGATTGTAAGCGCAATTATTCAAATGAGCGTGTGTCGCGCGCGGCTTTAAATAGACCTGGGTCGATGTGTCGCTTTTGTCTTCCAATGATTTTTATGATCGATGCCTTGCTTAATATTTTAGTGCTTGGGCGAGGTTCCTTGCTGCCAGCGCACTAGGAGTTGCTCGGCGCGGTCCCATCTTTTTGGCGCAGCAGGAAGCGTTGGATTTTGCCGGTCGCGGTTTTTGGCAGTTCCGTAACAAAGTTTATCCAGCGCGGATATTTGTAAGGGGCAACGCCGCTCTTGCAGAATTCGCTGAGCTCGGCGGCAAGCGCGACGCTTCCGGTCTTTCCGTCTTTGAGGATGACGAAGGCCTCCAGCTTGATCTGACCTTCCTGATCAAGGCGACCAACGACGGCCGCTCCGAAGCCTCGGCTTCGACCGGACTCTGCGTCACTCTCGGCCTGCTTTTTGGTTCAAATTCAATGGGTCGGAAATTACTCCGTAAACTGCTAGCAGATATGAATCGGTTCCTTCATTGACTTTGGTCAACACGGGCAATCCAGAATTGAGGCATTCGCAGTAACAACTCCGTTTCGCGCACTTTGTTGATGGAGAATAAGATATGTCGCAGCCGGCCGAGCAGCGCGCGGGCAAGCCCGCGATGCTGAAGGATAAGGACTTCGTGTGGGAGGACCCGCTCGATCTCGAAGGCGAGCTGAGCGAAGAGGAGCGCATGGTGCGCGACACCGCGCGCGGCTTTGCGCAGGACTATCTGATGCCGCGCGTGATCGCGGCCTATCGCGACGAGACCTACGATGCGAACATGCTGCCCGAGATGGGCAAGCTCGGCCTGCTCGGGCCGACCATTCCGGAAGAATACGGCGGCGCCGGCTTAGGCTACGTGGCCTACGGGCTGATCGCGCGCGAATTGGAACGCGTCGATAGCGGCTACCGCTCGGCGATGTCGGTGCAGTCGTCGCTGGTGATGTATCCGATCTATGCCTATGGGACGGAAGCGCAGCGCCGCAAATATCTGCCCAAACTAGCCAGCGGTGAGACCATTGGCTGCTTCGGCCTGACCGAGCCCGACCACGGCTCCGACCCGGGCTCCATGGCGACGCGCGCGGAGAAAGCCGCCGGCGGCTACCAGCTCAACGGCGCCAAGACCTGGATCTCCAACGCGCCGGTGGCCGACGTCGCGGTGGTGTGGGCCAAGCTCGCTAACGTTATCCGCGGCTTCATCGTCGAGCGCGGCACTAAAGGTTTTTCCACGCCCAAGATCGAGGGCAAGCTCAGCTTACGCGCCTCCATCACCGGCGAGATCGTGCTGGAAGACTGCCTGATCCCGGAGGACAACCTGCTGCCGAATGTGAGGGGGCTGGCCGGTCCGTTCGGCTGCCTCAACAATGCGCGCTACGGCATTGCCTGGGGCGCCATGGGCGCGGCCGAGTTCTGCTGGCACGCGGCCCGCCAATACACGCTCGACCGCAAGCAGTTCGGCCGCCCGCTCGCCGCCAATCAGTTGATCCAGAAAAAGCTCGCCGATATGCAGACCGAAATCGCGCTTGGGTTACAGGGCGCGCTGCGGCTCGGCCGCATGCTGGAAGCGGGGAAGGCGGCGCCGCCGTCGATCTCGCTCATGAAGCGCAACAATTGCGGCAAGGCGCTCGAGGTGGCGCGGCTGGCGCGCGATATGCACGGCGGCAACGGCATCGCGGAGGAATATCACGTGATGCGCGTGCTCGCGAACCTGGAGACGGTCAACACCTACGAGGGCACGCACGACATCCACGCGCTCATCTTGGGCCGCGCGCAGACGGGGATACAAGCGTTTTTCTAAAATCGCTAGCTTCGGCGCGGGTCAGCCAGGGCCAGCTTCCGGCGCGGATGTCGTTCGACGCGCGTCGCGCTGCGCTTTACGGCTAACGCTGCCGGCATCCGTGACACCCACATAAGTTTCCAGTAGCGCCCGGTCAGCATTGAGCGCGCTGCTTTCGCCCTGATAGACGATACTGCCGCGCTCGACGATGATGGCTTGATCGGTCACGCCTAGAATCTTTTGCGCGTTCTGTTCCACCAGAATCGCCGAAAGACCCTCCTCGCGGATGATCTTGCGCAAGGCGGCGAGCAATTCCGCGATCAGGATCGGCGCCAGCCCTTCCAGCGGCTCATCGAGCAGTATGATGCGCGGATTGAGAATGAGCGCGCGTCCGATCGCAAGCATCTGCTGCTCGCCGCCGGAAAGTTGGTTACCGAGATTGCGCCGGCGCTCGGCCAGGCGCGGAAACAACGCATAGACCTTGGCGAGCGTCCATGGTCCCGGCCGCGCGATCGCGGTCATGTTCTCTTCGACCGTCAGCGAGCGGAAAATATTGCGCTCTTGTGGCACCCAGCCGATGCCGGCATGCGCGCGTTGGTCGGGGCGCATCCCGGTGATATCGCGGCCGTCGAGGCTGATGGTGCCGCCGACATGACGAGTCACGCCGATAATCGAATTGACCAGCGTGGTTTTGCCCATGCCGTTGCGGCCGAGTAGCGCCAGTGCCTTGCCTTCGGCGAGCTTGAAGGTGACGTCGGTCAGCACGATCGCTTCGCCGTAGCCGGCCGTCAGGGCTTGGACGTTCAGGAGGTCAGGCATCGGCCAGCTCCTCGCCGAGATAGACGGCCTTGACGCGGGGATCGCGGGCGACTTCTTCGGGGGTGCCCTCGACGAACAGCGCGCCGTTGACCAGAACGGAAATACGGTCGGCGAACGAGAACACGATGTCCATGTCGTGCTCGATCAGCAGCACGGTGACATCGCTGGGCAGGGCGGCGACGGCGGCCAGAATTTCGTGCCGCTCGTCCTCGGGAACGCCGGCCGCCGGTTCATCGAGCAGCAGCACGCGCGGACGGCAGGCGATCGCGACCGCGATTTCCAATAGACGTTGCTTGCCGTAGGGCAGCACCGCGGTGCGCTTATCGATGACATCGGTGAGGTGAAAACGCTCCAGGATTTCGACTACCTCGGTCACGAGATCCGGCCGGCTGCCGACGATGCGCCACCAGTCGAGGCCCTGTCCGCGCCGTTCGGATACCGCCAGTCCGATGGTCTCGAGCGGCGTCAGGTCGTTGAACAACTGATTGATCTGGAAGGTGCGGACGATCCCAAGCCGCACCCGCTCGTGCGTTGACCGGGCGCTGATGTCTTCCCCGTCGAGCAGGATGCGGCCGCTCGTCGGCCGCTGCACGCCCGTGAGCAGATTGATCAACGTGGTCTTGCCGGCGCCGTTCGGCCCGATCAAGGCGTGCCGGGCGCCCTTCGCAATCTGCAATGAAACGTTGTTGGACGCGATGATGCCACTGAACCGTTTCACCAGATTGATCGTTTCCAGCGCGACGGTCATCGTCAGTGCCTTTCGCTCGACGAAGCGGCGATGCGGTGCGCCAACGCCCGCCAATTTAGATGCGAGGCGATGCGACGGACGGGCGTCGTCCATGACGTGATGCGTTCGCGGCCGACCAACACGATCACCACCAGAACAAGACCAATCCAGAATGGCCAGTACTGCGGCGTCAGCACCGACAAATAATCCTGCATGAACTTGAAGATGATGGCGCCGATCAAGCCACCATAGAGATAGCCGGCGCCGCCAATAATCAGCACCAACAGGAGATCGGCCGAGCGATCGAATGAGAACACTTCGAGCGAGGCGAAAGACGTCGTTTGCGCCAGCAGGGCGCCGGCGATACCGGCATAGCCGGCCGCGACCGTGTAGATTGCGATCAGGCGGGCATCGACCGAGATTCCGATCGCCGATGATCGCAGCGGATTGCCTTTCACCGACATGAGCGAAAGACCGAAGGGCGAATTCACCAGCCGACGCGCAATCAGGAACAGGATGAACAGCACGGTCAGGCAATAGGCGTAACCGGTGTGGCCGAACATATCGAAACGGAACATCCCGAACACCGGCTTAATGGTAACGCCCTGCAGCCCGTCGGCGCCGCCGGTCAGCCAACCCAATCTGTTCGCCAACTCGCGCAGCAAGAGCGCCACGCCGAGCGTCACCATCAGCCGCGTCAGGTCGGAGCCGCGCAGCACAAGGAAGCTGGTGACGAAACCAAGCGCCATCGCGACGAGACCGGAGACGAGGAGTGCCATAACGGGCTCGTTGATGATTTCGTGCTTGGCCAGAAGCGCGGCGGTATAGGCGCCCAAGCCGAAAAACGCGGCATGCCCCAGCGAGATGATGCCGGCGTAGCCGAGGATGAGATCGAGCGAAAGCGCGAACAGGCCGAGCCAGGCGATCTCGGTGAGGATGAGATGACTCTCCGGCAACAGGTAGATCGCGGCAAAGGCGCCGAGCCAGAACACGATCTCGAGCGGTTGCCAGCGGGCGCGGGCGGACAGCCACTCGGTGGCGACGCGGATGGCAATGGGTGGCGGTAGCATTACCGGCGCCTCAGCGCGACGCGGCGCGGGAGAACAGTCCCTGCGGCCGCCAGATCAGCACGACGATCATGATGGTGTAGATGACGAAGGAGCCGAGCGTCGGCACGTAATATTTTCCGGCGACGTCGCCGATGCCGAGCAAAAGCGAGGCGAGAAACGGGCCCGTGATACTCGACGTGCCCCCGACCGTCACGACGATCAGAAAGTAGATCATGAATTTGAGCGGGAAGGTCGGATCGAGCCCCAATATTTCGGCGCCGAGCGCGCCACCGAGGCCGGCGAGGCCCGACCCAAAGGCGAAGGTGAGGGCGAAAACCCAATTGACATTGATGCCCAGCCCGCGCGCCACGCGGCTATCGTCGACTGCGGCGCGTAGGCGGCTGCCGAAGCGCGTGTAGGCAAGTATGAATTGCAGCGCGACCGTCAGCAGCCCGCAAATGACGATGATCAGCAGCCGATAGCGGCCGATGCCTATGCCGGAAATGTCGAACTGCCCTTGCAGGCTACTGGGAACCTGCACGAAGACCTGACTGGAGCCCATGACATAGTCGGCCGCCGCCACCGACATGAACACGAGGCCGATGGTGAACAACACCTGATCGAGATGGCTCTTGCGATAGACATGCACATAGAGCGTGCGCTCTAAGACGAATCCGATGACGGCGCTCGCCAGGAAGGCGATCGGCAAGGAGGCAAGGAAGGGAACGCCGAGACGATTGACCAGAAGGACGGTGACGTAGCCGCCCGCCATGGCGAAGGAGCCATGCGCGAGATTGATAAAATTCATCAATCCGAGCGTCACCGCGAGCCCGGATGCGAGCACGAACAGCAGCATGCCATAGGCAATTCCATCGAACAGAATTGTTAGCATGTTGGCGCCGGGGTACCGGCTTGCTCCTCGGGAAACGTGCTCGGCTGCAAGAATGCCTATTCGGTGCCGGCGATCGAGAACCGGCCGTCCGGCAAAGAACGCGCGCGGCGACGTTCGGCCGCCGCGCGCGTCAGGGTCATTGCACTATTTCTTCGCTGCCGCCTTCACCGGATCCTTGACGGCATCAAAGGTGGCGAACTCCACATTGTAGAGTTGGCCGTTCTTCTTCTCGACCTTGCGCATGTAGACATTCTGAATGATGTCGCGAGTCTCGGGATCGATCGAGATCGGCCCGCGCGGGCTTTCCCATTTCATCCCTTTCATGGCCGCGATCAGAGAATCGCCGTCGGCCTTGCCGCCTGTTTTCTTGAGCGCTTCGTAGATCAGGTGCATGCCGTCATAGCCGCCGACCGACATGAAGCCGGGGCGGAAGTTGTTAGCCTTCTGGAAGGCGGCGACATAGGCCTTGTTCTTCGCGGAACTGTGATCGGCCGAATAGAAATGGGCGGTCACCGTTCCGATCGCGGCATCGCCCATGGTGGGAAGCAGATCGTCATCCGTCACGTCACCCGGTCCGATCAGTTTGATGCCGGCCTTATCCAGACCACGTTCAGCGAACTGCTTCATGAAGGCGCCGCCCTGGCCGGACGGCACGAAGATGAAGATGGCGTCCGGCTTGGTGTCGGCGGCGCGTTGCAGGAATGGCGAGAAGTCCGGATTGGCGAGCGGCACCCTGATTGCTTCGGCCACCTCACCGCCGCCCGCCTTGAAGCGCTCGCTGAAGGATTTCTCCGCGTCGAAGCCCGGCGCATAGTCGGAGACGATGGTGACGACTTTCTTGATCTTGTTCTTCACCGCCCAGTCGGCGACGATGACGCATGACTGCGGCACGGTAAAGCTGGTGCGCACGATGTAGGGCGATTTCTCAGTGATGATCGAGGTGCCCGCCGCCATGACGACTTCCACCACCTTGGCTTCGGTGGCGAGCGGGGCGACCACGAGCGCAGCCGGCGTGATCTCAAAGCCGGCGATCACACTGACCTTGTCGTTGACGATCAATTCCTGCGTCAGCCGCTTGGTGTTGTCGGGCACGCTGGCGGAGTCGCGCAGGATGACTTGGATTTTCTTGCCGGCGACCGTATCGCCGTGCTCTTTAATGTAAAGATCGACGGCGGCCTTGATCTGCTTGCCAGTCGAAGCCTGTTGCCCCGTCATCGACACGATGAGGCCGATCTTGACGGTGTCTTGCGCGAATGCGCTGCCGGTGGCGAGCGCGCCGACGGCAAGTGCGGCAATCGCGCCGGTCGTATATCTGAACATCATTGGGTTTCCCTCCGCTTCCTCGGTTACATTTTTAGATTGCGCTGCCCGTATTCTTGACTGCAACCATGCGCTGATAATGGCCAGTACAATATCTTAGTAAGTAGATTTGCCAGAGTCACCTGTCGCGGTTGGCCCACTTGGGCCAGTTGGGCCGATCCGTCATGCGAGGTCCGCGGCGGCACTAGGCCTCTTCCGGCGCAATCATTTCCTTGACTGAAATCAAGCTAAAGTACCGTGAAATGGGCCTATCTTGCACGTTGGCGAAACGTGTTCGGCCCCCACCTGAGCCAAACCGGGCAAAAGATTGCACGCATGAACGTTCAGCAGCCTAGTTTGATATCCAACCATTTGGCCACCACGGTGCTCAAGAGCGTCTGCCGCAGTTGCCACGGCGGCTGCGGCGTCTTGCTGCATGTCCGGGACGGTGTGCTGGTGAAGGTCGAGGGCGATCACGAGTCGCCGCTCAATCATGGTCGCCTGTGTCCGATCGGGACGGTGACGACCGATCTTGTATACCACAAGGATCGTCTGAAATATCCGCTGCGGCGCAAAGGCAAACGCCAGTCCGGCGAATGGGAGCGCATCTCCTGGGACGATGCGCTCGACGAGATTTCACGTCGCCTGCTCGCCATCAGAGAGCAGTACGGACCGGAGGCCATCGCTCTCGGTACCGGCACCGGCCGCCATCATATCCGCTGGGTGTCACGTTTCGCTCATGCGCTCGGCACGCCCAATTGGTGCGAGCCGGGCTTCGCCCAGTGCTTCCACCCGCGCGTCAACACCTCGATCCTGACCTTCGGCGACTTCCCGGTGAGCGATTACACCGGCAAGGTGCCGCCGGCTTGCATCCTGTTTTGGGGTCATAACCCGGTGTTATCCGGGCCGGACGGCGAGACGCGCTTCAATGTGCTCGAGGCGCTCGATCACAATCCACGGACCATCGTGATCGATCCGCGACGCACGGCGCTCGCGGAAAAGGCCGACCTCTGGCTGCAGATCAGGCCGGGCGCCGACGATGCGCTCGCGCTTGCGATGCTCAACGTGATCATCGACGAGAAACTGTACGACGAACCGTTCGTGACGCAATGGACGCACGGCTTCGCCGAGCTCGCCGCGCATGTGCAGAAATTCACGCCGGAGTGGGCCGAGCCGATCACCTGGATCGCCGCCGACCAGATCCGCGCCGCCGCGCGCCTGTTCGCCCGCACCAAGCCGGCCTTGCTGGACTGGGGCTGCGCCATCGAACACACGCCGAAATGCATTCAGACCATCCGCGCGGTCTCGATGCTGCCGGCGCTTACCGGCAACATCGACGTACCGGGCGGCTGGGTGTTCGGGATGCATGGGCTCGGCCGCTTCCCGAGCCTGATCGAGAACCTCACGCCGGAAGCCAATGCCAAACGGCTCGGCGCCGATCGTTTCAAACTGCTCGGCGGGGAGGGCGCCGACCTGCCGGCCGCCCATATTCCGACGCTGCTGCGGGCGATGCGCGAGGGCAAGCCCTATCCGGTGAAAGCCTTCCTGGTGTTCGGCAACAACACGCTCACGACCTATGCCAATTCATCCGCCGTCTACGATGCGCTGATGAAGCTCGACTTCATGGTGTGCGCCGACCTGTTCATGACGCCGACGGCCGAGCTTGCCGATATCGTGCTGCCGGCGGCGTCATGGCCCGAGCTCGATCAACTGGTCGGCCTGCCGACGGTCGCGGCCAATGTCGTGCTCGCGCAGCAGAAGTCGGTGCAGATCGGCGAATGCAAGTCGGACGAAGAGATGTTCGTTGCGCTGGCGCGACGAATGAAACTTCCGCTCTGCACCGAGCCGGTGAAAGATGTGCTCGATGCGATGCTCGCCGGCGGCGGGATCGACATGACCTTCGACGAGCTCAAGCAGAAGGGATTCTACAAAGTCCCGTTCAAGTACCGAAAGTATGAGAACGGCGGCTTCAAAACGCCGACCGGTAAGATTGAACTCTATTCCACCCGCTTTGAACAAATGGGCTATGCGCCGCTGCCCTCTTACGAAGAGCCGCCGGAAAGCCCGATCAGCACGCCCGAGATCGCCGCGCAATTTCCGCTGGTGCTAACGACCGGCGGGCGAATCTCATTCTTCTTCAACTCGGAGCATCGCCAGATCGAAAAGCTGCGCAAGGCGCAGCGCGATCCAGTGGCGGAAATTCATCCCGCAACGGCGTCGCGCCTCGGCATCGTCAACGGGGCGTGGATGTGGATCGAAACGCTGCGCGGCCGGATTCGGCAAAAGGCCAAGCTCACGAACGGGATCGACCCGCGGGTCATCCACGTCCAGCACGGTTGGTGGTTTCCCGAACAGCCGGGCCCGGAATATGGCGTGTGGACGTCGAATGCCAATCTATTGACCGACAACAAGCCGCCCTATGATCCGGCGATGGGGACCTACCAATTGCGGGCGCTGTTGTGCCGGGTTGGGCCGGCCGACGTGCCCACGGTCGACACGAAAAAAGTGGGCGTGTAAGAAGGCTCCGCACGGAGGAACGCCAAATGCGCATCGACGCCTATACACACTTTTTCCCGAAGACATTCTTCAACAAGATGATCGAGGTCGCCGGTCAATATAAGGACATGGGCAAGCGCGTGCGCGCGATCCCGCCGCTCTATGACCTCGATGCGCGCAAGAAGATCATCGATACCCACAAGGACTACCAGCAAATCATCGCCTATCCGCAGCCGCCGATCGAGAAATTAGCCAAGAGCCCGCAGGAGATCGACGAATTCATCCGCATCATCAACGACGGCTTCGCCGAATTGTGCGCCAAGGAAAGCGCGCATTTTCCCGGCTGGATCGCGCAGATATCGCTCGATGCGCCGGACGCCGGCGTGGCCGAAGCCGAACGCGCGATCAACCAGCTCGGCGCGCTCGGCGTGCAGATCTACACCAACGTCGCCGGCAAGCCGCTCGACCGGCCGCAATATTTGCCGTTCTGGAAAAAGATGAACGAGCTCGGCAAGCCGATCTGGCTGCACCCGGCGCGCGGCGCCGAAGTGCCGGACTATATCGACGAGAAGAAATCGCTATACGAGATCTGGTGGACCTTCGGCTGGTCGTATGAGACGGCGACCGCGATGATACGGCTCGTCTACTCCAAGATCATGGACAACCATCCCAACCTGAAGATCATCACCCACCATTTCGGCGGCATCGTGCCGATGCTCGAAGGCCGCATCGGTCCAGGCAATGACGTGATGGGCTCGCGCACGACCGACGAGGACTACGTCGCGCTGCGCAAGAGCCTGAAGAAGCGCCCGCTCGACTATTTCAAGCAGGACTTCTACGCCGACACCGCGGTGTTCGGCGGCGTGCCAGCAACCAAGTGCGGCCTTGAGTTCTTCCCCATTGACAAGATCGTGTTCGCTTCCGATTGCCCGTTCGATCCGGAAAACGGAGCGATGTATCCGCGCGAGACGTTGCGCATTCTGGAGTCGCTCAATCTCGACAAGGAAACCAGCGATAAGATTTTCTACAAGAATCTTGAAGCCGTCACCGGCCGCAAGCTGGTTAAGTGAGGCTCAGCTCGCGCTGCTTTCGAATCGGTTCATGGTCTGGGCGACGGCTTCCGAACGGAAGTCGCCGCTCAGGCCATGGCCGCTCATCAAGCTAGGATAGGTTTTCAGGAAATCGGCCTGGATGGTGACGAATGGCACGTCGGCGAACGCGCCACGGTCGTTGAGATATTCCATGTGTTGGCGGCCTGACCGATCGAACGGCTGCAGCAGCGAATCGGTTTCACCGTCGAACTCGAGCGTCTTCAGCCCAAGTCGGTCGCACAACGCGCGATCGAAAGCGGGCGTCGCCTTGACCCAGCGCCCCGCCAAATAAAGCTCGGTGTAAGAGTGCCAGATAAAGGTGTCGGTCTTGGCTTTCTCGTAGAAGCGCGGCGAGGTGAGATGGTTGCGCACGTCGGCATAGCCGACGCGGGCGGGAATGCCGACGACACGGGCGCTTGCAGCCAGCAACGCCGATTTTCCTATGCAGAAGGCACGACCGGCGGCGAGCACGCTGCTCGCGCGATAATTGGCCGGGTTGGCGAGGTCGACGTAAGGGTCGTAGATGATGCCGTCGCGGATGGCGGTGTAGAGACGTAATGCGGCTTCGCGTTGATCGCGCGCGCCGGCCGTAACCTGCTTTGCGAACGCGAGGAGTTGCGGCGAGTCGCTATCGATAAAAACGCCCGCGGCGAGATATTGAGCTGTATCCATCGCGTTTCTTTCCCGGATCATCGCATCTTTAGAGCGGCGCTCTACGTTTGCCCTTGAGTTTGATCAAGGAACGTGCCGCGCACCGACAAATTCCGCGATTGCTATTGCGGCGGCCGGAATGCCTTGCAGCGCTCGGGATCGGTATCGATGCGGGAAGCGCCGATCAGGTCGAGGCAATAGGGGATCGCCGGAAACACCGCTTGCATGGTCATCCGAATTGAGGTCGGGCGTCCAGGCAGATTGACGATCAGCGTGGATCCGCGAATGCCGGCGGTCTGACGGGACAAAATTGCGGTCGGCACCTGTTTCAAGCTCTCCATGCGCATCAGTTCGCCAAATCCCGGCATCAGCCGCGTGCAGGCGGCTATCGTGCCTTCCGGGGTCAGATCGCGCGGCGCCGGTCCGGTGCCGCCGGTCGTGAATATCAAGGCGCATCTCTCGCGGTCGGCCAGATCGATCAGGGTGTCGCGCACGCTGTCGATTCCATCGGGAACCAGCCGCCGCACGGCACGCCAAGGCGTTGTCACCACCTCGCGCAGGAACTCCTCGATGGCCGGGCCGCTGGCATCTCGGTAGGTTCCGGCGCTGGCGCGATCGGATACGGTGACGATGCCAATCGTGGCAGGTTCGCTTGCTTCCATGGATGCGGTCCTGGGTTTAGCTGGTTGGTGACAATTCGCTCCGCCGCGCCGCGCGCAATTCCCGCACCGATGCCCGACACCACGCGAGCACGGCGTCGAGATCGGTTGGGAGCTCGACCGCGAGCCGGCCGTGGAATTCCGACCATGCCTCGGTATAGGGCGGCCGCACCGCCGTCAGCACCGGGACGCCGGCCTCCATGGCGCGCACGAAGGCGGAGCGGAGACCGCCGCCCTCGGCCTCGGCCTTGCCGAACCGGTTCAGCATCAGCAGCTCGACATCGTGCCCGAGCGGCCGGTCGAGCAGCGCGCCGATTTCGGCCAGGCCATGGGCATCGAGCCGGCAGCCTTCGGCCTGCGATCCCAGGTCCTGGGAAATCCGGAAGCGGCCTCGTGAGGTGAGGTCGACGAGGGTCATCGCCGAGCAGACGCCGGCTTCGTCGCCGGCATTTTCCTGTAAGACCCCGGCCATGTTGATGTGATCGGCGCCAAGCCGATCGGCGACGCGGAACAGGAAATCGTCGATTTTAAAGCCAGCGTCGTAGACAACGGCCGCGAGCCGTACGGTCCCCGATATGGTCATCGCCTGGCTCCCGTGAACAGTTTCCCCCTGCGGCGCATGGTCATTAGTCCTTTGGGCGCGCGGGCCCTGCCTTGAGATTTATCAAGTTTCGGTTTTGGCTCGTCTGATATGTATTATAGTCAAAATAAATATCGTAACCGGGGGGTCCCATGAGGACATTACAACGCGTTACTGTGACTGCCGCTATCGGCCTTGCTGTCTTGCTCAGTGCCGGACATCAGGCGTCCGCGCAAACCAAAATCGGAGCCGTTCTGTCGGTGACGGGTCCGGCGTCGTTTCTTGGCGACCCGGAAAAGAAGACGCTGGAAATTTATGTCGATGAGATCAATGCAAAAGGCGGGGTGAACGGCCAAAAACTGCAGCTGATCGTCTACGATGACGCCGGCAATGCCAACAACGCGCGCACCTTTGCCACCCGTCTGGTAGAAGAAGACAAAATCGATGCCATGGTCGGCGGCAGCACCACCGGTTCGACCCTCGCGATGATCCCGGTGTTCGAAGACGCCAAAATTCCATTTATTTCATTGGCAGGCGCCATTCAGATCATCGAACCCGTGCATAAGTGGGTGTTCAAGACCCCGCACACCGACAAGATGGCATGCGAGAAAATCTTCGCCGATCTCAAGCACCGCAATCTGACGACGATCGCGATGATCTCGGGGACGGATGCCTTCGGCAAGTCGATGCGCGACCAATGCGTCGCGGTCGCGCCCCAGGCGGGGATCAAAATCGCTACCGAGGAGAGTTATGGACCGCGCGACAGCGACATGACACCGCAGCTCACCAAGATTCACAACACGGCCGGTGTGCAGGCGGTGGTCAATCCGGGCTTTGGTCAAGGTCCGGCGATCGTGACGCGCAATTACCGCCAGCTTGGAATTAAGCTGCCATTCTACCAGAGTCACGGCGTTGCCTCCAAGCAGTTCATCGAGCTCGCCGGTCCCGCGGCCGAAGGCGTGCGGCTGCCGGCCGCGGCGCTTCTCATCGCGGACAAGCTCCCGAACAAGGATCCGCAGAAGCCCGTCGTCGTGAATTATACGCGCACCTATCAGCAGAAGTCCGGACAGGCGGTCTCGACCTTCGGCGGTCACGCCTATGACGGTCTGATGATTCTGGTTCAGGCAATGCAGCGTGCTAAGAGCGCCGACAAATCCAAGGTCCGCGACGAGATCGAGAAGACCAAGGGCTATATTGGAACCGGCGGGATCGTGAACATGTCGCCGACCGATCATATGGGCCTCGACCTGTCGGCGTTCCATATGCTGGAGATCAAAGGCGGCGACTGGACGCTGGTCCCCGGCACCTGAAATAACGATCGGGCAAGCTCGCCAGAGCTTGCCCGATCCGCCCTGCTACTATTGAACCCAAGCCCTACGAGGCCTTCGACGCGATGGCCGAGTTGCTGCAATTTGTTTTCTCGGGGTTGACCGTAGGCGCCATCTACGCGCTGGTCGCCCTTGGCTTTACGTTAATCTACAACGCGTCGGACATCATCAATTTCGCCCAGGGCGAGTTTGTCATGCTGGGCGGGATGACGACCGTTTTCATGGCACTTGCCGGCGTTCCGTTGCCATTGGCCGCGCTCATCGCCATCATCGTGACGACCGGCGTAGGCTTGGCTTTACACCGCTTTGCCATCGAGCCCGCGCGCGGGGCGAGCCCCGTGGCGCTGATCATGATTACAATCGGCGCCTCGGTGTTCCTGCGCGGTGTGGCCCAGGTCGTTTTCGACAAGCGTTTCCATAGCTTGCCCCCGCTGTTCGGCGCCGATTCGATACAGTTCGGCGGTGCGGCCATCTTGCCGCAAAGCCTGGTCGTGCTGGCCGGCGCTACGGTCATTGTTGTTTTACTTTGGCTGTTCGTCGAACGCACCTTGCTTGGCAAGGCGGTGATCGCGACCGCGGCCAATCGTTTGGCGGCGCGACTGATCGGCATCGATACGCGGCGCATTGTCGATTTCTCATTTGCGGTTTCGGCGGCAATAGGAGCGATCGCCGGCATTCTCATCACGCCGATCACGCTGACCAGTTACGATGTGGGGACATTGCTAGCGCTGAAGGGATTCGCGGCGGCCATGCTCGGTGGAATCGGCAGCCCGCTCGGCGCCGTGGTTGGCGGTCTTCTGATTGGAATGATTGAGGCGTTAAGCGCGGGATATCTCTCTTCGAGTTATAAGGACGCGGTTGCTTTCCTGATCATTCTTGTCGTTTTGGTTGCCATGCCGCAGGGCTTATTCGGCCGGGTTAAAGTTGAACGGGTGTGAGCTTGCGCGCGCTGCTCGAAATTCGGTTGCTACCGGCGATATTGGTCGCGGCAATCGTCATTATCTTGCCGCTGTTTTTTCCGTCGGCGTACTACTATCGGATCGGCGCGCTTGTTTTCATTTTCGCGCTGGCGGTTGTAGGCCTCAACCTGCTCATGGGCTTTGCCGGTCAAGTCAGCCTAGGTCATGCCGGCTTTCTCGGGATCGGTGCGTATTCCGTCGCCATCGGTCCAGTCCATTTCGGCGCGCCTTCGTGGCTGTGTCTGTTCGTCGGCGC
>Ga0209385_1000453_pt1 | contig 16544 bp, 22 predicted proteins | sample NGEPerB_FD_184506 | JGI IMG/M metagenome (GOLD analysis project Ga0209385, IMG submission 184506) | Arctic peat soil microbial communities from the Barrow Environmental Observatory site, Barrow, Alaska, USA - NGEE PermafrostAB12-B... | ecosystem: Environmental > Terrestrial > Soil > Wetlands >... | reverse complement strand
GGGGTAGCGTGTGAGGTTAAGTTACGACGCTGCAATGAGTAAGGTATCACCGGCAGGGGGTTCGACTCCCCCCGCCTCCACCATTCTTGACTGCACTGGACTCCCCTGGAGGGCCAAAACCCAAAGGTTTAGGCCACTCCGGAGGGGTCCTCCTCTGCCGTCTATTCGGCCTAGTGTCCGGGAGAATACGGACACAACACGGACACCTGGCCGCCCGGGGCTCGCCCGAAGCGTCCGCTGCGCCCCCGCCCTTCAGAGCGGAAAGAGCAGGCGTTCGGGCTGCCGCGCAGTAGCTCCATCTTCGACCACGACACGACTCCAGTGGGCCGGCTCAAGGGTCCGTTGCTGGTCGCGTGAGGAGAACCCATGAAGATTCGTGACCGCGTCACCGAGCTTCGCCGTGTTCGGGCAGGCTCCCTGCTCCCCAGCCCCAAGAACTGGCGGCGGCATCCAAAGGCGCAGGCCGACGCTCTTCGAGGGCTCCTCTCCGAGATCGGCTACGCCGACGCCCTACTCGCCCGTGAGACGCCCGAGGGCCTGATGCTCATCGACGGGCATCTCCGGGCGGAGACGACGCCCGACGCCGTCGTCCCCGTCCTGGTACTCGATGTCACCGAAGCCGAGGCCGACAAGCTTCTCCTGAGCCTCGACCCGCTCGCTGCAATGGCCGAGGGGGACGCCGATGCACTGAGGACCCTACTCGCGCAGGTCGAGACCGACAGCGACGCCGTCCAGAAGATGCTCGACGGCCTGGCGAAGGAGTACGGCGCGCAGCCTGGCCCGAAGCCTCTCGACGACCCCGGCCCAAATTTCGAGGAGGCCGAAAAACTCCGGAAGAAATGGGGCGTCGAACCGGGGCAGCTCTGGACGCTCGGAGAGCATCGCCTCCTCTGCGGCGACTCCACGAACCCGGCCGACGTCACGCGCCTCATGAACGGCAGCCGCGCAATCCTTTTCGCGACCGACCCGCCTTACCTCGTCGGCTACGACGGCACCAACCACCCCGGCACAAAGGCGAGCGAGAAGCGCGCCAGCCTCAACACCGACTGGTCCAATACCTACGGGACGACGTGGGACGAGGCCGACGCCGAGCAGAACTCCGACCTCTACAACCGCTTCATGCGTGTCGCGGTTGATGTCGCTCTCCTCCCGAACGCCGCCTGGTACTGCTGGCATGCCTCACGAAGGCAGCGGATGGTCGAAGAGGCGTGGGAGAAGAACGGAGCCTTCGTCCACCAGCAGATCATCTGGACGAAGCCCAACCGGCCGATCCTGACCCGCTCGTGGTACCTCTGGGCCCACGAGCCCTGTTTCTTCGGCTGGCTGAAGGGGAAGAAGCCCCCGAAGGAAACGGTCGACTACGGGCGCACGGTCTGGGAGATCGAGGGCCTCAACAACGACGAGCGCCCGGACCACCCGACGCCGAAGCCGCTCGACTGCTTCGCGATCCCGATGAGGCAGCACACGAAGGTGGGCGACGTCTGTTACGAACCGTTCAGCGGGAGCGGGAGCCAGATCATCGCGGGCGAGCGCGAGAGTCGACGCGTCTACGCGATGGAAGTCTCGCCGGCTTACGTGGCGGTGACCCTCGAAAGATGGGCTGCAGCGACTGGCGGGAAACCAGAACTCTTGGAGGCACTCTAATGCCCCGCCCCACTCTCCTCACCCCCGAGCGCCGCGCGGGAATCGTGGCCGCAATCAGGGCCGGGGCCTTCGACTGGATCGCCGCCGAAGCGAATGGCATCGACCGGCAGACCTTCAAGCTCTGGATGCGGACCGGTGCGAGGAAGAAGAGGGAGCCGTACCTCTCCTTTGTCCGCGACGTCCGTGCCGCTCGGGCACAAGCACGGCTCGCCGCCGAGATCGAGGTCCGAAGAGACCAGCCCTTCGCCTGGCTCCGCTTCGGGCCTGGCCGGGAGCGCGACGGCGAGGCCGGCTGGACGGAGTCAACCGAGCTCAGACACTCGGGATCCGTCGGCGTCATGTACTCGCAGGAGTGGACGCTCATCTCGGTTGCCATCGAGGCGGCTCTCGAGAACTTCCCCGAAGCGAAGATCGCCGTGGCGGAGGCGATGAAGAGGCTCGCGAGTGTTAGCCCGGAATCTTGAGCTTCGCCTCGACCCGGCCGCCATCATGGAGCGGACGGGGATGCCGCCGGACGCGTGGCAGATCCGGCTCCTGAGGTCGAGGGCAGAGAGGACGCTTCTCCTCTGCTCACGCCAGAGCGGAAAGTCGACCGTGACGGCGGCGATGGCGCTCCACGAGGTCGTCTTCCACCCGAATTCCCTCGTCCTTCTTCTCAGCCCTTCCCTACGCCAATCGCAGGAGTTGTTTCGTAAGGTCACGGATTTCAGGAACCGGCTCGGTGAGCCAATTGCGATCGCTGAGGAGTCCGCACTCCGTATCGAGCTTCGAAACGGCTCTCGAATCGTCGCTCTCCCCGGAACGGAGGGCACCGTTCGCGGCTTTTCGGGCGTCCGGCTGATCATCGTCGACGAGGCCGCCCGGGTGGACGACCCGCTCTACTACTCGATCAGGCCGATGCTCGCGGTTTCGGGCGGCCGGATGGTGTGCCTGACGACGCCGTTCGGGAAACGTGGATTTTTCTATGAAGAGTGGACCGGCGACGGCCCCTGGTACCGCATCAAGGTCACCGCCCGGGAGTGCCCGAGGATCTCGGCGAAGTTCCTCGAGGAAGAAAGAGCCTCCCTAGGCGAGTGGTGGTACCAGCAGGAATACGAGTGCTCCTTCTCGGACACGACGGACCAGTTCTTCAGGACGGTCGATGTGGAGAAAGCCTTCTCTGACGACGTCACGCCTCTGTTTCCGGACGCTCCGCCGATCCAGCCGCTCTCCCTTCCCTCTGGCGACGTCTTCCTCGACGACATCGAGCCGCTCTCGGAGTCCGAACAGTGAGGTTTGTCGTCGGCGTCGACCTCGGTCAGACGGCCGACTACACCGCCATCACGATCCTCGAGGAAAGGGAGGAGAAGTCCTACGACGTCAGGTATCTCGAGCGTCTCCGGAACACCCCGTATCCCGCGATCGTCAGACGGCTCGACCACCTCGTGAGGAGGCTTCCCGAGAAGCCCTCGATGGCTGTGGACGCGACGGGCGTCGGTAGGCCGGTCATCGACATGATCCGGGACGCGCATCTCCCGGCGTCGGTCTACCCGATCACGCTCACCGGCGGGGACGCCGTCGTCAGGGACGGCATGGAGCGCCGGGTCCCGAAAAGGGATGTGGCCTCGACGATCGCCGTCCTCCTACAGACTCAACGACTCAGGATCGCCCGCGGCCTCAGGGAATCCGAAACCCTCCTCCGCGAGCTTCTGAACTTCCGCGTGAAGATCTCCCTTTCCGGCCACGACAGTTACGAGGCCTGGCGTGAACAAGAGCACGACGATCTGGTTCTTGCCGTCGGGCTTGCGGCCTGGCTCTTCGAGAAGGGACGAGACGGGTACGTCCTCTACATGGAGGAAGAGCTCGCGAGGATGCGGAAGGAGAAAGCCGGTTGAGCTTCGTCATCGGCGTCGAGCTCGGTCAAGTGTCGGACGTGACGGCGATAGCGGTCGTCGAGTCCTTGACGCTGCCCTTCCTGAGGACCGAGGAGATCCGAGAAAGGAGGTGGGTCAGCCTACGCCCTGTCTACCAGGGCCCCGACGGCAAGGAGGTGCGCGAGCACCCGCCTGTCAACTTCGCCCTCAGGCACCTCGAGAGGGTCCCCGCGGGCGTCTCGTACCCGGAGATCGTCAGTCGGGTCCAGTCCCTCCACGGGCAGCTCAGAAAGCCGGTCACGGTCCTGGACGGAACGGGCGTCGGGAAGGCGGCCGTCGAGCTGTTTCGACAGTCGGGCTTCTACGCGTCCGTCTTCACTTTGATCGCGGGTGACCAGGTGACCCAGGACGGCAGCAACTACCGGATCCCGAAGAGGGACGTGATCTCGTCCACGCAGGTTCTGCTCCAGACGGGCAGGCTGAAGATCGCCCGTTCGCTCCCTCATGCGGCGCTCTTGGCCCGAGAACTCGTCAACTTCCGCTTCAAAGTGGGTCAGGAACGGTCCGAAGACGTCCTCGACTGGCGCGAAGGTCCAGACGACGATCTCGTGCTTGCGCTAGCGATCGCGGCGTGGGAGGCCGAGCGCAATCCGGGGTTGGGGTCGTACTTCGGGTACGGCGTTTCGGAGTTCGCAGGGTTTAGGGGCTTCTGAGCCCGACTGGATCTAGCGCTGGAGTTTTCGTGCCGCCGCGATCGCAGCCTCGACTCCCTTTTCGGCCCGCACCTTCTTGACCTGGGCCCGTTGGGCGGCCGAGAGCGGCCGAATCGCGCCCATGTACTGCCCCTGAACGCGCATTGCCGCGCGACGTTTCGTGCTGACAGGGCTTCTCGCGCCTGAAGGCGTCAAGGACCGCGTTCGCCGATGGTCTGAGCCGATTGCCTCACCCCGAGCCAATTCTTCAACGGGGTACCCTCCGAGCTCGTAGTGCCAGACCTCGGTGGGGACGCCGCCGAGAAATACCTCGTCATTCAGGTACAGACTTCCGGTCCCGCTGCTGTGGGCGAGTAAGTAAGCCTGGGTTCTTTACGGAGCGTGCATCCGCTGCCACGGCGAACGGACTGCCGCGAGCTCAGGCTGGGGCATTTGCTTCATTTACCCCTGCGAGTCGACGGCCGTAGCTTGTTATGAACAGCGAGACGAGGGCTCTCGCTTGAGGCGCGCCTACCTCCCAGCGCACCGAAGGAGAAGTTCATGCCGCCTCTTCACCTTGACACCGGCAACACCGGGTTCATGATTCTCTGTTCGAGCCTCGTCATGCTGATGACGCCGGGCCTCGCGTTCTTCTACGGTGGGCTCGTCGGCCGGAAGAACGTCCTCGGAATCATGATCCAGAGCTTCGTCTCCATGGGCTGGACGACGGTTCTGTGGTGGCTCTGCGGCTTCTCGATGTGCTTCAGCGGGGACCTCAAGAGCGGGACGGACTTCTTCGGGGTCATCGGGAACTTCGACTGGTTCTTCCTCCGAAACATCACGCTCAACCTGGCGAGTCCGAACGACACGATCCCGATGATCGTCTTCTGCGCCTACCAGATGATGTTCGCGATCATCACGCCGGCCCTGATCACCGGCGCCTTCGCGGGCCGGGTCACCTTCAAGGCGTACATGGCGTTCCTGACCGGGTGGCTTCTGTTCGTGTACTTCCCGTTCGTCCACATGGTGTGGGGCGGCGGGATCCTCGCGAAGCTGGGCGTCCTCGACTTCGCCGGCGGCATCGTCGTCCACAACATCGCCGGCGTCGCGGCCCTCGCCTCGGTCCTCTACGTGGGCAGGCGGAAGGTCAGGGATCGCGGGCCCCACAGCATCCCGCTCGTGGCGCTCGGCACCGGACTTCTCTGGTTCGGCTGGTACGGCTTCAATGCGGGCAGCGAATTCCGCGTCGACTCGGTTACCGCGGTCGCGTTCCTCAACACCGACGTCGCCGCGTCGTTCGCGGCCGTCGCGTGGCTCGTGATGGACTGGATCCACTCGAAGCAGCCAAAATTCCTCGGGCTCCTCACGGGTGCTGTGGCCGGCCTCGCCACGATCACTCCCGCCGCAGGCTACGTCTCGCCGACCGTCGCCTGCTTCATCGGGGTTGTCGCCGGGATCGTCTGCTTCTACGCGGTGGCGCTGAAGAACAGGCTTGGATGGGACGACGCGCTCGACGTCTGGGGCGTCCACGGCGTCGGCGGCTTCCTCGGGATCGTCCTCCTCGGCGTCTTCGCGACGACGAGCTTCAACCCGAACGGAGTGAACGGCCTCCTCAACGGCAATCCACGCTTCTTCTTTGTCCAGCTCGGCGCGGTCGTGTTTTCCTCACTCTGGGCCTTCGTCTTCACGCTCGGCATGCTCTGGGCGATCAACAAGTTCACGCCGGTCCACGTTGAGGACGAGACCGAGCTGTCGGGCCTCGACGAGGGGCTCCATGGCGAACGCGCCTACGTTGAGGAAGGCGGGGCCTGAGAAGAAAGCGCCGAAGGCGTATTTGCGATCGGGCTCGCCGCGTGGCCCTTTGAAAGGTCAAGGAACAGAGTCGGCCCGGGATCGTGGGCTCGACCCCACGAGCCGCCTTTTCCGCGCGACGTTAGGCCCACGTCGGGCGAAAAGGGTGAAAGTGGGTCAAGAACGGGCCGAAAACGCCCTCGACCGGGCGCGAGGGGGCCCGACGACGACCTCGTCCTGGCGCCTGCGATCGCGGCGTGGGAGGCCGAGCGAAGGCCCGGGCTGGCGTTGTCGTTCGGCTACGGCGCTTCGCAGATGGCAGGCTGGAGAGGGTTCTGAAAGCGCGCTCCCGTAAGGCCGTCATGACCTGGGAGGTCATCTCGGCCGCGAGAACATGACCTGGCTGGTCATGGACGGCGGGCCACCTGAAGCCGCTTTCCGCGCGCGACGTTGGCCCGCGTCGGCCCGAATCGAGAGGGGGAGTAAATAACCCTGGGTTATTTACGGCACGCAGGTTTCCGAGCTGTAAATGCCGACAGACGGACGGACGTGGTTAACCATAAGTCATTCCTAGTGAGCACGTTATAGCGTGGTCGAACCGGTGAAGCCGAGGTGACTCGGGCGAATCAGATCGGCGATTCTGACCCCCCTGAGGTGGGTTATTTACTGATTATGGAGACCCGCGCCGGTCGTCCGATGGGCGAGAAATCCCGACTAGCGCCCATCCCATAATCTGGCTCGAGATCCGGCTTCTGCGATCGGCCCCTATACCTTTGAGGGTGGCGTTGATGCGGCCTGATTAGAACCCGTCGTTTTGACACTAGACCCGTTATCGGACCGTGTTCAGAGAAGAGGGCGCAAGTGACATAGTGATGGGCGGTGATCAGTCGCTCGCTCCTTCGTCTGCTGAGGATTCTCTTCCGCGCCTCAGGGGTCGGGAAATTCGAATATCCCTGACCACCCAAAATCGAATATCTCTGCCCATTCCTGGCGAGATCCAGCAGAATTCGAATAGCGATGCCCATTTCTTCTCCCACCCACCTGCGGCCTAATACTAGTTAGACGGCAAGAATGATCGCAGCGTTCGGCGTCCTCACGGCTCTCATGTATTCCGGCCCGCCAGTCCGAAGCGCGCCCTCACCACCCCCTCCCCTCATCCTGGCCCACGCCGAGGTCGATGTTGACCACGATGGTGCTCCGGATTCCATCTCAATCACGATGCTAGCCGGTGAGGTGGAACCGGGGGGCTGCGCTGGTGACGGCCACCTCTGGACCGGCCGCTTCGTCGTCACCGTATCTCTGGCGATGGGTCGCAGCGTTTCAACCTACCTCAACCCGCTCTTCGGCGAAGAAGGAGATCTCACGTTCTTCGCGCCACCCTGGACACTCTTTGTAGCGGACTACAAGCGTGACGGACAGCCCGGTTTCAGCTTGGCTGAGTGGAGCTGCCACAACAATACCGCTTACCACCTCTTCACGGTGCGTCCCGATGGCAGAGTCGAGCCTCTCTGTGTGGAAGGGAGCTACTCGGTAGGCGTTTTCGGAGATGAAGCATCCACCGCTGACATCAAGCTAACTCCGGAAGGCTTTCAGACGGATCAGTACGACAACTCCACTCCGGCGGGTTGCACGTTTTTCTGGGGGTGGAATCCTGCGCGGAAGCAGTTCGACCTAGTGGATCGAAAATGCACCCCCATCCCTTGATGGTTGCCGTCTAACCCCTCGTTGCAGCGGACTCGCTTGCGCTCGCCGCTGAGCTTGATATCGTTAGGCGCGGTAAGGCCTTGCAGATGAAACCGTCCATCCTCCTATCCGCGGTTGCTCTTGTAGCCACCGGCTGTGGACGCACAAGCACGCACATTTCCGCTGCATCACCTGATGGACGCGTCATCGCCCGTGTCCTTTCTCACCCGTCCATCGATCCCCCCGATCAGAGCCTGTGGCTTGGTCCAGTCGGCGCTACCTCACGCCAGCTTCGGCATCTCGCCCCAGACCAGGACTGGTGTAACGAAGTGCATTGGTCCGCCGATAGCTCTACGGTCGCATTTCTCGTTCAAGACGCTTGGCTCCTCGCGTTCACGCGCTCGGGTCAGCTGCTCGCCGATCAGTGGCTTGTCGACCACAGAGACTATCCACCCCGCCAGGTCGCTCGGCGTTTTGCTCTCTCGCCGGACGGTTCGTCCGCATCCTTCCAGCCCTGTCTTCGTCGCCCGCGGCGTTCCACCGGCGTGCCGGCGTGTTCAGCTACAGCCACAGTCGTCCTGCGAAGCCCCGCCTGACCCCTCGTTGCAGCGGACGTGCTTGCGCCCGCCGCCGAGTTCTCCTGCCGATTCGTCGCGGCCCGGGGCGCGCCGTCCGCCGGGGAGCCTTACTGGGGGCAGGTCCAACCGAAAACCATCCCCGCCGTGGCCGTGCCGCCTTCGGGGCAGAGGGAGAAACCCTGATAACCGGAGCGCCGTATCAGTTCCACATGGTGGCCTCCATCAAGTTCTCGTCGGTCCTCAAGACCTCCATGAACTCTCGCCGTTGCACAGAGAACCGTCAGGCCGCTTCTCCCTTGAAAAGGCACTCATGATACTTAGCCGCCGACCCCGTCCCCACGTCCTCATCGCAGCAGGGCTACTAGGCATGAGCCTCTACGCGGTCGCCATGCGTTTCCCCCATCCGGCCATCCTGTCCAACGACTTCGTTCAGGGCGCCTGGTATGGCGTCTGCGTCGGCGTGGAGATCCTAGGGCTCTACCTACTTCGGAAGTCCGAGCCCACGAACACTTCCTAGCCCCTCGTTGCAGGACTCGCTTGCGCTCGCCGCTGAACTCGATATCGTTAGGCGTCACCACTAAGGAGGATCGCAATGGTAGGTGCGTTTCAATCTTCGCGTGAGGTAATTATTCGAACCGACGATTGGGCAGCGGCCACAACGTTTTATGGTTCTGTTCTTGGTCTGGCGGTTACACTCAAGACCGATTCCCTGATGGGCTTCGAGACGGGCGCCTTCTGTCTCTACGTTGAGAAGGGTAAAGATCACGGTCCGGTGTTTGAGTTCCTCGTCGCTGACGTTAAGGCAACAAAACGCAAACTGGTAGCGGCCGGCTGCACCGTGCAGGAAGAAGACGCATCCATTCCGCGCTGCTACATCCGAGACCCGTATGGCGTGGTGTTCAACATCGGTAAAGCGCCGGCCAAATGAGGCTGGTGCCGCCTAACAGCTCGTTGCAGCGGACTCGCTTGCGCTCGCCGCTGAACTCGATATCGTTAGGTGCCACAAACAGAGGCCAACCGTGCACGCAACCCTCTTCGCACTCCTGTTTACATTTCCAGTCGTACCGCCGCCGGACTACACCTACCTCAGCACCTTCCGGGAACTAGCGGTCGAGGTCCGCGCTGCCAAGGGAATCGCCCGAACCCCTTACCTGAGCCAACAGCTCGAAGCCCTGTTCAAGAAAGCGGAGCTCACCGTCCTCCCCTCATCTTCCACTCGGTTCGTGGTTAGCATTGAAGTCTCCACCGTGCCGGGTACATCGCCGGAGTCCGTCGCCGCACACGTCTCGGCCTCGCTGCTGCGCACTTACCCCGACGTCCTTCCCGCACCTCATCTCGCGTCGGTCCTGTTGTGGTCGTCTTCGCATCTGTTCGCGTGCCCGCGAAGCGAGCTGAATTCAAGGCTGGCTGAAGAGACCCTTCGCGCGGGGTCCGAGTACCTCCGCGCTACTCGCCCGAGCCCGACCGCACCCCACATCATCGCCCCTTCCCGTGCGCCTCGGAGTGGCACCTAACCCCTCGTTGCAGCGGACTCGCTTGCGCTCGCCGCTGAACTCGATATCGTTAGGTGCCGAGAAGTACATGGTTGGAACTGCACTCAGCATCGAGCCAGGCTACGACCGCCGGTCTGGGCGGTGCGAGTGCTGCGGCCACGTAAGTCGGCACCTGCAGGGCTTCCTCTACCTGAACAACGACGCGCATGGCGTCTACCTCGTCTCATGGAGCGAGGGCCATCCTGAGCTCGGCGCTTCCATGCTCGTCAGCGTTCATGGCTGGGGCGAGGGCGCCGACCCCAGTCAAAAGGTCGCAGCGGTCGTAACCTGGCACCGCGAGCCGACCGGCATTGTCGTATCCGACGCCGCGGAGTCGCAATGGGCGGGTCAAGCGGGGCTCGGCAGGCTGCTCAATCGAGACGAGGTCGTGGGTCAGCCGCTTGCAGAGGAAATCTATGCGGCGTCGGACGCAGCCTTCGAGCACGACGCTCGCTTCCAGGAGTTCTTCCATCCAGTCGTCGGCGTCCACTAGAACGGCACCTAACCCCTCGTTGCAGCGGACTCGCTTGCGCTCGCCGCTGAACTCGATATCGTTAGGCCCCGTAAGGCATATGGAACAGCGCCATCTCCTACTCGGCGCCGTAGGGATCGTCCGAGGGAGTGTCCCGGGGCTCAACCCAGCCATGGTTGCCGTGTGCAACCGTCTTGAACCCTTTTTAGCTGAGTCCACGTGGTTTCCGAGCGCGCCGTTCGTCACCATTTCAATCATCCTTCGCTTGGGCGAGGCCGACCTCGACCCCACTCTCATTCAAAGCATCCAGCGCACCACCAGGGAATTACCCGTCGCACGTACTGCGCAGCTGCAGCGCCTTCGTGCACTCCGCACGGCACCAGATGCCCTGGTCGAGGCGGTGCTTAAGGAGGTCGTCACTGCTCTTCGTGCGGTGGCGGCGAAATATTCGCTCGCTCAGCTCCCTGCACTCACCGAAAGCGCGTCTGAATCTAGCTCGGTCAACGGGGCCTAACCCCTCGTTGCAGCGGACTCGCTTGCGCTCGCCGCTGAACTCGATATCGTTAGGCCGCTAATTGATGCGAACGTTCCTGCGTCCCGCCTTTCTTGTTCCCTTCGCGGTTAGCGCACTCGTGTTCGGTCTCTTCTTGCCGTTTGCGGTGGGCCTTCTGTTTCTCGCGTGGCTATTGAGTTTCGGCGGGTTTCTCTCGCCGGCTTGGGCCTTCCCACTCGCCGTCGCTCTTCTAATCTTTCTCGGAGTCTTCGCCGGTCGTCGGGACAGCCCCGTCCTCAACGGCATCTTCGCGGGTGGCCTCGCGGGCCTATTTGCCTTCGCTATCTACGTTCCATTCGGGGTACGTCACTCCGCTCAAGCGAAGCTCGAAAGGCAGCGCGTCATCTTCCCCGACGCTTCGTTTCTTATTTCCTTACGGCTCTCTGGGGCACACGATCAGGTCATCTGGCACATTCAGGCCGCCGGTGAACCGCGTCGCGTCGAGGCATTGCGCTACGGCGAGGTTCCGGCCGGCTATCAGCAGGTCTTTCCCGTGTCCGGCCCTCCACGTGCTCTCGTCCCGCCGGAGGCCATTCGCCTCGACGCAACGGCTACCCGTTTTGAGGCCACAAACACTGGTCAGGCGTCCGCCGCTAACGCCGTGGCATTCTATTCATTCGGGCGCAAGAACCTGCCGCGTTAGAGCGGCCTAACCCCTCGTTGCAGCGGACTCGCTTGCGCTCGCCGCTGAACTCGATATCGTTAGACGGCCAATCGAATCGTCATGCGCCACTCACCCGCCCTACTCGTTCTAACCATCGCTCTTGGATGTCGATGCGAAGCTCAGGTATTCACGGTCCTTCCGATTCCTCTGACTAAGGGCCAGCCAGGCGGTGTCACGACTGGATACGACGGTAATCTCTGGTTCACCACCGGCGAGGGCAACTCGATTGCATCCCTCTCGGTCGGCGGTGTTTTCACGGAGTACCCTCTTCGCCGTCCGGGCAGCTGGCCGCATGGCATCAGGAAGGGTCCGAAGCGGTCTATGTGGTTCGTAACGACTTACGGTATCGGGCGAATCGACATGGATGGCTCAATCACCGAGTTTTCGCTGCCCATATGCGGTGCGGGGGCAGGTTTCATCACCGCGTCTCCCGACGGTGCGCTCCTTGTCTCTGGCGGCATCAGTGGAGGAGGAGCGTTTCTGGCTCAGGTCACGGAGGATGGCGAATTCCGCATTCGCACATGGCCGACGTGGGAGCAAATCTCCAGTCACGCAATCGATAGCGAAGGAACCGTGTGGCTCGCGCGGCCCCTTGAGTCTCTTCTGTCTCAGCTGAAGCCGAGCGGTGAGGTGTGCGATATCCCGTTTTACCGGGCTTACACTGTCCACCCCCGTTCGCCGACGGGCGTCTACGTTATCCCGGTGGACGTCGATGCAGTCATGTATGGCGACGCCTCCGGGAACTTTCAAACGAGGACGGTGGACGGCGCACCTGAGGGCCTCGCCGAAGATGCGGCCGGGAACCTCTGGATCACCGCTTTTGTCCAGAACGCGCTGGTCGTTATCTCAGCCTCTGGGCAGCAGCGCTCCTTCAAGCTCCCGACTCCAAGGGCGCTTGCCCGAACGGTCACCATTGGTCCGGACGGCGCTGTCTGGTTGCTCGGTGCAAGACCGCCTTCCGCATACAGGTTCCAGCCACCGCCCGACATCCCTCACTAATTCCGAGGCAGCCAGCGGCGGCCGTCTAACCCCTCGTTGCAGCGGACTCGCTTGCGCTCGCCGCTGAACTCGATATCGTTAGGCGCTATGGTACGTCCATGCGATTGAGCCCACATCTCTGTTTTGACGGCAACTGCGCGGAGGCCTTTCGCTTTTACCAGAAACTCTTTGGTGGAAGCATCACCAGCATGCTTACCTATGGCGAGTCGGCATTGGCCCAGAACGTACCTCTACACCTACGGAACAGGATCCTTCACGCCACTCTTCAGTTCAGGTCACAAGAGCTGCTGGGCGCTGATGTAATGCCTCAGGACTACCAGCAACCGGCAGGGTTTTTCGTAATCTTGAGCATGCCTGATCTTGCGCGGGCGCGAGAAACGTTTGACGGGTTGTCGGAAGCTGGCTCCGTTCGGATGCCATTTCAAAAGACATTTTGGTCCGACGGATTCGGCGTGCTCGTGGATCGTTTCGGAATTCCCTGGGAAGTCAGCTGTGAGCGGAATGTCGATTCGAACTAGTCTGGCGTAATGTTCGCGCCTAACAACGCGCCGCAGCGGACTCGCTACGCTCGCCGCTGAGCTTGATATCGTTAGGCGGAGACAACAGATGCTGCCACTGCTCATATCTGCTGCGGTCGTCCTATCTACGATTGCATCTCCGCCCGCTGGGCACGGCGCAATCTCGTGGGAGGCGTGTCACGGCGTGACATTCTCATTGCCGTCCAGCTGGACAGCGGAGGAGGATGAGACCACAGACGGCTGCAACGTCCATCTCTATCCGAAATCTTGGAAGAAGACCGTCCAGCGGGCAAAGGTCGTCCTTCTAGATCATGTGTTCTGGCTCATCATTACGCCACGCCCATCCACTAAGGTGGCCCTCTCACGGCAATTCGAGGTCGCAGACGACCACTGGGTTCTGGCCCCCGGTACGATCGACTCGCAGGTACTACCACTGCTTCGTCGTAACGGCTGGGTCGGCGTCGCGTTCGAGTTGCGCGGAGGGAATCGAACTTACAAACGAACCTACAACGGAGGGGGCAATGCTGGAGTCGTTTTCTACCACGGCGCCATAGTCGGCACCGAAACCGTCACGGCGGAAATCCTTGAGTCAGAGCCGTACTACTATCCTGAGATCTTCGACGTCCTTCTAAATACACTACGTTTCCCGAAGAGCTTCGTCGGTCTCCGTCTAACCCCTCGTTGCAGCGGACTCGCTTGCGCTCGCCGCTGAACTCGATATCGTTAGGCGCCACATGATTTCCCGATCGACCGTCCTTCCGATGCTCCTCCTCCTCGCCTCCCCGGGCGCTCACGCGCCTGGCACGCTCACTCAGGAGCGAGGAGTCGTCTACACGAGTCGCTGGATCGTGTCGTGGTCTGAATACGACGCCGTTGCGACGAACCGGCAAACGGGCGAGCGACTCACGCTCTATAGGAACGTCACGGAAAGCTGGGCCGATGGGGAGGGCTCGTTTGGTCAGGCCGGTTATTACGAGGAGCAGTCCGTCGTGCTGTCCGTTGTCGGCTCCTTCGTTTCGTTTCGCACTACCTACTCAGGCGACGGAGGCATGCACCCCATCGGCGGCATACGCATCCGCGCCGTCGATCTCGATCATGGCGGAACCCCCGCTAGCGTACTCACGTTTGTGGAGGAGGCTCCTCTCGTTCACGCACTGTTGCGCGATTCAGAGGTGAAGGAGCGCGCGGGCAATGCAGGAGCCTCGTCCCTTCACGAGCTTATCGCTCTCCTGGGTCGCTGCGACTTCGCCGCCGACGAACTGCCTGAATCTTTCGCCGTGGTTGCGTTCACGGGCCGCCGCGCCCTCATTCGGTTTGGCATAGGTCATAGCTGCGAGACAGCCCGCGGCTCGTACACCGAAATCAACGTTTACGCGCCCATTTCGGCCGCGGCGGCCGCGGCGCTTCGGGCCGCACACGTTCGGGGCAGCCTACTCTCTGCCTTCGCACCAGAGTAGTGGCGCCTAACCCCTCGCTGCAGCGGACTCGCTACGCTCGCCGCTGAGCTTGATATCGTTAGGCGCCTAAACACATGAGACTGCGAGCCTCGCTCTTATCCGTCTCGATTGTCATCGCCGCGTGCGCACAGGCGAGTGAGCCGATTCCGAATAATCCCGACTTCCGATATCTCTCGCGCGTTCTCGTGGTCAGAGTAATGGTGGACTCGGCGGTGGGCCCGACCGTCCATCGCACGGCCAGCGCAAATTTCGAGAAAAGAGTGCAAGCAGCCGTCGAGGGCGCCCTTGAAGCAGGCGGAGTAATAGTCCCTCGTCGGGGGAAGAATCTACCTCCCGAGGCCAGCCGCGTCCCTTGGCAGACTTTCCTATTTCACGTTCAAGCTGCTACGTCTCATGGATCTCCCGGATTTATCGCGTTGGCTTATCAGGCCGAACTAGTCGAGTACGTTCCCTATCCGGCCAACGCGAATCCGCCGGGTCCGACACTACCGCTCGTCTTGTGGCACGAGGCGGCGACTCAACTGGTTCCAATCAGCACCGACGTTCAGCTTGCGCAGGCCCTCGAACCCGTTGCTGCGGCCGCGGCTTCACGCTGCGCCAAGAACATCACATACGGCCGAAAGCAGGCCGACCCTCGTCACTGAGGCGCCTAACACCTCGTTGCAGCGGACTCGGCGTCAGTCGCTGCGCTCCTTCCTTCTCGCCGCTGAACTCGATATCGTTAGGCGGCGCCAACGACCCGTCTCCGGTTCTTCAAACGCCTCTCGTGATTCTCTCCGGCACTCTGGAGGTTCCATGATCGTACCGGCCGTCTACGTTCATTGCGGCTTCGGCCTTCTTCTCACCGTCTTCTCCGTGCCTCTGGTCCTTCGGCGCATCCCCATGAATCGCGCCTATGGCATTCGCCTCCCTGAGGCGTTCTCCTCAGACGCCCGTTGGTACGACATCAATGCCTACGGTGGGCGTCTCTTCCTCGGCTATGGCCTTCTCCTGTCTTTCTTCGGGTTCCTGGCGCGCCACGACGCTCCACCGCCCGCCAGTCTCTGGTCTCCAGTCTTCTTCGTTCTGCCGCTCCTGCTCGCGCTTCTCCTCCTATCGCCATCCGGGCGTACGCACGCCGTCGCGTTCAGGAAGGTCCGTGAAGCCTCCCGCCACAGCCCCTACGGCCTGCACCGCGGTGCAATTCAGAGCTGCGGCGCGCTAAAGTAACCCGATGAGTCAGCCGTCGAAGGCAGCGAGACGCCGCTATCACGCACACGCAGGTGCGCGTGCCGATTCGCTCAACGGGCTTCTATTGGCGACCTTCTGGCAAAGGCTCCTCGGATACTGCGTCGACCTGCTGATCGCTGTCGTGATCTGGTTTCCACTTGAATTCTCCTGGCGACACTTCTTCCTTCGTGAGGCAGACATTCACCTCGTCTGGAACTTTCACGAAGCCGGGAACATCGTCGTGATGGTCCTCTATTGGGGGCTGGCCAACTATTTTGGTAACGGCCAAACCCCTGGCAAGCTAATAGCGCACACACAGGTTTTGTCGCTCACTAGCGAGCGCATGGGCCTTTGGCAATCCGTCGAGCGTGGGCTGGGCTACGGCGCTGCGGTGCTGGAGCTAGGTTTGGGATTTTTGCAATTCTTTTGGGATCGCAATCGGATGTGCGCGCAAGATCGACTCGCCGAGACAATTGTTGTCGACGTGAGAAAGCAGCGGCTAAGACAACCCGGGTCAGAGTCTATGTAGCTGGATAGTAACAGGCAGCTTGCGTGTTCCTGGTGATCCAGGCTTTTTGCGCAGGCCGTTCGCGCGGCTTCGCCCTCTTGAAACAAGCCATAGGGGCGCGATTCGAATTGCGGTTAGGGTGGCGCGCGGACCAGGGCGTCGGTCATTACGATGCGTCCGTGAGGGTACACGTCGACCGACGGTTTCCCGGGCGTGACCTTCCTTCAGGCTGCTCTTCGAACCAATACGGGCATTCGCTCGGCATCCAGATACTCGACGCGAAATGGCAGATCCATCGAGCTTTCGCCCGGTCTGCTGCGGCGGGATTGCCGGCAGGTGGCCCGTAATTCCCATTGCCGCCCTACAAGCCTGCGGCGGGTCGGGACGACCC
>Ga0209385_1000449_pt1 | contig 16615 bp, 14 predicted proteins | sample NGEPerB_FD_184506 | JGI IMG/M metagenome (GOLD analysis project Ga0209385, IMG submission 184506) | Arctic peat soil microbial communities from the Barrow Environmental Observatory site, Barrow, Alaska, USA - NGEE PermafrostAB12-B... | ecosystem: Environmental > Terrestrial > Soil > Wetlands >... | reverse complement strand
CCCCTGCCCCTGCCCCAGCGGCCGCGGTGGACCCCATCGAACAGCTCACCCAGCTGGCGGCACTGAAGGACTCGGGAGCGCTCACCCAGGAAGAGTTCGATGCGCAGAAGGCAAAGATCCTGGGTTAGTCGGTTCGACGCACAAGCTGGCGGATCCGCCACTTCATGCGTCTGCCACGTCCTGTCTACGTGAGGATGGCGTTTGCCGATCTCCGGCTGGGCGAAGACCAAGGCCCCGGCCGGGGCGGTTGCGTTACAGCGCTCTGCGGCGCCAAGGCGTTCATCTCCTTCTTCCCCTTCGTTGTCGTTGCCGGAGCATTCGTGCCGGTACGCGTCCGCCAGTCGATCGCCTCAACGCTGTCCAGCCGCTTCGAGCTCAGCGGCACCAGTACCACCACCGTCACGGAGGCGTTCACCTCCTCGGATGACAGTCGCAAGGCCACCGGAGTTCTGGGCCTGGTGTTCCTGGCGTACTACGCGACGTCGTTCACCACCGCACTCCAGCGGGTGTTCCTCCGGGCGTGGAGACGTCCCGCCGGCGGCCAGGTGACCAACCGGCTCCACGGGCCGGCGTGGCTCGGAGGGATCATCGCCGTTGCGGCATGGCTCGGTCGCCTCCGTCGTGTCCTCGGAGGTGGCCCGGGTGCTGCGGCGTTCCTCGCGGTCAGAGCGGCGCTGGCGGTCGGCCTCTGGTGGGCGACCGGGTGGTTGATACTCCAGGGCCAGGTCCGGTGGCGGGCCCCGCTTCCCATGGCACTGATCACAGGTCTGGGACTGTCGATCTATGCCTTGTCGGCTTCCCGGTGGATGCCACACACGGTCGCCAGTGACCAACGCCAAATCACACCCCCGATGCCCGAGGTGCCTGCCGGTCACATGGTCCGGCGATAGGGGACCGGCCGGGGAACCCTTCAGGTCAACACGCGGGTCATGACTTCGAGTGTCCGGAAATCCTCGCCGATCCGCCGACGATTCACGGATCGATCAGGCCACGACTTCAGCAGCGTCCGGGACGTCCGGACTGCACTCGATCAGGACCCAGCGGTACCTCCGGCGCTGTAGGAGTGAGCGCCGGTACCGGCGAGGCGACCGCCATCCACGATCAGGTATTCGTTGCGGATGGGCGTACCCGATAGCCAACACTCGAGCATCTCTCTCACCCCGGCGGCATAGCGGCTCTGTGCCGACAGTGAGGTGCCCGAGATATGCGGTGTCATTCCCTCGTGCGGCATGGTTCGCCACGGGTGGTCGGCCGGCGCAGGCTGGGGAAACCAGACATCCCCGGCGTATCCGGCCAGTTGTCCATTCTCGAGCGCTCGAACCACTGCGTCGCGGTCGCAGATCTTGCCTCGGGCGGTATTCACCAGGTAGGTGCCGCGCTTCATCCGTCCGAACATCGCGTCATCGAACAGATGCTCGGTCTCCGGGTGCAAGGGCGCATTGATTGTCACCACATCGCAGAAGGGCACCATCGAGGAAGCATCGGGATGGAAGGTCAGGTTGAGCTCCCGTTCGACTTCGTCGGGTAGCCGATGGCGGTCGGTGTAGTGGAGCTCGACATCGAAGGGCTTCAGCCGCTTGAGCACGGCCAGTCCGATCCGGCCGGCTGCTACTGTTCCGACGACCATTCCCTCGAGGTCGTAGGACCGTTCCACGCAGTCGGCGATGTTCCAGCCCCCCTTGACCACCCACTCGTGCGATGGGATGTAGTTCCGTACCAGCCCGAGAATCATCATCACAACATGCTCGGACACACTGATGCTGTTGGAATAGGTGACTTCCGCCACGGTGATGCCGTGTTCGATTGCCGCCTGCAGATCCACGTGGTCCGAACCGATCCCCGCAGTCAGTGCCAATTTGAGTTTTGGTGCTTTGGCAATCCGCTCGGCAGTGAGATAGGCAGGCCAGAACGGCTGGGAGATGACGACGTCGGCGTCGACCAGTTCGCGTTCGAATTCCGAATCCGGTCCCTCCTTGTCGGAAGTCACCACCAGGGTGTGACCGCCTGCCTCGAGGAAGGGGCGAAGTCCGAGCTCTCCGGATACTGATCCGAGCAAAGCGCCCGGTGTGAAGTCGACTCCGCTGGGTGTGGGCAGGGTCTGGCTACCCGGGTAGTGATCGAGACGTGGAATGTCATCTCTGGGATATGACGTGGGGTATCCGGTAACTGGGTCCTCGTAGAGCGCGCACAGTACTTTTGCCATCATGATCCTCCCCTGTTCATCCGGTTATCTCGTGTGACCGGCCACTGGGACGAGGCTACGTGCCTGATGCGGGTGTCGTCCTCGAAGCCGGAGAGCGAGAGATCCTTGCCCTGACCCGTGCCGCTGAAGCCGACATAGGGTATCTCCGCAGTCATCGCGGCCCGGGCGTTCACCGACACGGCACAAAAGATCAAGCCGGCGGCACAGGAGATCAGCCCGACCATGGTCGGCGGACCGCACACTGGCGGTCAGACCCTGCACGACAGCGTTGGCCAAGGCCGGGACAGGGCCAGGGCCTCTCCCTCGGATTCGCACGACCGCACGATGATGACGGGACCGAAGAACTCCTCCTGGCAATCTCGGTGTCCTGCTCAACGCCTGTGCCCACGTGGCCCGGAGAAAGCAACCCGGTCGGTCGAGGCGGTGACCACCGCCGGCGACGCGGGCACGCCCGGAAAGCTGTGAGAGCAGTCCCTGCTCCTTGGCCATGTGATCTTCGCTGATCAGCGAGCAGAAGGCGGCCCCGGGGCCGAAGGGGTCTCCGGTGATGGCGGCCTCGGCGTTGTTCGCCGGCTCGGAAGGCTTCGACACCACGGGGTTGCGGCCGCGATCGCCGGAATCCACCTCCGAACGGCCATCATCAGGGGGTGGCTCCACGGTCTGATCTGGCCACTCACCCTCACCGGCTCGCGACGACTACCTGCCGTCACACCGTCGAGGTACTCGCCCGACGCCGGATCGGTGAGGAGGCGGCACGCCCCGGCGAAGTGCCGGATCTGGTCGACAGTGCCGTCATGGCACACTGTGGCCCGGCTCGACAAGGAGGGAACCATGACATCTGAGGTGCGGGGCGTCGTAGCGATGACCAAGGGGGAACCTGTGTCGTTGACCACCATCGTGGTGCCCGACCCGGGTCCGGGTGAGGCCGTCGTGCATGTGCAGACGTGCGGCGTCTGCCACACCGACCTCCACTACCGGGAGGGTGGCATAAACGACGATTTCCCGTTTCTGCTCGGGCACGAGGCAGCTGGCGTGGTCGAATCAGTAGGCGAGGGCGTCACATCGGTGGAAACCGGGGATTTCGTCGTGCTGAACTGGCGAGCGGTGTGTGGAGAATGCCGGTCGTGCAGGCGGGGACGACCCTGGTACTGCTTCGCCACCCACAACGCCACCCAGAAGATGTCCCTGGCCGACGGCACGCCGCTGTCGCCTGCGTTGGGGATCGGAGCCTTCGCGGAGAAGACGCTGGTGGCGGCCGGCCAGTGCACCAAGGTGGACCCGGCAGCTCGCCCGGAAGCGGTCGGCCTTCTGGGTTGTGGCGTGATGGCCGGTTTGGGCTCGGCCATGTTGACCGGCGAGGTCGGGTCCGGAGATTCGGTTGCGGTATTCGGTTGCGGTGGTGTCGGCTGTGCGGCGATTGCCGGAGCCCGCCTGGCCGGAGCATCGAAGATCATTGCCATCGACCTCGATCCGGGGAAGCTCGACCAGGCTCGTAAGTTCGGGGCCACTGACATCGTCAACGCTTCGAGTGAAGACGTGATCGCCGCGGTGCGGGGCCTGACCGGTGGGAACGGCGCTGATGTCTGCATCGAGGCGGTGGGGAATCCCAAGGTTATGGAGCAGGCCTTCTACGCACGGGACCTGGCCGGCACCATGGTGCAGGTGGGCGTGCCCACGCCCGATATGCGCATCGACCTGCCGATGATTGACTTCTTCGGCCGGGGAGGCCAACTGAAGCCGAGTTGGTATGGCGACTGCCTGCCGTCCCGTGACTTCCCGATGCTGGTCGACCTCTACCTTCAGGGGCGGCTCGACCTCGATCTGTTCGTCACCGAGACCATCGGGCTCAGTGATGTCGAAGAGGCGTTCCACCGGATGGAGCGCGGCGAGGTGCTGCGGTCGGTCGTGGTGCTCTGATGATCGAGTTGGTCACGACGTCTGGCATCTTCTCGCTGGATGGGTCGGACTTCGAGGTCGAGAACAACATCTGGATCGTCGGCGACGACCGCGAAGTGCTGGTCATCGATGCCGCCCATGACCACCGCCCGATCGCCAAGGCGGTCGGGGAACGCTCGACGGTGGCCATCATCGCCACCCACGGCCACAACGACCACATCAACGCGGCAGGGTCACTGGCTGACGCCCTGGATGCCCCTATCTGGATCCATCCCGACGATCTCATGCTCTGGCGTGACGTCTACCCCGACCGGACGCCGGACGGAAGCCTGGCTGATGGGATGACACTGTCTGCCGGCGGCACGTCCCTCCAGGTGATTCACACCCCAGGGCACACGCCGGGAGGATGCTGCCTCCATGACGCCGCCAACGCGGTGCTGTTCTCGGGTGACACCTTGTTCAAAGGCGGCCCCGGTGCCACCGGGAGAAGCTTCTCTGACTTCCCGACCATCGTCGCCTCGATCAGGGATCGTCTTCTCATCCTTCCGGAAGCCACCCGGACCCTGCCGGGGCACGGCGAAGAGACCACCATCGGCGCCGAAGCCCCCCATCTTCCCGAATGGCTGCAGGACCATTCGTGACAGCGGTCGCTGGAGCTGGCACCTCCATGGCGGAGCCGTCGACATCCATGGCTTCTCCGTGTGCAACTTCTCGGGTCGGATGCTCATCCTTGGCTATGCGGCATTGATCCTTCTCGGCAGGTGGAGGTGCAGGCGATCGGGCTACCAGACCTCGGTCGGAAACAGCGTCTATTCGTGACTCGAGAAGGTAGGGCCTCGCTAAGTCGTTGTCGGGGATGGCTTCGCCCCTGGTCGCACTGACTCGGGCCGAGGCATTGGTTGCGCCTCGTCGCGAACCGGCACCGTCGGCTGCTCTGCCCGCGCCTTCTTCGTGCTCGTGCTCTCTTGGGGCGAAGAAGTGCTCGCCGCCTTCTCGAGCTCGGCGAATGCCGCTGACGTCGCGTCGGCAAGCTGCCAGGGGTCCTCCACGATCTCCGGGCACACGACGTAGCCGAAGTCGATCTGGTCGAGGTAGCTCATCGCAGTGATGTTCAGCCCACCGCCGTCGAGCAACGGGCCGATCGGGTAGCTGGCCACGAGCCGCGCCCCCCCGATGTACAGCGGGAGCGGCGGGCCTGGGACGTTGGAGACGACCAGGTTGAAGATCGGCGGGTGGTGGTCGGCTAGGTGAAGCCGGCTGTAGGCCCGAACCCCGGCAGCGAGGAGTCCGGGCGGAGCGACATCGGCCAGGTCGAGGATGAGGTCGTCGCCGAGCGCATGCTGCATCACCTTTGCGCTTTGGGTCGATGCGTGGATCGCCCGAAGCCGCTCGACCGGGTCATCGAGCTGCGTGGGCAGGGCGGCGCCCATCACGGCAGTCGCGTTCCCCCACGCGCCCCCGGAGGCATCGCCTCCGTCGCCGACATGCACCGCGACAGGTATCTGGGCGATCAGCGGCTTTCCGGGAAGCTCGCCGCGATCGGCCAGATAGCGACGTAGCGCGCCGGCGCAGATACCGAGCACCACGTCGTTCACCGTCACAGAGAAGACGTTCTTGATGGTCTTGACCCCGGAGAGAGGGACCGAGCAGTAGGCGAACCCGCGATGTGGAGTGATGGATCGGTTGAGCGAGGTGCGCGGCGCCTGGAAGGGCAACGTGACCGCTGGCCATTCCGGGGAGGCGCGCACGCCCAGCATCCTCAGGGCGGACCGGCTGAGGTGGCCAGAAGTGCGGACGGCCCGTAGCGGGGTGGCTGCCAGCCTGGGCAGCGCCCGCAGGGCCATCTCCCACCCAGGGGGGACTCGCTCGCCCAGAAGCACGGGAGTATCGGGCCGATCGAGGGGGGTGCCGGGTTCGAGATCGTAGAACACCTCGTACAGGCGGGCGCCCCGAACTCCGTCCGCCAGGCAGTGATGCATCTTCGTAAACAGAGCTACGCGGCCATCCTCGAGGCCCTCGATGAACCAGATCTCCCACAGGGGACGACCCGGCTCGAGCTTGTAGGCCAACAGATCGCCGACCAAAGCACCGAGCTCGCGGGGGCCACCCGGTGCCGGGACCCCGACGGGGCGGATCTGGCGGTCGAGATCGAGATCCGGGTTGTCCACCCAGGCGGGGCGGTCGAGGCCAAAGGGAACCTCAACCAAGCGGCGCAAGAACGGGCCCAGTAGGCCGGCCCGGGCCTCGACCAGCGAGCGCAACCGATCTACGTCGAAACCGTCGGGGGCCGTCGAGGGGTCGAGCACGGCCACTGTTCCCAAGTGCATGTGCGAACTCGGCGTCTCGCCGTACACGAAACTGGCGTCCGCACCACTGAGCCGCTGCATCTGACACCCCCAAGCACCCGAATTGATCGTACGCCGCAGCTCGCAGTCCGGTTAGTGCCGAAAGTCCCCAAGCGTCTGAGTTCCTGATCCCGTCGGTGCCGAGCACGGCATCCGGCCAGATCCCTCTGATCCGGCACTGACCGCTCCAGCCGCACAGGTAGCGTTGACTGGTGGAGACGCCGGGACGGTGGCGCATCTCGGGCGTGACACTCGGGCAGCTCGGGGACTTTTGGCCCTGGCACAAGGGCGACCTTCGGTTGATCATGTGGGTATGCAGAGGGGCTGGGAAGGGGGTCGGTTGTTATGCGCGCGCAAGCTGGGGACCAACTTGTAGTCAATGGGTGTGGAGTGGGTGAGCATGATCGTGCCTGCAGAGTATTGGGGGTCTGGGATCCAAACGGTGAATCGCCCTATCTTGTCCGGTGGGACGACACTGGCGACGCCGCGATTCTCTTGCCAGAGCCCGGTGCGATCATCACGAACTGTGGGCCCACAGGTCTCTGAGAAGTTCGGTTCTGTCGGGCCCTCCGGAGGTTCGCGGCCCATCAGCCGGCCCCTTTCGAGTTGTTGCATCTGCGCCAGAGGTTGCCAGCACCGGATTGGACGAGGGTGCCCCTGTGTCGCCAGATCTGTGCCTGGGCGAGACCCAATGGAATGCGGATGAACCTGAAGCCGGAAGCCCAGTGGTATCTCGTTGAGGCTCTCGCCAACGCTCGCGGTCGAGCATGTGAGCGCATACCGGTTCCTTGATCATGAGTTCGCCATGGCCTACGGGGAGATGGCCCGGACGCTCGAGGTCAAGCGGAATGTCGTGATCGGGAAGCACCGAGATCAAGTGGAGGAGATGTATGGGGGGGAATCACAATGACGAGCGACGAGGGTCCGCCCCGGAGCCCGACGCGGGCCAGACTCGGTGGCAGGCTGGATCCAACAGCGGTCCCGACCTGGGGACCAACGTGCGGATCGCAGTGGTCGGTGCCGGATCATGGGGCACCACGGTGGCCTCGATGCTGGCCGAGCGGTTTGACACCGTGCTGTGGGCCCTCGAGCCCCAGGTCGCCGAGACGATCTCGGTCCGTCACGAGAACCCGACCTATCTTGCCGGCTTCACCCTGGCGAGGTCACTGAGGGCGACGACAGACCAACACGAGGCCGTAGCGGATCGCCAGTTGCTGGTGATGGCTGTGCCGGCCCAGCACATGCGGGGCGTGGCCGAACAACTCGCCCCACTGGTCGCTCCTGACGTCGTGACGCTGAGCCTGACCAAGGGGATCGAACTGGGCACGCTCCGTCGGCCGACCGAAATCCTGACTGAGGCGTTCGGACCTCGCCAGCGCGGTCGTATTGGTGTCCTCGCCGGTCCCAACCTGGCCCGCGAGGTCATGGCGGGTCAGCCGTCGGCCACCGTGGTGGCCATTCCTGACGCGGGTATCGCCCGCTGGTTGCAGTCTCTGTTGAACAGTGGCCACTTTCGGGTCTATACCAGCGACGACGTCCTAGGGTGTGAGATCGGAGGCGCGGTCAAGAACGTCATCGCCATCGCCTCGGGCGTCGCAGATGGCCTCGGTTACGGTTGGAACAGTCGCGCCGCTCTCATCACCCGTGGCCTGGCCGAGTTGGCCCGACTGGGCGTCGCCCTGGGCGGGGATCCACTGACCTTCCTGGGCCTGGCCGGTAACGGAGATCTGATCGCGACCTGCAGTAGCCCAGAGAGCCGCAACCACCGAGTCGGGGTGGCGCTGGGGCAGTCCCGGACCCTTGGCGACATCCTGGCCGAAACGAACATGGTCCCCGAGGGGGTGGATTCCACGCCGGCCGTGCTGGCCCTGGCCCGTCAAGCAGGCGTCGAGATGCCCGTCGCCGAGCAGGTGGGCGCCATGCTGGCGGGAGAGCGGTCGCCCGAGGCGGCGGTGGAGTCACTGATGGGACGCCGACTCACTTCGGAGTTGCACGACCTTGGTCCCGCTCGGCGCAACAAGTCATCCGGTGATCTACGGTGAGCCGGACGGTACGAAGAGCGGCGATCCGCTCGTCGGTCACGGGATCGGGAGCGTCCGTCCGGGCGGCACATCCCCTGCTTACGCCTCATCTCAACTGGACAACGTCGGCCACGCTCGCCAAGGCGCCCAGATGGTCTTCGACCGTCGCCAGTCCCGCACCCATCGTGTTGATGGAGACGTGTGTCGCGCCAACCTCTCGCCACCCGTCAATTCGTCGGGCCACATCGTCCGCATCGCCATTCCAACCGACGCGACCTTCCATGCCGAGCGCGTCTGGGTCGCGACCGACTTCCGAAGCCGCTGCAGCGATGGTCTCGCGGGCCCTGTCCAGTTCCGGGCCTGGTTGCACCAGCGGAAACCAACCATCGGCCAACCGACCCATGCGCCGAATTGCCTTCGGTGACATGCCGCCGAACCAGATTGGGATCGGCCGCTGGATGGGCAGCGGAGCGATACCAGCGCCAGTTACCTGATCAAAACGGCCCGATGAGGTCACCGATCGATTGGTCCACAGTTGGCGCAGCAGCTCCACCTGCTCCTCTATCCGGCGGCCCCGGACCGAGAAGTCCTGTCCGAGGGCCTCGTACTCGACTGGATTCCAGCCGATGCCTACGCCGAGCCGAAACTTCCCATTGGTCAGGAGGTCGATCTCTGCCGCCTGCTTCGCAACTAGGACCGTTGGCCGCTGCGGCAGGATGGTGATGCCGGTGACCAGCTCCAGCGAGGTGCACGCGGCGAGGTAGCCGAACAGGACGAACGGCTCATGGAACTCGGTGTCGATGTCATAGGGACCGCTCCAGTCCTGATGAACCGTCGTGTCTGCTCCGACCACGTGGTCGTAGGCGAGTAGGTGCTGGTAGCCCATCTCCTCGACGCCCTGGCCGTAGGAGCGCACAGACGCCACGTCAGCGCCGATTTCGGTCTGAGGGAGCACGACGCCGATTCTCATGCCAGTGGTGGTCCTTTCACCCGGGTCCTGTATGCGAGGAGTTGTCGTCCTTGCCAACAGTACTGGTCGCTACGCATCTCCTGGCAGAGCACAGCCATGGCATCCTCGAATGGATACAAACTGCCGAGCCGCTGGTGGACCGAACCTGTCACAGTCCCTCCAACCACCCCGCTCACATCTAGAGGGTCGCCATGGCCGATCCCGTGTCGGACCGGATCCGCAGCACTCTTCTGCTTCGACGCCCTGCCTGTCAGGCGCTGATCGCTCCCAAGCGCGCACGGGTGTCGGCGCGCTCCAACCGGCGCAGCGCCGACTCCCTCGCCTGGTGCGCAACAGCGGCGCGGCGATCGGGATCCATCGGGTTGGGCCCGATCACCGCGGCGTCCTCGGCTGTCGGTTGGAACGCGATCACTTGCATGCCCCGCCGGCGGAGTCGCCGCGCCTCGGCCTCGAGGACCAGACGGGACCATCGGCGTGAAGGTTGATCGACGGCCAGACGAACCCTGCGTCCGGCCATCGACATGGGCGAACTCACCAGGACGAGGTCCAGGTCGACGTCGACCAGCACGTCCGCGTTGGTCGGCGAATGTGTGCCGCCGTCCACGAAGGCCTCCCCATCGATCCTGACCGGCCGGAAGAACCCGGGGATGGCGCACGACGCCGCTACGGCCACGGGTAGCGCCGGCCGGTGGTCGCGTCCGAACACCACCAGGTGTCCATCGCGTTGACGAACTGCACAAACCCACAGCGGCTCGCTCGGCCACGAGCCGAGCGCCAGCCCCGCAATTCCCTCCGAGATGAAGTCGGCGTCGACGGTCCCCTCAGGCATCAGCCCGGCGAGCAGCGCCAACGGTCGGGCTTCGAGCGGATGGGCGGCAGCGCGCGCCAGCCTGACGGCAATATCCCCAGGCGGCCGAAGGCGTCCGCCAGAACGCAGCGCGGGCGGTCGGCGCGGCGGTCCGACTCCCGCAAGCAGCCGTGTTCCGGCAGGTGACATGGGTCGGTCTTCGGCACGAGCGAACATGTCAGCGGCGGTGAGCCCCGCTCGCAACGAGGTGCTGGTGATAGACCCAGCCGACGTGCCAACAACCACTGTGGCGCGGCGGGGATCCCAACCTGTCGATTCCTCGATGGCAGCCAACACGCCGGCGTGGAAGGCGCCACCGGCCACACCGCCTGCTCCGAGCACAAGACCTACTTGAGGTTCTCGGTTGGCAGCGTCACCGAAGGTTGCTTCACCCTCAGTGGCGTGGCGAGCGGAGCTCATGACTCCGGGCGCAGCAACGTGATCCCCGACATGTCTCAGTTCTACTCGCTGGGGCTTCGGGTGGTCGGCGATCCGGGGCACGCACTTCAGTTCGCCGACGGGAACTGGCGGCAACTTGTCTGTGGGCCGCTTCTGTAAGGACGGCCGAGATGCTCCCGTGGGCCCCATGCCAAACCAGAGGGCGGCTCTCAACACCCCTCGAGCGGAGGCGATCATCTGCTGCTGGACTGGGAACGTCCCTCATCCCCCTCGCCGCAGCTGGTCGTCGAGGGCCTGCGCCTCGATGTCCAGCCGGCGCAGGAGCCCGGGCACGATCCGTCGCTCGGCCAAGCGACCTATGCCCGGCACTGCCACAACCAGCTCGCCGTCGATGCGCCGAATAGTGCTGCCTGCGGCTGCGTTGAGGACGAAGTCGGCTGCACCGTGCAGTCGCCTCGGGTCTTGCTCAGCCTCGAAGCGGAGGGCGCCGGAGCCCGTCGACCGGTCGACCCGCACCTCCTGGATCCATGCCAGGTGCCTGGAGCCGATCAGGTGGCGGGCTATCGGATCGAGGCTCCCCACGAACTCGTACCGGAGCCGCAGCATGGTGTCGTCTCCGTCCTCGCGGTATTCGAGCACTTCGGGCTGGCTCAGGTCGGGAAGGGCGAGGCCGAGGTGGAAGGCAGGATCGGTCAAGAGCGCCGCGACGGATTGCTCCGACCCATTGAAGCGGTGCTCGGCGTGGAAGCGCACCGCCTGATAGTGCCACAGTCGGGCGCGCCGTCGAGTTCTCAGCCCACCTGATCACACGGCCGATCCCCGTTGCTGCGCAGGTCGGCCGTAGGGGCCAGGTACCTGGCTTGCAGATACTGTCAACTACGGCCTGTGCCACGAACGCTCGGGACGCGGCCCAGGTCGCGCGTTCTGGCGCGACTGGACGCACCTACCGCATTGCCTGTAGCCAAGGACAGCTCGTGGTGGCAGCTGGACCTGTTCCGAGGATGGTGATGGTCGGCGTTGAGGACGGCTCGAGCCAATGTCCTGGAATCGCCCGCCGTCGACTCCGTCAGCGCGTCCCGATGTGCAGGTGCTGATTGTGCGTCGAGGTCCGTGGAAAGTACCCGCGGCGTGCGGTCGAGGGTGTCCCCGATTGGAAACCGATCAGCTGTGAGCCAGAGTGCCCCATGTCGGTCGGGTGGGAACGTGCGACACATTGATCACACCGTGGGCTGCTTCCCACCAGAAGAATCGGATGGCAAGGACCGGAGAAGCAGAGTCCCCTCCGCCTTCTCCTCCGCGATGCGTTCAGTTTGGTCGAGCGTCCAGAGTCAGCGCGCCGCCGCCTTGCGGGCCGGTGCGCGCTTGGCGGTGGTCTTCCGAGCGGCCGTCTTGCGCGCCGCCGCCTTGCGGGCCGGTGCGCGCTTGGCGGTGGTCTTCCGAGCGGCCGTCTTGCGCGCCGCCGCCTTGCGGGCCGGTGCGCGCTTGGCGGCACTTCCGCCGACCTTCACTAACCGCTGGGCGAACTGGTTCGACGTTCCGACCAGTTCTTCGGTCATCTTGAATGCCGAATCGATGATCTTCTGACGGGTGCCGCCGCCCTCACCCAGGTGGGGGAATGCATCGTTGACGGTGTCAACGAACTTCCGCACCGCCTCGAGCGCTGCGTTCTCCGTACCCGCAAGCGATTCGATGATTCGATCCGCACTGTCGTCGCGGACCCTCCTCCTTGTGTTGGCCATGAGGTCCTCCTTCTCAGAATTCTCTGTCTGCCAAATTGTGGCTACAACCATGCTGCCCACGTCGAGCGAGGATCAACCAGAGGCTTTTGGCAGGTTCTTCCCGCGCCAGGGTGCCCCAAGCAATGCCGGGGCTGCTACGACCGGTCTTCTCGGAGGAGTGAGTACATGTACATGTCTCGTCGACCCCCTCCGCATGACTCCCACCTTCGGAGCAGCACTTCTCGCTTGTTGCCTGCCCCATGCAGTGGTTGCGTGGCGCTTGGCGATGGCCATCACGTAGCGCCTCGGCGATCGAACGGTCGGACCGCTCCCTCTGTCGGGCGCGCCCATGGTCCAGTCCGTGCCGAGCCGCCGTGGCTTCGGTAGGGTCGAATCGTGACTCGACCTCACCCGACAGAACCGGACGTGCCCCTGTCCCAGCTCCCTCCGCAGGACAAGGCGGCACGTGCAGGAAGCTTCGGCGCGGTGGCTTCGCACTATGAGCGCTATCGACCCGGACCGCCTGTTGCGGCGGTGGATTGGATCCTTCCGAACCACGTCGCGATGTCCGTTGACCTGGGCGCCGGTACGGGAGCGCTGACCAGGCTCCTCATCGAGAGGGCCGATGAAGTCGTTGCAATCGAGCCCGATGATCAGATGCGTGCAGTGCTCCTCGCTGAGGCTCCCGGCACCCGGGCCCTGAAAGGCCGTGGCGAGGCAATGCCCATCCCCGACAGCTGTGCAGACGCCGTGCTGGCCTCCTCGTCGTGGCACTGGATGGATCCGATCCCAACCCTCCACGAAGTGAGTCGCGTGCTCGTGCCGGGTGGGACCCTTGGGGCCCTGTGGACCGGGCCCGACCCCGAAGGGCCGTTCCTCGCCCAGGCCCAGGCCCTTCTCGCCGAAGAGTCACAGGGTGGCGCAGACACCAGTGCTGTCGACGGAGGGAAGGGAGGCAGCGAACTCGCGAGTCTCATCATGGGCGACGCGCGTCGCCAATCATCGAGCCTTGAAATCCCCCCGGGATTTCCGTTTGACCAGCCCGAACACGAGGTGTTCACGTGGGATCTCGCGCTCGACGCCGACGAGCTCATCGGCCTGTTGGGGACCTTCAGCTGGCTCATCACAATGCCCGAGGAGAAGCGCAGACTTGTGATCGCCGAAGCTCGTCGACTCCTCCGAGAACTGCTGGGCGTCGAGGGCGACGTTACCGTTGATGTGGCGTTCCGTTCGGACGCCTGGCGATCCCACCGGCATGACTGAGCCTGGTCGCGACCGTGTCCCCGAACGGGGCCCGGCGGCGCGCCCATCCTGACTCGATCCGAGGCCCGTTTGCCCACGCGAGCATGGTCCGGTGACCTGGCCGTTTCGCGGCTACTCGACGGCCGGCCCGCAGGCTGCCCTCCGGCCGAGGGAGCTGCCGGCCGGACCGTAGGGCCGTGGGTCTGCCTGCCTACCAGTCGCAGGCGATGTACTTCGACTCGAGGTACTCGAGCATGCCCTCGTGGCCGCCCTCGCGCCCGAGTCCACTCTGCTTCGTCCCACCGAAGGGCGCCGCAGGGTCCGAGACCAGCCCTCGGTTGAGCCCGACCATGCCGCTGTCGAGGGCCTCGGAGACACGCAGGCCCCGGCCGAGGTCGCCCGTGTAGAGATAGGAGACGAGGCCGTGCACGCTGTCGTTGGACAGGTCGATGACCTCGGCCTCGGTGTCGAAGGTGACGATCGGGGCGACCGGACCGAAGATCTCCGTGCCGAGGATCTCCGCCGACGGCCCGACCCCGGTGAGCACCGTCGCCGGGTAGAACCACCCAGGGCCGTCGGGCACCTCGCCGCCGACGATCGCCTTGGCCCCCTCCGCGAGCGCTCCCGATACGAGCTCGGCCACCTTCTCGCGGCTCGAGGAGTTGACGAGTGGCCCGAGCTGGACGCCTTCGCCGAGGCCGGGCCCCATCTCCAGCCTGGACATCTCATCGGCGAGGCGCTCCGAGAAGTCGTCGACGACCCCTCGTTGGACGTAGAAGCGGTTGGCCGAGGTGCACGCTTCGCCGGCGTTGCGCATCTTCGCCAGCATCGCCCCGGCGACCGCCGCGTCGAGGTCGGCGTCGTCGAACACGAGGAAGGGAGCGTTGCCGCCAAGCTCCATCGAACAGCTCACGACGTTGGCGGCAGCAGTGCGAAGCAGCTCCTGGCCCACCTCGGTCGAGCCGGTGAACGAGAGCTTGCGGACACGGGGGTCGGCGAGGAGCGTTGCCACGAACTTCGACGAGCGGTTCGAGGGCACGACGTTCACGACGCCGCCGGGGGTCCCGGCCTGCTCGAGGACCTGTGCGATGGCGAGGGCGGTGAGCGGCGTCTCGGACGCAGGCTTGCACACGACGGCACAACCTGCGGCGAGGGCCGGTCCGATCTTGCGCGTCAGCATGGCCGCAGGGAAGTTCCATGGGGTGACGAGCGCGGCAACACCGATCGGCTGGCGGAGGACGAGGATCTTGTACGCCCCCGACGGTGCGGTGGTGATCTCACCGGTGTTGCGGACCGCCTCCTCGGCGTACCAGCGGAAGAACTCTGCGGCGTAGGTGATCTCACCGCGTGCATCGGCGAGCGCCTTGCCGTTCTCGAGCACGACCAGCTGGGCAAGCTCCTCGTGCCGCTCGGTCATGATCTCGAATGCCCGGCGGAGCACTTCGCCGCGGGCGCGCGGCGGGGTGTTCGACCAGGCTGGCATCGCTGCCGAGGCAGCGTCGGCAGCGAGTCTGGCGTCGGCCAACGTGCCGTTGGCGACGCTCGTGAGCGTCTCGCCGGTCGAGGGGTCGGCGACGGCGATCAGCGAGCCGTCAGAGGAGGAACGCCATTCGCCGCCGATGTAGCAGCCGGTCGGCAGGTTGCCGGACAGCGCGGCGAAGGCGGTGGCGTGCGCCGTCTCGGTGCGGTTGGGGGTTGCCTCTTTCGTCATGCAAGCGACCTCATTGCCCTCTCGACGATGTGTCCTGGCGACGGTAGCCCGGCCTGCTCCGAGGTGTCCACCACGACCAGCGGCACCTGGGGAGTCCCGACCTGCACGATCGACGGTACCGGCCGGAGGTTCCCTCGTCGGCGCCGGTCGCCAGGCTCGGTGGTCCTGGACCCCCTCAGGACGGCGACGGCGGGCGAGGGTCGGAGGTTGTGGCCGACGACACGATCGGCGTGCCGCTGTCCTCCGGAACGAGCGTGGGTGTCGAGCGGTTCAGGGTCTCCCCCCGGAAGAACGCAGGGCTTCCGAACCGCATGAGGATCATGGCCACGACACCGACCACTGCCGCAACGAAGGCGATGAGGAACACCCCGCCGACGTCGGAGTGCGGCGGGAACGGCAGGTGCCATGAGGTGAAGCTCTGCGCCTGGACGTTGTCGTAGTTCCAGTCCTCCCAGAGGCTCCAGAACATGGCGAAGTAGAGCATCGCTCCTCCGAGCACCGGCAGGATGCCCTTCATCCACAGGTCGCGTCGGCTGCGGGTCAGCACCTTTCGGTAGTACCAGGCACAGGTGAAGCCGGTGAGACCGTAGTAGAAGGCGATGTACACCCCGATGGCGGTCACCGCGTCGGGGATGAGGTTGCCCCCGGCAAAGTGATTGAACGCCACGTACAGCACGATCGAGACGGCGCCCATCGTCACCGTCGACACCGTCGGGGTGAGGTAGCGCTTGTGCATCCGGCCGAACGCATCGGGGATGGCCTTGTACACGGCCATCGACAGTGTGGTGCGCGCCGTGGGGAGGATGGTGGTCTGAGTGGAGGCGGTCGCCGAGGTCAGCACCATCAAGATCAACAGACGGGCGGCGATCGAACCGATCGTCGAGTGGCCGAACACCGCGGAGCCAAGGCTCGAGAAGACATCGCTGTAGTTGTCGGGGTTGGCCAACCCGATGCCCGTCTTGCCCACGCCGGCGAAGGCCTGGGCGCCGAGGGTGACGATGAAGTAGATGACGAGCAACAAGACGGTGGAGATGATGGCGGCAAGGCCCGGGTTCCGCTCCCGATCGGCGGTCTCCTCGTTGATCGACACCGACGTGTCCCAACCCCAGTAGATGAAGAGCATCAGGGTGAGACCGGCGATGATCTTCGACAACGAGGGGCCGTGGAACGGGTTGAACCAGCTCCAGCTCAGAGCGAGGTGGCTGGAGGGCGCCTTTCCGATGGCGACCCGCACCAGGGCCACGACGGCGAACACCATGAGGA